>JGI24724J26744_10001412_pt1 | contig 16478 bp, 21 predicted proteins | sample Cruoilmetagenom7_FD_26744 | JGI IMG/M metagenome (IMG submission 26744) | reverse complement strand
AATCGCCGGTTTTGGCGAAGGGCGAAAAATTCGTGTCAGTATCGAAAATTTCAATGCCCTCGCGATGTTTGAGCCAACCAACCACCGCATAGGTCACGGGCGTCAGGGCTGCTTCCCATACCACTTTGATCGCCCATTGGGTGAAGATGACTTGGAGCACCAGCTCGTTAGTCCAACCCACGGCACCCAGAAATGCGATGGGATAGAACAGCGCGCTATCCACCCCTTGACCGAATATTGTCGATCCGATTGTGCGGGTCCAAAGCATTTTTCCCTCTGTCCAGACCTTCATTTTGGCAAGGACATAGGAATTGACGAATTCGCCCGCCCAAAAAGCGATGATGGAGGCCGCTACTATGCGCGGCACTTGTCCGAACACATCTTCATATGCAGCCTGATTGCCCCAGGTATCAGCCGGCGGCAGTGCCACCACCACCCACGCCATAAATGCCATGAAGATTAATGCTGCAAACCCGGCCCAGATGCACCGGCGCGCCCGGGCATAGCCATATACTTCGGTGAGGACATCGCCGATTACATAGCTGATCGGGAAAAATAGCACCCCGGCGCCAAAGGGCCACAGGCCAACCATAGGCAGGTCTAACTGCGCCACCTTGCCCGCGCCGATCACATTGGACAGCAATAAGATGGTCACGAACGCTGCCAAGACGAGGTCAAAATAACGAAAACGGTGCAATGTATCGGGCTGAGTCATAACAAGCTGACTAACCGCATTTGCCCAATTCGAAAAGCACGCTATGGCACGCCGAGTGCGCCCGTAGCTCATCTGGATAGAGCGCGAGACTTCTAATCTTGAGGTAGCAGGTTCGAGTCCTGCCGGGCGCACCAATCTTATCTCACCATCACTGGCCAGATGCGGCTATTCACCCAATTTTGCAGGCAACGGGGCGGCGGGCAACCCGCGCTTAGGCGTTCCTGACCATAAGAGAAATTGTTTAACCGCGCATCACATTGGCCAACGCCTCACCCGTAATCGGGTATCCAACATCATCTGGAATGCACAGCCATTTTTCGCCGCCACGTTCCGCAACATGGGGCGTTATCACCCGCACCGGATGGCGCGCACAATCGCGCGTGGCGGCGGCAAAATCGGTAAATTGGGCCAGCCGTTCCAGATTACGGCGGGTGGGGAAGATAATGCTCAGATCGCCGCGTTCGGCGGCATCAAGGGCGCCTTGGGCGGTGATCCAATACATTTTGGTATTTTCGGTCTGGTCCACGGCAATGTCGACTGATCCAGTCCCAAGATTGGCGAGATAGAATCTGGTGTCAAAAATCCGGGTTAGCTTTTCGTTCTTGGGAAGCCAGCGGGCAAAGGGCAGCACTGCATCCAAATCAATCTGCCAATTCATGGCTGAAATCACTGATGCTAATGTCCCGGTTTTAAGCAGCATGGCCCGCGCTTCTCTGGCGCGTGCAGCATCGACCGACCCGCTCATGCCAATTGCCAGCCCGGTTTCTTCCAATGTTTCGCGGATGGCGGCGACACGGTGTGCGGCTTCGTCATGGGGAAGGGGGGTTTCCAGTGTTGCGGCCAGATCAAAATCTGCTGGATCCACGCGGCCACCGGGAAACACCGCTGCGCCGCCTGCAAAGGACATGGTTCGTGATCGGGTGACCATCAGCAGTTCAGGTGGGCCGCCGGCGTCATTGTTGCGAAAGATGACTATCGTTGCGGCAGCAACTTCAACCGTTTCGGTGCGCGTTTGTTGATTGGGCATAGGCTGTGTGTGGACAAGCAAGGCCCGCTTGCCAAGTGGCAATTTAGAGGTGTCGGCAAACTTTACAAACAGACGAGCGGTAATCTGCTGGTAACCATCATATAGCGCGGAGTTCTGGCATAAATGCAAATTGGCACAGGAAATGCATTCAATTGAGTATCCCGAATGATCTTCGATCGAGGCGGGGCCACTCCTGGTCTTGCGGTTCCGCCTCCCCGAAGCTTTCTTCCCAATCACCGCCTTAGCGGCATAATTCTATTTGGCTTCGGGGTGTTAGGCTGGGCAAAATCATATGCCAGCGGCGCCAGACCAATCGCAAATTCAGCTTGCTGGTGCGACTTGTTTTTCCGCCAGAAATTGATGCATTTCGCCAGTTTCAAACATTTCCATCATGATGTCGCTGCCGCCAACAAACTCGCCCTTAACATAGAGTTGCGGGATGGTTGGCCAGTCGGAGAAAACCTTGATGCCTTGCCTAACTTCCATGTCCTGCAAGACATCGATGCTTTCATAGGCAACGCCGCAATGTTCAAGGATTGCAACCGCTTTGCCGGAAAAGGCACATTGCGGGAAAAGCGGGGTGCCCTTCATGAATAGGATAACGTCGTTTTTTTCAACGATTTCGGAAATACGTGGACTGATATCGGACATGGGGTTGGCCCTGTAAATTATTTATGATTGCCGTAGCGGCATGCTTGGACTGTCAACTGGGGGCGGTTGTTGTCAGTTGCAAGGCATGGAGTACACCGCCCATCCTGCCATCCAGAGCAGCGTAGACCATTTTGTGCTGTTGAATCCGGCTCAATCCGGCAAAGGCAGGGGATGTGACGCGGGCCGCCCAATGATCGCCGTCACCCGCCAGATCGGTCATTTCTACCGTTGCATCGGGCAGGGCAGCCACAATCATGCCTTCGATTTCGGGGCCGGACATGGGCATCGCTTCAGGATTCGCCCATCAATTGCCGGCGCGCTTCGACGGATTTTTCTTCCAGAGCAGCGCGGACCTCGGCATCATCGACCTCAACACCGCTGCTGGTCAGATCACCGATCAGCTTGCGAATAACGTCTTCGTCACCGGCTTCTTCGAAATCGGCCTGCACCACNGCTTTGGCATAGGCTTCTGTTTCAGCGGTTGTCAGGCCCATTTTTTTGGCGGCCCAATGGCCCAGCAACCGATTGCGGCGGGCTGCGACTTTGAACGCACTTTCTTCATCATGGGCGAATTTTGCTTCTTCGCCGCGTTCGCGGTCTTTGAAATTGGTCATAATTGCCTCTCGGTTAGTCTTACCTTGAAAATAGGGAGCTGGGCGGCCCACCGCAAGCTGTGTTCAGCCAAACTATGCTTATGCCCACAATACAGATCACATTGTGACAACCAATTTGCCAATTGCACCGCGTTCTTCCAGCTTGGCAATGGCCTCGCTTGCGCGGTGGAGCGGGTAGGTTTCGCTGATCAGCGGCGCGATTTTGCCATTTTCCCACAATTGAAACAGTTCAGCAATGTTACGTATGTTTTTCTGCGGTTCACGCTTGGTGAATGCGCCCCAAAATATACCGCGAATATCACAGCTTTTCAGTAAGGTCAGATTGAGCGGCATTTTGGCAATGCCTGCGGGGAAACCGACGACCAAAAACCGCCCTTCCCACGCAATTGAACGCAGTGCCGGTTCTGAATAATCGCCGCCAACAATATCATACACAATATCGGCGCCGCCGGGCCCGACAGCGGCCTTGAAGGCATCGGCCAGTTGTTTTGAAGTGTCTTTATCAAACGGCGCGCGCGGATAGATGATTACTTCATCTGCCCCAGCCTTGCGGCATGCCTCGGCCTTTTCTTCGGTTGATACGGCCGCGACAATTCGTGCGCCAAAAGCTTTGCCCAATTCCACCGCCGACAGGCCGACGCCGCCCGCAGCGCCCAGCACCAGCATTGTTTCGCCCGGCTTGATCTGGGCGCGATCCTTTAGCGCGTGGATCGTTGTGCCATATGTCATCAGCAATGCGGATGCATCGAGCAGTGAAATGGCGTCAGGAACGCGGAAAATCCGGGCTGCAGGCAGGACTATTTTTTCCTGCAGGCCGCCAAATCCGGTTCCGGTTAGAACACGGTCGCCCAGTTCCCATCCTTCGACCCCTTCGCCAAGCGCCTCGATGGTGCCGGAAATCTCGCTGCCGGGTGCAAAGGGGCGTTCTGGTTTGACCTGATATAGGTCACGAATGACAAGCGCGTCGGGATAATTGATCGCACATGCGGCAATTTTTATCAGCACTTCGCCCTTACCCGGCACAGGGTCAGGCACGGTCTCCAAAGTCAGAGTTTCCGGGCCGCCGGGTGTTTTGGAAAGGAGCGCTCTCATGTGTTGGCCGCCATGCCTTTGGCCAGCCAAGGCATCTGTGCCTGCTGACGTTTTTCATAGGTACTGATCACGCCATCGCGTTCCAGCGTCAGCCCCACTTCATCCAACCCCTGGGTCAGGCATTGTTTGCGGAATGGATCGATTTCAAAGTGAAAACGGTCTTGAAAGCGGGTGGTTACCGTTTGGCTGTCCAGATCAATCGCGAGGGGGTCCGTCAATGCGATTTTCAGCAATCGGTCGACCTGTTCTTGCGGCAAGGCGACAGTAAGAATACCGTTTTTGAACGCATTGCTGGCAAAAATGTCTGAAAAGCTGGGCGCGATGACGGCGGTAATACCCATGTCCAGCAAAGCCCATGCGGCGTGTTCACGGCTGGAGCCGCAGCCAAAATTATCGCCGGCAATCAGAATTTCAGCGCCGGCATAGGCCGGATCGTCAAACACATTGCCTTCTTCTGCCCGTATATCAGCAAAGGCGCCTTTGCCCAATCCTTCGCGCGTGATGGTTTTTAGCCATTCTGCAGCAATAATAACATCCGTGTCGACATTCTTGCGGCCAAATGGAATCGCGCGGCTTTCAATCGTTGATACAGCCTTCATTAGTCAGTCTCCGGTGGATCAATGGGCAGTGTATCAGCCACATCAGCCCGTTTTTCCTTACGTTTCGAGGCATAAAGCAGGGCCGCAGCAATAGCAGCCGAACCGATCGCGGCCCCGGCCAAGGCGGCTTTGCTGCTGATGGATTTGGGGCCGCTGATGGATTTGGGCCCACCAGATGATTTGGAGGGCGATGAAGGAGGTTTCTGCGTCATACTTTACCTATGAGGATAGCCGGGGCTGCCTTCAAGTAGGCTGATGCCCGGTTTGTGAATAATCAAGCTGAACCGGCCGTCATGTAGGGACCGGTTCAGGCGTGGGACCAGAGCGCGGGGCAGGGGCTGTAAAGCATCGGCCTTGCGACTATTGGGCCAATTCGCGCACATCGGCCAAATGCCCGGCCACGGCTGCTGCTGCAGCCATTGCGGGGGACATCAGATGGGTGCGCGCGCCTGGCCCCTGACGGCCAACAAAATTGCGGTTGCTGGTCGAAGCACAGCGTTCGAGCGGCGGCACTTTGTCCGGGTTCATGCCGAGGCAGGCTGAACAGCCCGGTTCACGCCATTCAAAGCCCGCATCAGTGAAAATCTGGTCGAGCCCTTCTGCTTCGGCCTGCATTTTGACTAAGCCAGAACCGGGAACCACGATGGCCCATTTCACATTGTCTGCCTTGTGCTGGCCGCGCAAAACCTGCGCTGCGCCGCGCAAATCTTCGATCCGGCTGTTGGTGCAACTGCCGATGAATACATTTTCTACCGGAATTCCAGCCATCAATTGGCCGGGGGCAAGTCCCATATATTCAAGACTTTTGGCAGCAGCAGCTTGTTTGGAAGGGTCTGCAAAACTGGCGGGATCAGGAACTTTTCCGTCAATGGGCACGACATCTTCCGGGCTGGTGCCCCATGTCACGGTTGGTTTCACTGTGCTGGCATCGATCTTGACGCTTTTGTCGAAAACTGCGCCAGCATCAGTCGGCAGTGAGCTCCACCATTTTACCGCAGCATCCCAATCATCCCCTTTGGGGGCTAGGGGGCGATCTTTCAGATAGGCAAATGTCTTTTCATCCGGTGCGATCAGGCCTGCACGCGCGCCCGCCTCGATCGACATGTTGCACACNGTCAAGCGGCCCTCGATGCTCATATCCTCGAACACTTGTCCGCGATATTCGATCACATGGCCAGTGCCGCCTGCTGTGCCGATCACGCCGATGATATGAAGGATCAAATCCTTGGGCGTAATGCCAGCGCCAAGCATTCCATCAACCACCACTTCCAATGTTTTGGAACGTTTGAGCAGCAATGTCTGTGTTGCCAGAACATGTTCGACTTCGCTTGTGCCAATGCCGAAGGCAAGCGCGCCGATGCCGCCATGGGCTGCTGTATGCGAATCGCCGCAGACAATGGTTGATCCGGGCAGGGAAAACCCCTGTTCTGGCCCAACCACGTGGACGATGCCCTGCTCTGCGGCTGTNGCATTGATATAATGGATGCCGAATGCCGGTGCATTNGCCTCCAGCGCGGCCAATTGTGCGGCGCTTTGTTTATCCGCGATTGGAACTGGATTTCCATCCGCATCGATGCGCGGTGTGGTTGGTAAATTATGGTCCGGAACGGCCAATGTCAGATCGGGGCGGCGCACCTTGCGGCCCGCCATCCGCAGGGCTTCGAATGCCTGCGGGCTGGTTACTTCATGCACCAGATGCCGGTCGATAAACATCAGATTGGTGCCATCATCCTGNGTTTCTACCACATGGGCATCCCAGATCTTTTCGTAGAGTGTGCGAGGTTTGTTTGCCATGTCTGAGAAATTAGCGGCCAAAGAGCAATTCTGGCAAGGTAAGTTGCGCGCAGGAAATGACGAGACATGCAAAGGAAAGGTTTAAGCGCTGGGGCGAGGGGCGTTGACGTTGGCCAAACATATCGCCGCCGCGATNCGTAACGCCAGAGGAAACCGGCTTTATGGCGCAGGGGAATAATGCCCACCATTAACGGGGGCTTAGGCCCAATTAAAGCGAGGGCGGGTCTGTTTAATCGGTGTTGGGTAGGCTGGCCCAATGCCCCGTTCAAACTGAAGGCTTAATCAAAACAGCGGCAAGTTAAGCGGGCGGTGCAAGAAGTGGGCGCGATTGATTGCAGCAATGCGCGCCAAGGCAGGTTTGAAATATCCTATTCGTTTCGACCTATCCGTACGGCCCTATTCGTTCCGGGTTGCGATCCAGCTTCCAGCGATCAGCGTTACCGCCAGCGAAATGTAAACCCACGGGGCACCAAGAAAGACCCAAGTGATTACTGACCCTGCTGTCATTGCTGTCAGCGCGGCTATTTTGGCCGTTCGCGCAATGGCGCGCCGTTCGCGCCAGTTGCGCAATTGCGGGCCCCATTTAGGGTGGGCGATCAGCTTTGCCTCCCATTCAGGATTGCTACGTGCAAAGCAGAATGCCGCCAGCAGCAGGAAAGGAACGGTGGGCATAATCGGCAGAACTGTGCCAATAAGTCCCAGTAGCATCGAGAGTATTCCGCCAACAAGATAAAGTGGGCGCATATCAATCAGCCGCCAGGCGGGCGGCATGTTCTTGCACCAGCGCGATCATATTGGGCACGCCTTGTGTTCGGTTTGAACTAAGCTGGTTCTTAAGGTCAAAGGGGGCAAGCGCGCCGAGGATGTCCATTCCGGCTATGTCTTGGGCAGTCCGATCTTGAACAGCAGCAATGACCAATGCGACAATGCCCTTGGTGATTGCAGCATTGCTGTCTGCCATAAAATGCAATTTGCTTCCCTCGCCGGTCGGATAAACCCAGACGCTGGCTGAACAGCCGCGCACCAATGTCGCATCGGTTTTAAGGGCGCCGGGCATGGGCTCTAGTTCCCGGCCCAATTCGATCAGCAGGCGATAACGNTCATCGCCTTCGAGAAAATCATATTCTTCAAAAATGTCNTCGAGTGTTCGCATGGGAGCAGCGTTTAGCACCGCCGCCTTACAGGTCTACCCCGTTGGCGATTGCTTCTAATTTGCGGATGCGTTCCTTAAGATCTGCGATTTCGATCCGGGCGGCGCCAATGGCTGGCCCCTGTTCGATTTCGTGCGGCTGGTTTGCGGGACGGTTCGCATAATGAATCGATAGGCGTTCCAGCTCATGTTCCTTTAGCGCCAGCCAGCCTTGCCATCCGCGCAAGGCAGCCAGTGCAACCAGCCCCAGCCCGGCAAAACCTGTCGCAGCAATGATGATCTGTTCGCTCATGTCTCCGGCCCTTTGCCTTTTGAAGTATGGTTTCAAACAATGTTGATTAACTGTCTCTCAGCCGCTCGATTTCATTGGCAATGTCTTTCGAGTGCCGGCCCTCNAGGCTGTTGGCATCGGTNGCGATCCTCTCGAGCACTTTGATCCGCTCACGCAAATTCACAACTTCGCTTTGCAATTCTTGTTCACGGCCACTGATTGCAGGCCGTTCAGCGCCATCGCTGTCACGGATGATATTATGGTCGGCGCGATATTTTGCGCGCATGACGCGGGCGATCGCTGAAATCATCACGATCAACACCACAGCAATCGGCCAGTTCATATTCGTTGTTCCTCTTGTAATTCCGGCAGCGATCCTGGCCGTGAATCCGGCAATGTTATCCCGCAGTGGCCCAGCAGATATTCCGCCTGATTGGTTGGATCATGGCTGCGATCAAATGATGAAGGCAGCCCAACCCATCAGACATTCTGCCGGCTGGCGACATTCAGGGGCGTGCCATTATTGTTCTCAACCGTGCGCTGGTCGCGCAGGGCGTCGATTTGGGTGGCAATATCATAACCGCGGTCGGTGACGATCCGCTCAAGAACTTGGACGCGCTGTTCCAGCTCGGCGGTATGGGCTGCATATTGCGCCGCCTTTTCTGAACTCATTTGCGCGGTTGCCGCAATGCGCTTTTCTTCCAGCTTTTTCTGGCTGCCGATCCAGACAATGCCCAGCACCATCACGAAAGGTGCAAGCACCGCGNCCAATCCAATCATCTCACCCATTTTCAGCCCTCCTGAATGTCAAATCTTANCGCAGCCGTTCAATTTCAGCTGACAGGCGCGGATTGCTGGTGACGTAATAGGTTTCCACATCGGCCAGACGGCGATCAATATCGCGGAACTGGGCGCGGATTTCGCGTCCAGTGCGCTGCGGGCTTTGGCGCACGCGCTGCCAATATTTCTGTTCTTCCTTATCGACATACAGATGGGCTGGTTTCTTGTTCAGCAAGATACCAGCGATGAAATAGGCAGGGATGGCAATGCCAGTGCTAAAAGCCAGAATGAGTGCGCCCAGGCGGACCCACAGTGCGTTGACCCCGGTATAATCCGCGATCCCAGCGCACACGCCCAGCAATTTTCCGTTTTGTTTGTCCCTGTACAATGTTGTGCGTTCGCTGGTCATCAGTTGCTTTCCTTCTTTTCAGCCAACAATCGGTCCAATTCGCGCAGCGGCTGGCTGTCTAATTCGCGGTCGTGCATCAGGCGTGATGGTTTGAATTCAGGATGGTCTGATGCGACCAGACGTTCAACCGTGGCCATCCGGTCATCAAGCCGTTTGGCCAAATGATAAAGTTCATCCAGCAATTGTTCGTCATCGCCAGTGATAGTGGCGGCGGTTTTCCACTTGGTGATATAGTGAAAGATGATCCATGGCAGGCCCAGCACGACCATGGGAACGATGAGCATATCTTCCATTACCTATTTGTCCTTCTTGTCGGCGCTGCCCATGGCGCGCTTTAATTCTTCTAGTTCTTCGTCGATTTTGTCTGCGCCAGCCAGCGCGGCAATTTCATCGGAGAGGCTGGGTGTTTGGGTGCCATCGGCAATCGACAGCGCATCAGCGCGGCCTTCTGCATAATCGACCCTGCGTTCCAATTGGTCGAACCGTGACAGGGCATCATCGACCCGTTCAGTGCTCAGCAAAGTGCGAAGTTTAACGCGGTTTTCTGCGCTTTCCAGCCGGGCTGCGATGGCAGTCTGACGGCTACGGGCTTCGCGCAGCCGGTTTTGCAGCTTGCTGATGTCTTGTTCATAGGCGCGCAGCGCATCATCCAGAACGGTGATTTCGGCATTGAGCTGATCGGCCATATCGACCGCTTTCTTCTTTTCCACCAAGGCGGCACGGGCCAAATCTTCGCGGTCCTTGCTCAGCGCGAGTTGGGCCTTTTCGCCCCAATCAGCCTGCAATTTATCCAGCTTGATCGTGTGGCGATGCATTTCTTTTTGATCGGCAATTGTTCGGGCTGCGCTTGCACGCACTTCAACCAGAGTTTCTTCCATCTCGAGGATGATCATGCGGATCATCTTCGTTGGGTCATCCGCCTTGTCGAGCATATCGTTAAAATTGGCGGCAATAATATCGCGCGTACGGCTGAAAATTCCCATCAAGGGTACTCCGGAAAAATTGAATTCGCTGGCCCGGCCTGAACCGGCCTGATTTGAATTGGCCCGATTGGAATCGGTTTGGGCTGAATGGTTCTGGGTCGGGGTTGGGCTGCGGCGCAGGCGTTCCACCTCGCTTTCGAGCCGGGATTGTGAATTGCGGGCCGAAGCATTGTTGGTAGGGGGCGCGCGCTCCGGCCCTAGGGGGTTGGTGTCGGATTGATCGGTCACGCCAATTCAACCGTGTCGTAATTCATCGTTGCAGCAAAGGCAGGGTTGGTCTGCATCTGCGTGGTTAGGGCCACCAATGCCGCCATGGCGAATATGCTGGCAGCAGCAGCCTGGCCCAATTTGGTCTGAAAAAAGCGGCGGTTATACATGGGTTTGGTCCTAGCGAACGGCGGTGGCCGAATGATTGTTCAATGTGTTTGACAAGAATATTGCAAAACCTGTGCCAAACTGGGAAAATAGCGTATTTACAGTGATATAGATCAATGTCCCATTCTATCGAGTTGGGAGGGGTTGCCAACAATCGGGAAAATTTCCTATAGGTTGGGATTGTGGATCGTGAGAACCAGTTCATTGGTCAATCGGGGGCCTTTCTAGACGCGGTTGAGCGCGCCAGTCGGGCTGCGCCTATGCGCCGGCCTGTGCTGGTTGTGGGTGAACGCGGGACGGGCAAGGAACTGATTGCAGAACGATTGCATCGTTTGTCGCCGCGCTGGGGTGAACCGCTCGTAATCATGAATTGTGCCGCGCTGCCCGAAACCTTGATTGAGGCTGAATTGTTTGGCCACGAAGCGGGTGCATTTACCGGTGCAACCAAATCGCGGGTGGGCCGGTTTGAAGAGGCGGATAAGGGCACATTATTTCTCGACGAGCTGGGTTCATTGTCGATGGGCGCGCAGGAGCGTTTGCTGCGCGCAGTTGAATATGGCGAAGTGACCCGGATCGGATCTTCGCGCCCGATCAATGTCGATGTCAGGATTGTGGCGGCTACGAATGAAAATCTCCCGCAATTGGCCCGGGATAATGAATTCCGGGCTGATTTGCTCGACCGGCTCAGTTTCGAGGTGATTACTTTGCCACCGCTACGGGTTCGGGAAGGGGATGTCGGTGTACTGGCTGAATATTTCGGGCGTAGGATGGCCGCAGAAATCGGTTGGGAAATGTGGCCTGGCTTCACCGAACATGTCGCGCGCCAGTTGGAAGAATATTCCTGGCCGGGCAATGTGCGCGAATTGCGAAATGTGGTGGAACGCGGGGTTTATCGCTGGGATAATTGGGAAGATCCCATTGCCCATCTGGTGTTTGACCCGTTCGACAGTCCGTGGACGCCGTTTGAACCGGCCAAGCCGGCGCGCAATTCAGAGCGTGGGCCAGCAGCGCGCGGGGCTGATGTTACAGGGGCGGCAGCACAGGCGGTTCCTGCTGAAATGGACGCGGTTGATGATCTGCGCGGCGCGGTTGAGGCGCATGAACGCGCAATTGTTGAACATGCGCTGGGCAAACACGTTGGAACCAGCGGCAAACCGCCAAAGCACTTGGCCTAAGTTATGACCAATTGCGCCATTGCATCAAAAAGCACGGATTGATCGATCAAGAATAGAGTTTGGCGCTTGCAATACGCATCGCGCTCACCTAATTACCCCTCATCCCGACATTGTTGTTGCAGAGTCTGGGCTGGCGCCGAACGGGGCCGGCCAAACTGGCATTGCAACACGCTGAAGGGCAATCGCACGTAAATAACGGAGCATGAATGGCCGATCTGGCACGCCTGACACAGATTATTGAACCCGAAGCGGCCGCGCTGGGGTTTGATGTTGTGCGCGTGATCATGACCGGTTCTGAGGCTGGTGATGGCGAGCGCGCGTTGCAGATTATGGCGGAAGATCCCGCCACCGGGCAATTGTTGATCGAACAATGCGCCGCCCTGTCGCGCGCAGTTTCGGCCAGCATGGATGCGCTGGAAGAAGATGGCGAAGAATTGATCGAGGGTAATTACCACCTCGAAGTCAGCTCGCCAGGCATTGACCGCCCGTTGACCCGGGCAAAGGATTTTGCCGCATGGTCCGGCCACGAGGCGAAAATTGCGCTCACCGAAAAAATTGACGATCAGCGCAATGTGCGTGGAAAATTACTTGGCATCGAAGGTGATGTCATCACGATTGAAGATAAGCAGGCCAAGCAGATTNCTGTTCCGCTGGGCGTGATCCATTCGGCAAAGCTCATCCTGACGGATGAACTGATTGCCGCCACCAGGCCGCTGGATATTTCCGGAGTTGAGGAAATGGTCAGCGGTGACGATGAAATTAACGTAGAAGAGAAGGCTGACGACTGATGGCCAGTGCAATTTCCGCCAATAAGGCAGAACTCCTCGCGATTGCGACTGCGGTTGCAACGGAAAAGATGATCGACAAGTCGATTGTTATCGAAGCGATGGAAGAGGCGATCCAGAAAAGTGCGCGCAACCGTTATGGCGCAGAGAACGATATTCGCGCCAAACTGGATCCGCTGACTGGTGATTTGCGGCTTTGGCGGGTTGTTGAAGTGGTTGAAGAAGTTGAAGATTACTTCAAGCAAGTGGATCTGAAGCAGGCTGAAAAATTGCAGCCCGGTGCAGTTGTTGGCGATTTCATCGTTGATCCGCTGCCGCCGGTTGATCTGGGCCGGATTGATGCACAATCGGCAAAGCAAGTTATCTTCCAGAAGGTCCGCGATGCGGAACGTGAACGTCAGTTTGAAGAATTCAAAGACCGCGCCAATGAAGTGATTACCGGTGTGATCAAATCAGTCGAATTTGGCCATGTGATCGTGAACCTTGGCCGCGCAGAAGGTGTGATCCGCCGTGATCAGCAGATCCCGCGCGAAGCTGCCCGGGTTGGTGAACGTGTCCGTGCGCTGATCACCAAGGTGGAACGCAATAATCGCGGCCCGCAAATTTANCTGAGCCGCGCGCATCCCGANTTCATGAAGAAGCTGTTCGCGCAAGAAGTGCCGGAAATTTACGATGGCATCATTGAAATCAAGGCCGCTGCTCGTGATCCNGGNAGCCGCGCCAAAATTGGCGTNATCAGCCATGATAGCAGCATCGATCCGGTCGGCGCCTGTGTTGGTATGAAGGGNAGCCGGGTTCAGGCCGTTGTGCAGGAATTGCAGGGCGAAAAGATTGATATCATTCCATGGAGCGAAGACATCGCCACTTTCGTGGTGAACGGCCTGCAGCCTGCAACCGTCAGCCGCGTTGTGCTGGATGAAGAAGAAGGCCGCATCGAAGTGGTTGTTCCTGATGATCAGCTGAGCCTTGCTATTGGCCGCCGCGGTCAGAATGTCCGTCTCGCCAGTCAACTGACCGGCCACCAGATCGACATTATGACCGAAGAAGAGGCGAGCGTTAAGCGCCAGAAGGAATTCTCCGAACGTTCCAAGATGTTCGAAGAAGAGCTGGACGTTGATGAAACGCTGTCGCAGCTGCTGGTTGCTGAAGGTTTCGCCGAATTGGAAGAAGTCGCCTATGTCGAGCTGGCCGAACTGGCGAGCATCGAGGGGTTCGATGAAGAATTGGCGGAGGAGCTGCAAAGCCGCGCTACCGAGGCGTTGGACCGTCACGAAGAAACAGCCCGCACTGAACGCCGCGAGCTGGGGGTCGAGGATGATCTGGCCGCAATGCCGCATCTGACAGAACAGATGTTGGTTGTGCTGGGCAAAGCTGGGATCAAGACGCTGGATGATCTGGCCGATCTTGCGACTGATGAATTGATCGCCAAGAAACGCGAAGCCCCGCGGCGCCGCAACAATACTGATGGCCCGCCTTTGAAACGGCCGCAGCGCACAGAAGACAAGGGCGGCGTTCTGGGCACTTATGGCCTGAGCGAAGAGCAGGGCAATGAAATCATCATGGCCGCGCGTGCGCATTGGTTTGAAGATGAAGATGCTGCCGCTTTAGCGACCAATGATGAGGAAACCGCTGCCCCGGCAGCTGTTCCTGACACACAGGAGGCCGCCGATGCGGACTCCACACAATGAGCGCGTAGCTTCCGACAAAGCTGACCACCGCAAGGCCCGCGCTTCCGGGTCCGATCAGCCGCGCCCGGGGCAATCGATCCCTGAACGCAAATGCATTCTATCGGGTGAAATTGCTCCGCGTGACAGTCTGATCCGCTTGGCTGTTTCGCCCGACGGGCCGGATGGGGCGGGGCAGGTTTTGCCTGATCTACTGGCGCGCGCGCCGGGGCGGGGCGCATGGATGGGCGTGACCCGGGCCGAGCTGGAGGCCGCGATGGGATCGGGCAAGAACGGGGGCAAATTGCGCGGCGCCTTGGCGCGGGCCTTCAAAGGTTCGAAGCTGGATGTACCAATTGATTTACCAGACCGTATCCAACACGGGCTGACCCGTTTGTTTCTTGACCGGCTGGGCCTCGAAATGCGCGCAGGAAAGCTTATCTTGGGCAATGACCGGATTGCCGAACAGGCCCGTGCTGGCCGGGTTGCCCTGTTGCTGCATGCCGTAGACGCCAGCGAGGGTGGTTGCCGCAAACTTGACCAAGCATGGCGAGTGGGGCGCGATTTAGAAGGTTCAGGCGAGCGGGGAACACGCTTGCCACTGGACCGCGCGGCTGTGTCTGTGGCATTGGGCCGCGATAATGTCGTCCATTTGGCGCTGGCTGATTCAGGATCAGCTGAACGGATCAATTCCGTTCTGGCGCGATTGTTACATTTCCTGGGGGCTGGCGAGGCCGGAAATGGTGCTGAAAATGAGGCCGGTGGCCCGCAAAATGCGGATCATCGGGACGACGAATTGAGTTTTGAAGGATAGACGGGCTTTATGAGCGATACTGAAGACAAACCGACACGCACCCTCAAGCCCTTGGGCCTGAAGCGGGCAGTCGATGCTGGCGAGGTTAAGCAGACCTTCAGCCACGGCCGCACCAATAAGGTCGCGGTCGAGGTGAAACGCCGCCGCAAGCTCGTGAAGCCGGGTGAAGCACCTGCAGTAGAAGAAGTGGCCGCCGCCCCGGAGCCGGCCCCTGCTGCGGTCGAAGCGCCTGANCCTGCGCCAGAACCAAAACCCGCCCCTGCGCCCAAACCGGCGGCCAAGAAGGCGCCTGTTTCAACCGAGACTGCGCAGGAACGCGTCGCCCGCCTCCAGCGCGAGGCTGAGGAAGACCGTNTGCGNTCTGGTGAAGAAGCCAGCCGCCGCGATGTCGATAAAAAGGCCAAGGCCCTTAAAGACGAGAAGGATCGCGCTGAAGCCAAGCGGCAAAGCACNGAAACCAAGGCTGACGCTGCGGCGGAAGAACCCAAAGCTGATCCGAGCGCTGCAAAAGCTGCGGCTGAAGCCGAGCCCGGCTCTGGCGCTGATGCTGGAGCAGATACTGCGCCGGAAGCCGGAGCNGANACTGGCGCTGCTACTGAGCCGGAAGCCGAGGCCAAAGCACCCGCTGAAAAAGCGAAGGATGCAGCAACGCCTACGCCTGCCGCGCGCAAATTCACTCCGGTCGCAAGGCCTGAACCCAAGCGCGCTGAAAAGAAAAAGAAAGAAGAAAAGCGCACTGGCGGTAAAACCGAGGAAGATCGGCGCCGCAGCGGGAAGCTGACCGTCAATCGCGCCTTGAATGAAGATGAAGGCGCCCGTGCGCGTTCGCTCGCCGCGTTGAAACGTGCGCGTGAAAAAGAGCGCCGGAGCCATGGCGGCGGTTCACGCAAGCCGCGTGAAAAGCAATTCCGTGAAGTGGTGGTTCCTGAAGGGATCACCGTGCAGGAACTGGCTAAGCGGATGGGCGAAAAGGGCGCTGATCTGGTGAAAGCCCTGTTCAACATGGACATGATGGTCACCGTCAACCAATCGATTGATCAAGATACTGCTGAATTGCTGGTCGAGGAATTTGGCCACACGATCCAGCGCGTGTCCGACAGCGATGTCGATATCAAGGCTGCGGTTGATGATGATCCTGTGGAAACGATGCGCCCCCGCCCTCCCGTGGTCACGATCATGGGCCATGTCGATCATGGTAAGACCAGCCTGCTGGATGCCTTGCGCGGGACCGATGTGGTCCGCGGCGAAGCCGGCGGGATTACCCAGCATATTGGTTCTTATCAGGTGACGACGAAGGCCGGATCGAAGATCACTTTCCTTGATACGCCGGGCCACGCTGCCTTCAGTGAAATGCGCGCGCGCGGCGCCAATGTGACTGATATTGTGGTGTTGGTGGTGGCAGCTGATGATGGCATCATGCCGCAGACCATCGAAGCGATCAAACACACCCAAGCAGCCGGCGTGCCGATGATTGTTGCCATCAACAAGATCGACAAGCCCGAGGCCAATGCACAGAAAATCCGTGAACGTTTGCTTGAACATGAAGTGATCGTGGAAGAAATGTCCGGCGATGTGCAGGA
>JGI24724J26744_10001411_pt1 | contig 16496 bp, 12 predicted proteins | sample Cruoilmetagenom7_FD_26744 | JGI IMG/M metagenome (IMG submission 26744) | reverse complement strand
TCATTGTTATTGTCCTTTGCATTCCATGTCCTCCAATAGGACATTTTAACTTTGCTACAATAGGACATTACTACTTTGCTGTAACAATATAGGATATTATCCTACCCAAAATACTTTCTTTATGTTAAACTTCTTCTCGGCAAGTTAACCAGAATTGGTTACCTTTCCGCTTTTGAGATCACATCCTTGTGTTTTTCAAGGGCATACCCAGGGAAAGGAGGAATCCTTTATGCATAATTATGAATTAGTTGTTATTATCCACCCTGATCTGGATGACGAAGCAATCGAACAATCATTAGATCGGATCAGAGGTTGGATCACAGATAGTGGTGGAAGTATAAACAAGACTGATAAATGGGGCAAACGCCGCATGTCATACGAGATCCAGAAACAGAACGAAGGTATATATTATCTTCTTGAAGTTTCCATGCTCCCCACAGCAGTCGCGGAATTAGAGAGGAATATGATGATTCTCGAACCTGTGATGCGGCACATGGTTGTCGCGAAATAAAAATCAATGATCGGTCATTCAACCGGTCAGCCTAAATTAAGGAGTCATTATGGCAGACGAAAGAAATGTTAATGCCAGAAGTGGAGACTCCGAACAGAGACCACGGCGAAAGTACAATACACGTTATGTGCGAAAACCAAGGTACTGCCAATTTTGTTCGGATAAAAAACTGGTAATAGATTACAAGAATACAACATTATTAAGAAAATTTACTACTGAAGAAGGTAAGATCAGACCACGTCGTCAAACTGGGACATGTGCAAAACACCAGCGAACTGTTGCGCGGGAAATCAAGCGTGCACGGCATATAGCACTGCTGCCATTCACAGGCGGCACCTGGGAAGAAAAGATCCGTTAATAGATAATGGAGTAAAAAATGTCTCCACGAAAAAAGGAAGAAACAAAAAGCAACCCCCGCGTTCGCTTTGCCAAAGAAAAAAAGAAAAACAAGCTGATTGTGATCGGTTTTATTATCACCGCAGTGTTGATCCTTGGCATGATCGGATATGCCATTCTCTATACAACAGTTCTAAAAGACAATATTCCGGTCGTGAAAATAGATGGGCAGAAGATTGATAACGAATACTATAAAGCTCGAGTCCGATTAGAGCGCAATTCCTATATACAGCAATTCCAAGCCCTCTATAAACAGTACGAGCTTTTTAGTGAAGAGCCCAACTCGGCAGAGTATTATCAGCAGCAGCTTCAACAGATCGTATCTTTGCTCGACAACGCCGAATTATTCGGCGAAATGGTCCTCAATAATGTAATTGACGATGAAATTATTGCGATTCAGGGTGAAGAGATGGGAATTGTAGTAAACGATAGTGAAATTGATGTGTTGGTGCAAGAATCATTTAACTACTTCCCCAACGGAACCCCAACTCCTGAACCCCAACCCACTGTGTATGCTACACCTACTATCTCTAAAACGCAAGCAGCAATTCTTGGTATCACTGCGACACTAGGTGTTGAGGAAACTGAATCAGACGAAAGTGATGTTGGTGAAGAAACGATCGTTGAACCGACAGCAGAACCTACAGCACCAACAGCTGCACCGACACAAACACCCGATCCAACCGCGACCCCCTATACTAAGGAGATGTTCCAGGCAGAACATGATCAATATCTAGGTGATTTGGAAGCAATCAATATCAGCGAAACATATTTGCGCAAATACATCTATCACTATCTCATGAATCAGAAAGTACATAACTCTGTCATTGCAGACGTTCCATTTGAGCAGGAGCAGATTTGGGCACGCCACATCCTCGTACCAACAGAAGAGGAAGCAGCTAGTGTAGTATTACAGCTTGAAGAGGAAGCATGGAATGATGTTGCTGCGGATGTTTCACTTGATACCAGCAATAAAGATATAGGTGGTGATCTCGGATGGTTCACAAGCGGTCGAATGGTCAGTGAGTTTGAAGAAGCAGCTATTGAATTAGAAATCGGCCAGATCAGCGACCCGATCGAAACACAATTTGGCTGGCATATTATTCAGCTTATTGATCGAGGTATTCACCCGCTCAGTCAGGCAGATTATGAATATGAGCAAAATGTTTTCTTTGATGAATGGTTCAGCGGAATAAAAGAAAATATTGATATAGATATAAATAATGTATGGAAAGACATCGTACCAGATGATCCTTCCATTCAATAAGAAGCATTAGCAAATTATTAAATTAGAGGTTGACAAATGATCAATCTCTAATTTAATGTACCATTTCATCCGTCAATTCATCCAGCTTCAAGCTGATCACTTGACTGACAGAATCCTTCCCCATTGTTACACCATAAAGTATGTCAGCGAGCTGGACGGTATTTCTGTTGTGTGTGATGACAACAAACTGCGTGGTATCACTTAATTCCTTTAATAGTTCACCAACTCGCATTACATTCGATTCATCTAACATTGCATCAATCTCATCCAGAATGCAGAAGGGGGTTGGAGAAATTTTTATAAGAGAAAATATCAATGCGATAGCAGTTAGACTTCTTTCTCCTCCTGATAATAACGCTAATTCCTGTTTTCGTCTGCCGGGTAGAGTAGCTTCAATATCAATACCAGAATCCAGGATATTCCCCTCATCTTCGATAATTAATTTTGCTTCTCCACCGTTGAATAATTGCGTGAAAATTTTCTTGAATTCTATTTCCACCTTTTTAAATGTTTTTAGGAATTCTTTTTTCATCATTCCATCAAGTTCTTCCACTACAGTTCGAAGATCTTTCTCTGCTTTTTCAAGATCCTGTAATTGCTCTGAAAGGAATTGATAGCGGTTATTCACTTCTTCATATTCTTCTTGCGCATTTGGGTTTGTTGGGCCTAAACGTCGCAGCAATGACCGCTGCTCGTTTATTTGGTTGGCGAGATTCTCAGGCAAATTGTCTAATTTTGGTAAACTCGCTACTATTCCGCTGAAAGGCAGATGTTTCGGTCCATACAAAGAATTCTCTTCACTTTCCAATAGAATTCCGAAATCCCCACTGATTTTCTTCTGATACCCTTCAATTTTGTCGCGCAGTTTCTCTACTCTTATTTGCGCTTGAAGTTTATGGCGTTCAGCGATCGCGAATTTTCTTCGAGAATCATCTACTTCCTCCAAGAAATTACTCTGATTTGTGATCTCATTTTCAACATTTTCTTCAAGGGCATTTGTATCCACCGTTTGAGAATTAATTTTTTCAGAAGTCTCACCGTTGTATTTCTTGATCTTTTTTATTTCTTCACCATTTTTTCCTAATTGGTTTTCCAGCTCAACCCGCCTTATTTTATTTTGGTTCATTGCTTCTTGATTGGCAGATATAAGCACTTCTTTTTCTTTTACACGTTTTTTCCCATTCTCTGCAATTTGCTCTGCCACAGCATATTTTGACGTAAGAGATGTGACTATGGATCGCAAATCTTCCACCGGAAGTGCTGTTAGGTCGTTATAAAGATTTTCTGTCTCTTCCTTTTGCGTTTCGAGTATTTTCCCCAGATCAACAGTCTTTTTTTCTAATTCAGAAATATTTGATTCCTCACCTCTAATGCCAGTTAATAATCTTTCTAAGCGATCATTCTCGTTTTCCAACTGTTTTTGCCGTTGATCCTGCTCAATTTCCAATTTGTGGACCTCAAGAGATAATTGATTGATTTCTTTTTCAGCATTTTTCCATTTTTCACTTAATTCTTCGAGTATTCGCCTAATTTCTTTCTTCTTAACTTCGCCTTTCTTCAAAGATTCGGAGTCTTGTGTAAGAACATTCTTTGAGTTATCTATCTCAACGATTAGCGTTTGTTTCTCCCTTTTCCGGGTAAATGATCGCACTCTAGATTCTTTTCCCGCTGTTATTGTTTGGTCCGATGCATACACTTCACCGTCTTTTGTAACCACGCAATACCCAAAAGGTAATTTAGGTGCTAAATCCGCCGCAATTTTACGATCGTTCACAATCAAAGAACTTGAGAGGAGATTATTGATAAACGGTTCAAGTTTTTCATTCGTGGATACCAATTTCGACGCAACCGTATATTCCCCCTGGACAATCTCTTTTTCTAATTCATAAGCTGGTTTTCTATTCACAACTAAAATGGTGCGTGGAGCCTTGGCGGCTTTTATAAAATCAAGGGCACTTTCGGTATCTGAATCGGATCTCACAACTATGCCCTCTATTGCGGCCCCTAATACAGCCGCGATCGCTTTTTCGTATCCTTTTGGAATATTAAGATGATCCATTAATAGCGAAAAATTTCCTGTGAGTTTACCCGCACGAACAGCTTCGAATATACTTTTTGCTCCGGAAGTAAAACCCGCCATCGCTTCTTCCGCTTCAACTAAAAGATTGTAATCTGATTTTAATTTGATAAGTATTTGTTCGTTCTTCTGTTTCTGCTGATGAAGTTCTTCTATTTCAATCACTACCGCATCAAGAGTCTTTTTGAGTAGGGATTTTTCATCATCAATAGTTTTTATTTTTTGTGCAAGATTTCTCTCATTTGCACGCAATTCCTCTAACTCAACTCCTACTTGTTTATATTCTTCCTGGGTTTCTTTAGAATTTAATTTTATTTTTTCTGCATCAGAAGATTGCAGCACTATTTGATGTTTTAATCCTCCGATCAAAGTCAATAACCGAAGTAATTCCTGTTGATCCATATTTAACTTGTTTTCTCTGTTGTAAATCGAAGCATTTATTTTAGAACGCTGGTCGAGTCGCTTCTGAAGCAATTCTTTGGCACTTTCCAGAGATTCTTCGCTTGTTTGGAATTCCAATTGGTCAGCTTTACTTTGATCTTTTAATTCTGTGATTTCCTCTTCAAGAGTCGATTTCTTATCTTTCGCAATATTTACCGTATTCTCAATCTCAAGAATACGTGATTTTATTGCTTTCTCCCTTTCTTCCAGTACAGCCAGTTTCCGTGTATTTTCTTCTTTTTCAACATGCCACTTTGATAACTGCAAATGTAATTCAGAAAGCTTCCCTCGCTTATTTTGAAGAGAATCCTGGGATTCTTTTAATTTTTTTTCCAGTTCTTGTCGAAGCTCTCTGCTCTTATCCAATTTACCTTGCTGCTGTGTATTGAATACTACTGCTGCTTCAAGATTTTTTTGTGTGGTATGCCAGTGATACCCATACCAATCATTCAAGAGTAATTTTAGGTCAGCATCAATCTGTAAATATGTTATCGTTTTTTCTTGCTGTTTTTCTAATGAACTAATTCTGGGTTCTAATTCTGTGAGAATATCATTTATCCGTTCATTATTCCTTTGCGTTTTATCCAATTTTTGAATAGCTTCAACTCTTCGAGAACGGTATAACCCAATTCCGGCAGCTTCCTCAAAAAAACGGCGCCTGTCTTCGGACCGAATACTGAGGGCAGAATCTACCAAACCCTGACCAATGACCGTATAGTTCCTTTCCGAAAGTCCAGAATTTGCTAGAAGCTCATTGATCTCTCTTAATCTAACGCGCTTATTATTTATTAGGTACTCATTTTCCCCATCTCTATATGCCCTGCGTGTAATGTTTACTTCAGAATATTCAATTGGTAACCATCCAGACTGGTTATCAAATGTGATCGATACCGATGCCATAGAAGCCCTTGGGCGTTGTTTTGATCCTGAAAAGATCATGTCAACTGTTTTCTTTCCGCGCAGAAGGCTATACGCTTGTTCACCTAACACCCACCGAATCGCGTCAGCTATGTTCGATTTGCCCGAACCATTTGGGCCTACAATCGCAGTTAGCTGTGCAGGGAACCGAAATTCGGTTTTATGGGCGAATGTTTTATACCCCTGAAGTTCTAGCGAAAGAAGATGATTAGACATAATTTTTATTATCTTTCTCTATTGATTTCAGCGCGGTTCTTGCAGCAATTTTCTCGGCAGCTTGCTTACTTTTTGCCTTTCCTACTCCCACCACCCGATCATTTACCTTTGCTTCAACCTCGAAAACTTTTTCGTGGTCAGGACCAGAAACTCTTATTGTACGGTATTTTGGAGGATGATATCCATTCGCTTGCGCCCATTCTTGTAACTGCGATTTTGGATCCTCGTCCTTATGCTGCTCAATGATCTCATTTACAGTTCCTTCCAATAATGGATATACAAAATCTTTAACTTTGTTGATCCTCTGGTCCAATAACATTGCACCAATAAAAGCTTCAAAAACATCACAAAGGAGAGTGTTTCTGAGTTTTCCCCCCGTGTTAATCTCCCCGCGACCCAAACGGACAGCATTTTCAAGGCCTATCTTTTTCGCAAAATCTGCCAACTGGTTTGTCTGAACAAAAGCTGATCTCATTTGTGTGAGATCACCCTCCTCCATTTCAGGAAAGCGGTTATACAACCATTCTCCTACTAGAAAGTCGAGAACAGCATCACCAAGGAATTCCAACCTTTCATTGTCTTCCAATGCTTCAGGGTGTTCATTCAGATAAGAACGATGGGTTAAAGACCTTGTCAGTAAAAGAATATCATTAAATTCAATCCCCAATCTTTCCATCAAATCCTGTGGATTTTCAAGTTTTGTCAACTTTTTTTTCATAGGCTATCCGTATTTTTCCTTTTGTGTAGATGCTAATAAAAATAATATCATTCTGCTATAATTGCGCTCATGGCTTTACCCTCACTTTGGCAATCATCTCTCAATTATAAAATCTCAACAGATGTATATGAAGGTCCTTTGGACCTTCTACTCCAATTAATCGAGAAAGCCGAATTAGATATTACTAAGCTATCTCTTGCCAAAGTAACTGATCAATATTTGAATTACCTACAAAATTTATCCGATCAAGATCCAGTTGAGGTTTCTGCATTTCTCGTCATTGGGGCAAAACTAGTCTTCATCAAATCATCAATTCTACTACCTTCTCCACAAAAATTAGATGAAGAACAACAAGAAGATATCGGTAACCAGCTCGCAAAACAATTGATCGAATATAAAAAATTCAAAAATGCAGCTGCCTGGTTAAATTACCGCCAAGAAAACGGATTAAGAGCATATTATAGAGTATCAGCTCCACCTGTTGTTATTGAACATCTTGATTTGTCAGAATTTGGGGTTTACGACCTTATTGATATATTAATGGATGTGTATTTTACGCATGACCATGAAACACCGATGAGCGATGTCGTCACCATTACAGCATTAACTATTAGAAACCGTATCAATGAAATAAGAGACATCATGCAAATGCATTCAAGGGTAAGTTTCTTGAAATTTATCGAGAATGATGTCTCGAGATTGGACATAGTTGTAACTTTCCTGGCATTATTGGAACTTGTTAAAAATCATGCAATTATTGCCGCTCAGGAAAGTCCATTTAGCGATATCGCTTTCGAGACTACTCGCAATTTGGACCTGGAATTTGAGACAGAATTATAATTAATTAAAAAACCCAAACAGATGTCAGCCCATAAAACAACTCCCGTCAGAAGCCAATACCTGAATATAAAGAAAAATTTTCCTAACGCAATCTTGTTTTTTCGCCTCGGTGATTTTTACGAGACATTTGATGATGACGCTGAAATTACATCAAGGGAACTGGATATAGTACTAACTTCCCGGAATGTATCAAAGAACCAGCGTGTCCCTATGGCAGGAATACCCTTCCATGCAGCTGATAACTACATCAGCAAATTGATTGACAAGGGATATCATGTGGCGATTTGTGAACAAATTGGCCAGCAACCACAAAAAGGATTATTTCCTCGAGAAGTAATAAGAGTTGTAACACCAGGAACAGTAATTGACCACGGATTGATAAAGTCAGACAAGAATAATTTCCTGCTCTCCATTTTCAGGTCCGAAAACCAAATTGGCCTCGCTTTCTTAGATATCTCAACTGGAGATTCAGGAGTTACTGAATTCTCTGATGATTCTAACCTGAATAAACTGTATGCTGAAATCAGCCGTATCAATCCCGCTGAGATCATTTACCCAGAGTCCTTTTCATTCAAATCGTATGATGAATTTCATTTGACTACTCTACCTGATTGGAAATTCGAATTCAGCAAATGTGATCATATGATCAAACAAGTATTTGGAATTACCGTATTGGATGGATTTGGTTTGCGGGATAGACCATATGCTGTGAGTGCATTGGGGGGATTATTAATTTATTTACAAGAAACAGATTCTTCTGTCATTGATTCAATCAGGAATCCGAATACATATTCAATAGATGATTATATGATACTGGATCAATCAACAAGAAGGAACCTGGAGCTCACAGAAAACCTTCGCGGTACTGATGATAATGGATCTCTATTAAGTATCATCGACAGAACCATTACGCCAATGGGAAAAAGGCGAATTTACCAATGGATAAACCAACCCCTGACAAATGCCGAGTCAATTAATAAACGTCTGGATGCGGTTGAATTCTTTTTCAACAATGGGCTTCTCAGAATTGAGCTGCAAAACCTCATCAAAAAATTCTCTGATATTGAACGCATCACCAACCGAATAAACACTTTACATGCAACACCTCGAGATTTGGTATCTCTGCGTGAAACATTGATGAAAACCCCAGGGGTTTTATCAATTCTTAAAGAGAATATTTCTTTAATCAATATTAATAATACTCAGTTAGAAATTTGCAAGTCGGAATTAGCACTTCTACAAAAATCAATTTCAGATGAACCACCAGCTACTTTGCAGCATATAGGTGTAATTAAAGAAGGTTTTTCAACTGTTTTAGATGAAGTGATAAATGCATCTAAGCACGCCCGTGAATGGATCGCAAATTTAGAAAAAAGGGAAAAAGAAAAGCATGGAATTAGGACTCTCAAAGTCGGTTATAACAAAGTGTTTGGTTATTATATCGAAATCACAAAAAGTAATTTAGATAAAGCGCCTGATGAATACGTTCGTAAACAGACACTAGTTAATGCTGAAAGATTTATTACTCCAGAATTAAAAGAGTTTGAAACGATCATTTTAAATGCGGATGAGGAGATTAGAACAATAGAAAATCAAATTTTCCAAGATTTATGTATTAAGCTTTCAAAATCTCAGGATAAATTCAGTAATCTAGCCAAATTCATCGCTGAGCTTGACGTGTTCCTTTCCCTGGCGGAAATTGCATCAGAGAGTAATTACTGCCGCCCTGAACTCCTTACGAATGAATCGCTCGAGATTAAAGATGGCCGCCATCCAGTTGTTGAACATAAATTGCAGACAAGGTCATTCATTTCCAATAACACAAGAATTGATAAAGATAATCTAATTCATATCATCACCGGACCGAATATGAGCGGTAAAAGCACATACTTAAGGCAGATAGCTCTCATTGTATTACTCGCACAAATTGGTTCTTTCGTACCTGCTTCTTCCGCAAAGATTGGAATTGTTGATCGTATTTTCACGCGGATAGGCGCACAGGATGAAATTTATGCTGGTCAATCTACTTTTATGGTCGAGATGGTAGAAACGGCAAATATTTTAAACAATGCTTCAAACCGCAGCCTATTGATCCTTGATGAAATCGGAAGAGGAACAAGCACCTATGATGGCTTATCAATTGCCTGGGCAGTGGTCGAATACATCCATAACCACCCGAAACTCAAGTCGCGCACCTTCTTCGCCACTCACTACCATGAATTAACAATAATGCCTGGATTCCTTCCCCAAGTATGTAATTACAATGTCGCTGTCAGTGAATCCGATAATGAGGTTGTTTTTCTCCATAAAATTGTCGAAGGAGGATGCGATAAATCATATGGAATTCATGTTGCTCAGTTAGCAGGTATACCCAATCCGATTATTAATCGAGCTAATGATCTTATACACCAATTCGAAAAGGATAGCGAAAAACCAATCCTTTCTAGCGATCAGGGACGGTCCGGACAGCTCCCACTTTTTGAACAAAACAACCCACTGCTTGATGAATTAAATGAACTTGATATCGAATCCATCAGTCCTATTGAAGCATTGAATACAATCTATAGATGGAAGAAAGATTTTAATAAATAAGCCTACTATTAACCCTTCCCCTTCTTTTTTTCTTTTTTTACGATTTTCTCCTGTTCTTCAATTTCCTCTATTGTTTCTGGGATAATCTCCTTTTTTGATGCATCGGATTGAATATCAGGGATTTCCTTTTTCTCGCTTTCTTTAATCACAGTATCTTCAGATTTTGTAAGTCGTGCAGATAGAAGTAAAACCAACCCTAAAAGCAGAACAGATCCTGAAACCGCAATCACCCATAGCAAAGCCTGATTACCAACATTTTGTATCATTCCTAAGAGTACATAACCGAATCCGGCTATTACTAGTGAAAAGTAGCGATTGAATATCAATCCTGTAAATTGGTCAAATCCAATTAGAATAACAAGTAGGCTAATCAAGGTTATGGCAGAAATAGTAGTAAGAATTAGGCCGCTCCATTTTCGCATGATTTTTTTATTATTTTTAAGAAGATACGCTATGAATATCAATAGGAGCAAAGTTACAAATGGGAGAAGCCTGAAAACCCATCGAGTGATACTGTAATAATAAAAGGATCTATCACCCAAAATCATTCCACCAGGAATCACTCCAATCAAATTGATCGTTGCAGGTAATTGGTTTGCTTTATCTTCAACCATCATTGACAAAGTGCTTGAGACAATTTTTCTATTCTCGGCTGACGGTTTGCAGATCGGTAGTGTATAAAGATCTATTATTTCTTTTCCATCCAACTCCGAGTCTTCTTCAACTGTACAATTGTCCAGAGAAAGCAAGTATTCATCAGATATTTCGGAACTATTTAATATCAAAGTGGTTTTAAGATCGGCAATATCTACTTCAATGGATGTATATGGAGTTTTGAAATTAAGATATGCGATTACCTTATCAATGACATCTTTAATAATTCCGTTCATCCATTCTTCAGGTAGATAATGCATAAGTATTGTTTTTAGCGATTCCTTATTCGCTAAAATTGTCGGGTACGTGTTTTCATCGGTGCTCAATAATTGATCAGTGACTATTTCTGAAACAACACGTGGAAATTCCTCTTTGTATTCAGCATTCTCGAGTATCGAATAATAACTCGCAGGTTTAAAAATTATGAGCTCAAGCGGACCTGTGAAAAAGGAAATGAATAATGCTGGTATAACAATTACAGTTAGTAAAATGGCGCCAATCTGATTGAATATAGGTAATTTACTTTTCATTTTTCTTCCTCTGATTTTTATTATTTGTTCCCTCAGCATTCTTATCAACCCAATTCCTAGCTCCATTGAGAAATACAATTCCGCTGATCTTCTGTTTCCCGGGCATTTGGATTTTTACCAATCGCAAATCATAAGTTCTAGTTCCAACGCATGGATAATTTTCTATGATTCCTCTCTGGCCTGGCTTAAGGCGCTGTGAAATTAAAACTTTAGCGTTATATACTTTCACATTTTTGCCATTCCAATCAAAATAACAGTTCGGCCATGGATCATAGGCTCTAACTTGTCGTTCAAGCTCTTCAGCATTTTTTTGAAAATCCAACAACCCATCTTGTTTCTTGATCAANCCCGCATAGGTTGCATTCTTCGACAACTGTTTTTTTGGAACAATTTTTCCACCAATATATCGAGGCAAAGTATCCACTAATAAATTGGCTCCAATAGCCGCCATTTTTTCAGTTAAAGAAGCGGCCGTCTCCGATTCAGAAATCTTGACTTCTTTTTGCGTAATAATATCTCCGGTGTCTATCCCCTCGTCCATTTTCATAATCGTAACGCCAGTGGTTTGATCACCATTTAAAATCGCTGCTTGAACTGGAGAAGCACCCCTCCATTTCGGNAAATATGAAGCATGGACGTTTATACATCCAAATCTTGGCAATTCTAAAATTTGGGACCGTAGAATCTTTCCATANGCAGCGACNATAATTATATGAGGCCTCCATTCAGAAAGAACACAAAGAACTTCCTCTACTGCTAATTTCTTCGGTTGCAGAAAAGGAATCCCTTTTTCTTTCGCAAAAATCTTTACTGGGGAGGACTGGACAGATCTCCCTCGCCCTACTCTTTTATCAGGTTGGGTGATAATCCCGACAACATTAAATCTCTCGTTTAGCTCCCGCAGAATAATCTCTGCGTATCGAGGAGAACCCATGAAAACGATCTTTACCAACGGCCCTGCCAAAATAATCAATTCCTTTTAATTTATTGTAGTTAATCTTCTCCAGGAGATAAGACCAATTGATAAATCTTATTTAATCCCCAGATAATTACTATACCGAAAAATAACCCGGTTGAAATAAAAATTATTGGAAGCATATAATTCGGGTATTCCACCGCAACTGGATTTTTCAATCTTAATCTGGTTTGCAATTCATTAATAAAATCCCTCGATGGTAAAATGGGATTAAGAGCATCATCCAATTCATTTTCCAGTTTTGTATTATCGATTTCTCTTTTCATCTTTTTTTCCTAAATANTTTCGCTGCCGTCAACAATATAACGGCGCAATTCTTTCAATGTCCGATGATAAAGGCTTTTAATTGCCCCCTCACTTTTCCCCATAATCAATCCAACATCCTTATTAGACATGGTTTCTACATATTTCAGAATAAGAATCTGCTGACGATCACCAGGAAGCAAATGTATTGCGTCAATTAATTTCTCTACTTCTTGTCGTTTTTCAATTTGCTTCTCAGGAATATCAGCTTTACTCTCAATATATGAATGATCCTCAATCGGTAATTCTCTTTTATGCTTACTATTATCGCGATACCAATTGGCTACTAAATTGTGAGCAATCCGATATAACCACGCAGAAAAAGGTACTTTCGTTTTCTTATAATTCGGCATATGTTTTAATGCGCGCTGGAAAACACGTGCGGTTAGATCTTCCGCATCATGGATATTCCCAGTGCGATAAAAGATATAGTTATAAATCTTTTTCACATTTTCTTGGTATAGAAAACTAAATGCTTCCTCATCCCCCATGATCGCACGATCAAGAACATTGCTGATTTGCTTCTCGTTTTGTTTCATTAGTATTATAATTTTGGCTTAGAATTTTCCTGAATATTTCAGGATGATTTCACTTGATTATAGCTAATTTTCTTGTTAAATTAAATGGATTATACATATTAATAAATAGGTTGTAAGGAGAAATCGTGAAAATCAACAATATTAACCTTGAATATAATAGCAGTTATAAGATATCCAGCCAAATTTGGGAAACCGAAAATCCACCAAAAGGTGTGATTGTATTAGTTCACGGCTTGGGTGAGCATAGCGGTAGATATAGCACACACTTTGCTGACTATTTCTCAAATGAAGGGTTTTCCATCCTAACCTTTGATCTTCCCGGGCATGGGAAATCAGGCATAAAAAGGGGGCATATTGAGCAGTACGAAGATTTTAATAAATTATTATCTGCGGGTATTTCTTACGCAAAGTTAAGTTACCCGTCTCTACCGATTTTTTTATATGGGCACAGTTTAGGCGGGTTAATCGTGTTGGATTATTCTATCCAAATTAAACCCGTTATCAATGGTGTAATTGCTTCTGCTCCTGTTTTAGATGTTAATGAACCAATTCCTCCCGTCAAATTGGCACTAGCAAAAATAATGAGTAAAATTTTCCCGTCATTCACTCTTGACAGTGGATTAAATCGAAATATGTTATCCAGCGATAAAAGCGTTATCGAAAGATACCATGCTGACCCATTAGTGCATGGACACACTTCATCAAGGATGGGTATGTATATTATAGAAAAAGGAGCGTTCGTTCGCGAAAATGCGAAAAAAGTTTCATTGCCTACTTTGGTGATGGTTGGTTCAGCGGAAGGAATCGTGAGCAAAAAAGCAATTCATGATTTTTGTGGGCAAGCTGATAATTGCAACGAGAAGATTTGGACTGACTTCTACCATGAACTGCATAACGAACCAGAAAAAATAAGCGTTCTTAAGTTTACAACAGAATGGATTGCTGGTCATATGTAATTCACCGAAACGCGATCATCATATATAAATAATTGCATTTGTACTTGACCATTCTTATAGCGAAAGTTACAATTATCGAAATGGTTGATTGGATAATTTATTCATTTGCGTATCTAAGTTGTCTATTACTTGATACTCCAATATTACAATTTCCACAAGCCGCTTGACCAATCAAATTCAAGTGGCTTTTATTTTTATTTTTCTCCGAAGGAGATAACATTAATGCCAGATTTCATCTTGTCAGATCCATTATCGAAAATTGATCCTGCCGTAAATAATATTATTGATCTCGAAACTGAACGCCAAAAGAGAAAAATTATTCTGATTCCCAGCGAAAGCAGCGCCCCATCAGCCGTGTTGGAAAACTTAGGATCTATTCTTCAAAATTTGTACGCGGAAGGATATCCCCCTGAGGAATCTCGCCTGTTTACTCAAGAAGAGATTCTTGATTTAGAAAAACAAATCACGCATTTTCGGCGTTACTCAGACCCACGTTACTATAAGGGTGTTGAAAACGTGGATATATTGGAGGAGTTAGCTCGCCGGCGCTGTGCGGAATTATTTGCAACTGATCGCTTAAAACCCGAACAATTTTTTGTAAATGTACAGCCGCTCTCAGGTGCCCCTGCCAATAATGCCGTTTACCACGCTCTTCTTGAACCTGGTGATGTAATCATGGGTATGAATCTATTCCACGGTGGGCATTTAACGCATGGATCTTCTGTAAATCGCTCCGGAAAACTTTATAAGGTATTTCACTATAACGTTGATCCTCACACAGAAAAGATAAATTTCGAAGTACTTCAAGAAATGGTAAAGGAAAAACAACCAAAAATTCTGATTGCCGGATATTCTTCATACCCATGGGCACCTGAATGGGAAAAATTCGCGGAAATTGCCCATTCAGTTGGGGCATATCTTTTTGCTGATATTTCCCATATTGCCGGATTGATTGCGGCGGATGCACTCCCCTCACCCGTTGGATACGCCGATATTATCAGTTTCACAACCCATAAAACACTTTGTGGGCCTCGTGGAGCATGCATTTTATCATTTGATAGTAAATTATCAAGAATAATTGACAAGGCGGTGTTTCCCGGGGAGCAGGGCGGTCCGCATGTCCAGGCAATCGCAGGAATGGCAACAACTTTTAAAATTGCTCAAACTAAACAATTTATTGAATTCCAAAAACAAGTAATAAAAAATTGTACTGCGTTATCCTCCCAACTTGCGAAACGCAATATCAGAATCGCTTTCGGAGGTACAAATACACATTTATTAAATATCGATTGCAAATCAATTATTGGAAAAGACGGCACAAAATTATCGGGNGATATGGCTGCTCGTATTCTCGACATCGTCGGTTTGGTGATGAACGCTAACACCATTCCTGGAGATAAATCAGCTCTGCGCTCAAGTGGTGTCCGCCTAGGCACTCCATGGATCACCCAGAGAGGATTTACAGGCGAGGATATGATCGAGATTGCTGATATTATCGCGGATATCCTTCATGCCACAGAACCCTACACAATCATGGGGAAAACCAGGATGATCACAAGAGCAAAAGTGGAATTCAATGTATTAGAAAAGGCAAAGCTCAGAGTGCGGTCATTAATTAAGAAAACGGTGGATGGAAATGGTAATGAAAGAACTGGATATCCCTATTATTACTTCCTTGATGATTTTAGTGAAGACGAACCGGGGGAATGGCTTACCTTTGATATTATCGGAGACCAAATAATAAATTCGCTACAATGGATTTTTTCAACAGATATTGAAAACTTATCAATCGAAGAAATTTTACCTACGTCATTTTGCGCAGATGAGAAAAAGATTTCTTGTTTTATATCCAAACAATCCGATAAAGAATATAAATTGATGTTGCGTGCTGAAGATGCTGGCTTGGCTATAACATGGCTGCGTGATCTCTCAGATGGATTTATATCTTTTGATGATGATTATTCCAGGAAAATACCAGGGCCATTCATTGTTAGAAGATCTAATACAAAAATAAAAGTTGATAATATACAAACCGAGAGTTCTCTAGATCATACAAAGCCCTATTTCATAGGTATCAAGTACTTCCAGAACCAGGAATCACCACTTTTAGATAATTTTCATTGGACACAAAAAACAGAGGAGAACCTCAAACGTACAATACTTTTTGAAACGCATCAGAAAGCAGGCGCGAGGATCATTCCATTTGCTGGATGGGAAATGCCCGTCTGGTATTCGTCTGTGATTGATGAACACCAGGCTACTCGTAATGCAGCGGGGTTATTCGATGTTTCACATATGGGTGTTTTTGAAACCCAGGGGAGCCATGCAGGCATCTTCTTAGATTGTGTATGTGGCAATAATNTATCCGATCTAAAAACTGGCGAATCCTGCTACACACATTTTTTAGACCCTGACGCAAAANTAATTGATGACTTGCTGGTCTATAGGCATATGTCAGATAAGTACCTCATTGTTGTAAATGCAGCTAATGCTGATAAAGACTGGGCGTGGCTGAATGCGGTAAAAGAAGGGTCCATAAAAATTGAAAAAAACCGCCCCTGG
>JGI24724J26744_10001405_pt1 | contig 16555 bp, 14 predicted proteins | sample Cruoilmetagenom7_FD_26744 | JGI IMG/M metagenome (IMG submission 26744) | reverse complement strand
TTATTATTAGTGCAAATTATGAGCTTGATATAGTCAAAACACCCCGCTGGATGTTTCCTGTGTGGTCGAGCAATACGCTTGTTATCGGGCTTCCCCTAATGATTTGCCTTACCCCTGAGCAATTTGAGCATATGCTTGCCCGGCGAATAGGGCAGTATTCAAAACAGCATAATATGATGACAAACTGGTTATATCAGTTAAATGGTATTTGGCAGCAGTATAGTTATATTTATAGCAAGCAGAAATCAATAGAGAGTGTGGTACTGAAACTGTTCTATACGATGTATTCAGCTTTGTATAAAAAGTCTTCGGTTTACGCGGCAAGGTCGGATGAGTTTAACGCAGATGGTTATGCAATGGAGTTGTATTCACATGATGTGATATGCGAAATGATAACGGCAGATGCCTTTTGTCGTTGGTATCTCGAAAAGCGTTTCTGGCCGGCTATTGAAAAAGCAAATTTAGAAAACAATGATGTAATGACACAGCCCTATAGAAAGCTGACCACGGTGATTCGAAATAACCTGAAAATAATTACTCCAGATATGTTAAATAAACTGGCACGTGATGAGATTGTTGAGCGAAAAAATCGCTACCCTTCACTACAACAGAGGCTTGAAAAAATAGGTCATGTTAAGCCTGACATGGCCAGGGGGGCGGGTGAGTCAGCCGCAGACCATTATCTTGGGGCCTCGCTTAATGGTGCGCTTAATCTTATGGACAAGCTGTGGTGTAAAAAAAATAAGAAAAAATTAAATAAGAAAAAAATCTTTAAAAATGGCTGGATGCCGGCATTCAAGAATTGATAGAATATTAGCTGCTTTTTAGCAAAATAACGTTCTTAGGTTTGCCGAGTATCATCACCTTTATGACAGTTCTGAGACCGTTCAGAAAGTAGTTACCTACACGCATGTGTCTTGCGCTTACGACTAAAATCCGCGATATTATATATACAAATATAATTGGGATGTGATTTGAAAGTATTACTTAAATTCATATTGTTACTGTGTCTCTCAGTTGAGGTTAGAGCAGAGTATTACGGTGATCATGTTTTGCTTGGGCTTAGCATGATCAGACAGACTGTAGATATGCAGAGCAACAATAATGGTGTTATATCTGAGATATCGGAGTCGGGGAATGGTTTTGGCCTGTATTTTGATAAATTCTATCAATATCAATATCGATTTAGTGGTGCAATAAGCTATGTAACGTTTAATAGTTTTGCAGTGACTGAGCTGATGTTTTCAGCGGATTATTTAATACCGGTTGATGAAACGATGAGCATTTTTGCAGGATTAGCGTTAGGTGGTGTGGCGCAAGATTTTAATGATGCTGCGCAGTCAGACCTGGGAATAGGCCTGGGGTACGGTGCCCAACTGGGAGGCATGAAATTTCTATCAGAAAATGTTTTGCTAGAAGCGGGATACAGGCTCAGGATAAGCGATATTGCGACCGATTTTGGCGCTATCTCACAAAGCTCAATTGTACTGGATAAATTTAATGAGTTTTATATAAGTGTGTTACTTATGTTTTAGCTTATCTTGATAAAAAACGCTTGTTTTCATCAAGAAATCTCTATAGTCGACGATAAATAGGTTATGTCTAAACGAATTGTAATTTGCCTCGTAAGTCTCGCGTTAAGCTTTGCCTGTTTATCAAGCCATGCAGGGCCTGAGGTGCAAGAGGAAGATCAAGCTGTTAGCGCTTCAGAGGCCAGCAGTGGAAACCAGTTGTTACTTGAACAGAGGCAACAAATTGAGGATCTTCAACAGGAACTATCTGGTCTTCAGGAGAAGTTAGAAGTTCAGGAGCATGAACAAGGCAAGGAGATACAGGGGAGAGTGGAGCCGCCTGCTAGCTCTGATGCTAAAGTGGAGCCTGAAAATAACGCTACAATATCAGCACCTGAGAAAAGGCTTGCGCCATGGGTGATGGTCTCACCTAAACCAGAACCCTTGCAGCAGACTAAAACTGCGACCTTGCCTCAAGCAGCCATTGATGGATTTATAACGCTTGATGTGCACGGTTCTCACGCATATAAGGTGGCATTTTCTTTGTTAATGGAAGGGCGATATAAGCAGGCAGTTATTGCTTATGGCTTGCTTCTTCAGCGCTATCCAGAGAGTAAGTATATCGATCAAGGTCATTTCTGGTTAGGCGAAGCAAATTACCTGCTGGGAAATTATTCCGCTGCACTCGGGCAATTTCAAATTGTTGCAAATAAATACCCTCGCAGCATTAAGAAGCCTGTTACTGATCTGAAGATCGGTTTGATCAATTATGAAGCTAAAAACTGGGCTTTAGCCCGTTCAAGCTTACAGAGGGTGGTAGAAAATCATCCCCATACCGTTGTTGCCCAAAAAGCAAAATTGAAGTTACAAAGTATGGAAAAACAGCAACGTTAGATTTTATTTAATCTAAATACGAAACTGTATATTATTTCTTGTCTTAATTTGGGCGCTATACTGACTGATCTTGTGGCGGAAAAAAATACGCTTTAAAAAAACGGTTAATCATAAAAATAATTAAAGCCATTATTATTCCAAAAGCAGCAAGTGTAAGCGGTATTATCGATATTGCTGCGTCACGTTCATGAGATTTAAACCCCACGCTAAAAACAATAAACGTAGCATATGAAATTAATGTTTCAAGTAGTGCTGCTAGAAGACCGGCGGATATATATACACCAAGGCTTTTGAAAAAAGATAGATTGATGAGTTTTGGGTATGCCATGTCCTGTAATTTATAAATTATGTAAATAAGGCTTAGTACAGTGATTTGCGCGTGTGGAAATAATGGTAAGAAGAAAAGAACGGGCAAGCAGAATATACCGATAAAAATGGTATTGAAAGTGATCAGGCGTTTTTGATATATCGGGTCGTAATCAGTTTTGTTCATGCTTTGTGTCTTTAGGGTTTTCTATGCTAATTAGATAGATTTATTGTTGATATTAGTTTTTTTAATATTAAAGAACAAGCAAGAGTGTAGTTTGTTTTTAAAAATATTCAATGAGGTTCAAATATATAAAATATTCATAAGATAAAAAAACGTATAGATGCTTTGTGTAAGGAGGTGCGTTTTATGTCTGTTTTGGTGGTGTGAATTCGTAAAAGTTTTATTTTTTGTTTAGAAGGTGGCGTCGACTCTTAATGTCGGGTTATTAATGTTAAGTTGTTTTTTTGTTTGCGGGGAGGTTTTATCTGATTAAATCTGTGGCATAAAATATGTTTCGTTATTTAAATTTTATTTAGCTTCTAGATGTTTTTTAATAAATTAATATTATTGATAAAAGTCAATATCAGGTTTGGTTTTGGGTATCATGTTTCGTAATTTACTAGTCAGATATCTATATATTAAACGAGTTTATATATTTAATACGAAAAGAATAAACAATGTGTTTTATTGGTTATAAAAGTGATGTCAATTTGATTTATGTGGATGAGGGTCGTATTTTGTTTCTTTAAAAATAGGTGTTTGTTATAGTTTTTAGTTTTTATTAATAGGTAAAAGTAAATAATAATCTATCTAATTATTGTTATCGTTAATGCATGTTAATGTTTTTTAAATAAAACTTTTTGTTGTTTTTTATGTCTAAGTGTTTGGGTTGAAGTTTTTTCAGTGGTGGGGACAAGCTAATTAAATTTTATCCATAAAATGGATTTATAAAATAATTGTGAATAAGTCGAAACTTTAATTGTTTTATGTTTGTTAAAGTTTATCCATGTTTTTATAGAGGTATATACAAAATGACTAAAAACTTCAAATCTATTGCAGTTCCATTACTGACAATATCACTAAGCTTAAGTGCTTTTTCCTGTAATTCAGATGCTCAATCATCAGTGCATTCAAATGATTCTTCTAGCGACGATGTGGAAGTCGTTTCGTCTGATACTACAGATAGTGACCAGAGCGTACTTGATTCAGCAGAAGTGAATCATCTGGTGTTTATGCGTGAAGAAGAAAAACTGGCGCGTGATGTCTACATGACGGTCTCGGGTATGTGGCCAGATGCAACAATATTTGTAAACATTGGTGAAGGCTCTGAACAGACGCATGCTGATGTAATGAGAGATAAACTGGAAGATTTTGGAATTGAAGATCCTAATCCTGCCACAAATGATTTGCCGTCAAGTATTGGTTATTTCACGGGTGAAGAGTACGGTTCTTATTTCTCAGAAAATTACCAGGCATTGATAAATAAGGCTTCACAAAGTGAGCTTGATGCATTATATGTTGGTGCGTTTATTGAAGAGCTGGATATGCATGACATAGTTGACTGCCCGGATACCATAGTTGAAAGAGACAATGGTATAACCGAATGTGGTTTGAACTACACAGATGAACCGGCTTTGATTAATGCTTATAGCTCACTGTTAGATGGTTCAAAAAATCATTTACGTGCTTTTGTAGGAAGAATCGAAAGTATTATTGGTGAAGGTAACTATGTGGCTCAGGTTATCAGTCAGGAAGATGTAGATGAAATACTGGGTCGATAACGGTTAAACAAATGATGTTTTCTCATGATTAATATTTTTAAATTAAGTTTGCTACTGAGTGTTTCTCTATTGGCAGTTACTGATGTAACTGCCAATGAGGCAGGTGATCTCGATCACGATGGCATTGCTGATAATGTTGATCAGTGCCTGGATACGCCTGCAATGCGAAAATTCAATGCCTCATCTAAATATGCTGTGCTGTTTTCAAAGCAGGAACTATCCCTCACCCCAATTAGTGTTTCTGTAGATAGCAGAGGCTGTGCGCTTGATAGTGATACCGATAAAGTGCCAGATTACCGAGACTATTGTCCGGATAATTCTGCGATGCAAATTTCAAAGGGTGTAAATAAGAATGGCTGCCCACTACAAAGTGATAGTGATGGTACTCCCGATTACCGGGATAACTGCCCTGGTACAGCCAGGGGCGTAAAATCAGATCGCTTTGGTTGCCCGGTTTAATATTTGGTTGTGCAATGGGGCAGGTCATCTAGCTGCCCGTACGCAATGCTGTTTATCATATCCTGTTCTCGTTACTTTTTAGTTTGTCTGGCCTATCCCAATAATCAATATCAGATTTTAAATTAAAAGCAGTTGAAGCTTGTTGTGTCTTATAACTGTAATTAATTTGACATTTTTTTATCACATGATGAATTTAAGATTATAAATCAAATTTATAAATAATTATTCTGTGAGGGAAAAATGAAACCGTATCTGTTTCGACGTAATACAAATATTCTGGCTATGGTAATAACCGCTGCTCTGTCTGTAACACCTGTAATGGCAAAAGATAGACACCATGAAAATGATAAACACCATGGAAACTATAAGCACCATAAAAATGATAATGCATTTAAACGCATTGCGACATTTCCAGTTTATTTAAATACCGAAATTAATGTTGAAACAGTGGCGGAAATTGTTGCAGCTAGTGATGATGGTAATACATTGGTTTACACTGATGGAAAAACTGAAAATTTGGGCTTTGTAGATATCACAAATCCTTCACATCCTATGCCGGCAGGTACGACACCTCTTGGTGGTGAGCCGACTTCAGTTGCAGTAGCAGGGCAGTATGCACTAGCTGCTGTAAACACTTCACCCAGTTTTATTGCACCGAGTGGTAATTTGCAGGTTATCGATATTGACACTCATGTGTTAGTGACAAGTTTTGACCTGGGTGGTCAGCCTGATTCAATTGCCATTAGTTCGGATGCTCGTTACGCGGCAATTGTTATTGAGAATGAGCGTGATGAAGATCTGGGTGACGGTACTCCGCCACAGGCACCTGCTGGTTATATGGTCATTGTGGATATGTTGGGTGAACCGACGGAATGGGCGATGCGTAAGGTTGAGTTTTCCGGGTTAGAAGGTATGCGTTTCGCAAACGATCCTGAGCCAGAATATGTTGATATTAATAGCCAAAATATTGCCGTTGTAACCATGCAGGAAAACAATCATATAGCTTTGGTTGATCTTGCAAGTGGAAATATTGTTAATCATTTTAGCGCGGGCACAGTAGACCTTTCTCAGATTGATACACAAAAAGATAAACTCATTGAATTAACGGGCTCGTTAAGTAATGTCCCTCGTGAACCAGACGGAGTTAGCTGGATATCAAACACTCAATTCGTGACAGCAGATGAGGGTGACCTGGATGGCGGCAGTCGTGGTTTTACAGTTTTTAATATTGATGGAAGTGTTGCATATGCAGCGGGCAACAGCGTAGAGCATGAAATAGTAAAGCACGGTCACTTTCCAGATAAGCGAGCTGGCAAAAAAGGTAATGAGCCTGAAAATGCAGAGTTTGCTAAATACGGAAAAGATAAATTCTTATTTATCGGGTCTGAGCGTGCCAGTGTTGCACTGGTTTATAAAGTTAAAAACAAACACAAAGCACCCAGGCTGATGCAAGTTTTACCTACGGCGGTTAAGCCTGAAGGTTTATTAGCGATTCCCCAGCGTAACCTTTTTGTAGTTGCAGGAGAAGAAGATGCTCGTGGCGATAAAATTCGCTCAGGTTTAAGTATTTATCAGTTAGCTAAAAAAGCAAACTATCCAACCATAGTATCTAAAAAAACATCTGATGGAACCCCAATTCCATGGGGTGCACTATCGGGTTTGGCAATGGATAGAGACGATGATGAAACGGCTTACACGGTTCAGGATAGCTTTTATAAAAAGAGCCGCATCCTGAAGCTGGATATTGATGATGTACCTGCAAAAATTACTAAAGAAATCGTACTTAATGACATGATGGGTAAGCTAGCAGCAGTCGCACCCTTGATGGTGAATGGCGATGGTACGGTAAATCTGGACCCGGAAGGTATTTCAACACGTAAAAACGGCGGTTTCTGGGTAGCCTCTGAAGGTAAGGGAACCCTTGGAAGTGCAAGTAAACCTTTCGAAACATTAAACCTGTTGCTTCGTGTTAATAAGAATGGTGGCATTGAAGAAGTGGTTACCTTACCTGATGCGGTAAATGCGCGTCAGGTAAGGTTCGGATTTGAGGGTGTTGCAAGTGTTGATACTCATTCTTCCGAAGTGCTATTTGTAGCTTTCCAGCGTGAATGGGCTGGCGATGCAGATGATCATGTACGTATTGGTCGCTACGATACAGCAACTGGAGATTGGGGTTTTTATTACTACCCAATTGAAACACCGTTATCAGTTAATGGCGGTTGGGTTGGCTTATCTGATTTAACCTATCTGGGTAATGATGAATTTGCGGTTATCGAACGTGATAACCAGGGCGGGCCTGATGCTGCTATAAAGCGCTTGTATAAATTCTCCATAGCAGGTGTGACTTCTGTTGCGGATAATGGCGATGCTCCTGCATTTCCATTACTAGGAAAAATGTTAGTTAGAGATCTTATGGTTGATTTGCATGCAACCGGTGGTTTTACGCTAGAGAAGATAGAAGGCCTGGCCGTGACGGATGAAGGTACAGCATTTGTCGTTAATGATAATGACGGTGTTGATGACTCTAACGGTGAAACGCAGCTATTACGCTTAAAAGATATTTTTTAACTTAAAATTATTTAAGTCTTTTTATAACTGAGCCGGGGTATATTTTTACCCCGGCTTTTTTGTTTTTCACCAACTGCTTTACTAATTAAAACTCAGGTTATCCAGGGTTGCGATGGTTTTTAAATGGATAATAGTGCAATGTCATTAATATGACAAAAGTACGAGATCAGCCGTCTAAATAACCGATATTCACAGAAAAAATTTATTTTTGCTAACAGGTTCTATGTTTGCCTAATAAGGGAAGATTTTCTATGGCATATCAATATTAGGTTATGCTAATGTTCTTCAGTTGAGGTATATGGCCTTACTTATATAAATTTTAAATGGAGAATATTTATGAAACCTATGATGGTTCTTATAGCAACAATTGTGTCTGGCTTAATTGCATTTTCAGTACAGGCTGAAGGCAACACTGACTGGACTAAGCTTAAAGCGAAAAAACAAACAGAGCTGGGTTTGTATATGACACCTCAACAAGCCAGTTCATATATGGAGAAGCATGCTGATAAGGCCCTGTTTATAGATGTGCGTTCGCGCCCTGAAGTTAATTTTCTGGGAATGCCAACAGTAGCGAGTGCAAACATACCTTACATGAAATTAACTGACTGGTACTCATGGAATACCAAAAAGAATAATTTTGATATGGAAGTAAATTCAGATTTTGCAGCGAGCGTTGATGCGCGAGTAAAAGAAAAAGGCTTGTCTAAGCAGGATACTGTTATTTTAATTTGTCGTTCAGGCTCGCGTAGTTCTAAGGCGGCTAATTTATTAACAAGCCTGGGTTATACCAAGGTATATAGTATTCCCGAAGGTTATGAGGGTGATAAGTCCAAGGTGGCGGGTACTAAAGGACAGCGAGTGGTTAATGGTTGGAAAGTTGCGGGACTGGGTTGGTCTTATAAATTGAATCGCGACAAAATGTATAAAGTTGGCGAATAAGCCATATTAAGAAAATCGATTGTGTCGATACACTTGTGCATCGACACAATCAATTAAACAAGCTTAAAGCTCGTTGCCGTTATTATCTACAGCTAATACGCGTAATCCATCAGGGTTAGTATCACCTGCATTAGGCACCCACTTCGCCAGGCAAGACGCATCTTTAGTGCATGGGTCAGTCAGGGTCTTCAGGAACATAACGATTTTACCAACCTGATCATCTGTTAGATTTACATCTTCCAGAGTTGCTTCAGGAAAATTAACATTAGCTCTGTTTGCTGTTAATTGATCCAGTGCTAGTTGTGTGTTAGCCGCCATATTAGTCGCCTGCACAGAACCTTCAAGTTGATTGAAGTCGTAAGACTGAATACCCGCAGTTGGGTTCGCATGATACTTCACGGTTGCTTCTAACGTTGTGTGACCACCCGCATGTCCCCATGGGCCATACATCTCAACGTTTAACAAAGAAGGCGTTCTGAATGCATACATATCATTCACATCAGCTGTTTCTCTAAAGCGACCAAAGTCATCAGTGCCATCAGGGCCATCACCTTTACCACGACCTATCTGGGGCATTGCGGTTGCGTAGAAGTCTTCATCGGTAAAGAAATCACCTGAATGACATTCTGCACAGTTAGCGCCACCATCAGCAACAGAATTGAAGAACAATAATGCACCTTCTTTAGCGCCATCAGAGATAGCGGCTGTATCACCAGCTACGTATGCTTTCCATGGGTTATCAACAAATACCTGTGAACGTTCATACTCACCAATCGCTTCAGCAATTTTGCCGAAAGTTATTGTGCTGTCTGCAGGGTATGCCACATCAAACTCGTCCTGCCAGGTATTAACAGACAAAATATCTGCATCTAGAACAGAAGTGCCATCCAGACGCGCTACTAGTGCATCACGTAAGGTTGTATTATCGCCAGCAGCGTAGGTATGACCACGCATTTCTTCAGGTGAAGTTACCGGGAAACGTGCTTGGGCTGTAGCCAGGTTATCACCTGCAGTATCATCAACAACACCAAATGCTGAATCAGGTGTGCGAATATTATCTGCACCACTTGTTATAGCGCCATTTAAACCAGCTTCTTTAATAACACTTTCTACACGACCATCATGAAATAGTACGCTATCCCATAAAGCTACGTTAAAGGTTGTAGGTGCATTACGCGGTACGGTTGGGCCACCATCGAAATCATGACCGGTTTGAATGTGTCTACGACCAGGGCCTAATAGATCTGGTGTTACCGCTTCTACACCGATAGATAATGATAAATTATCACCACCACCTAAAGTTGGATGATGACAGGTTACACAGGCTGAATCTTGATCACCGCCTAAACCTTTAGAGAAAAATAATTTCATTCCTAATTGAGCTTTAGCATCTGTAATATCAGGTAATGTACGGCCAGTAGTAGGGTCGCCAGTTAAGCCTAAATCAGTGATTTTTGAGTTTAAGCTTGAATCAAGTGCCGCGGCTGGATCCGTGTTATCGCTAGAGCAAGCCGGTAGAAGTAATACTGACAATACTGCAAGATAGCCAAGTTTATATTTATGCATTCCTCATTCCTTAAATAATGTTTTGATTTTTTTATTGTTTTACATATAACAGAGGCACACAAGGTCACTTTGAGTACAAAATGACAACTGTGCATGTACTCGTTACACGATTACTAAAATAGCAGCTAAATTTATAATATTCCATGTGAAATAGATTTATTTAAATATTAAATGCTATTAATGTGCCATGGGTTTGGTTTTTTTAATAAAAACATTATTGAGCTGATGTTCAAAAATAATGCAATGCAGTTTAGGGTTTTAATTTTGTAAGGAGTTATCTGCGGACTTAATTTGAGATGCTTCAGGTTAGTTTCGTCTTAGTGGTGTATTATCACTAAAAAGTTTAAAGGGGAGATTAATTAATAAATGGCTGACGAGACTACATTACAAAAGACGATAAATAAGCAGCGGGAAATGCTCACGACATTATTGCATGATTCAATGTCCAAATTGGCTGAAGCCTGCTCCGGGAAGATGGATGATCGCCAGGCACTGGAAACTTTTCTTGCTACAGAAATGGACAGGGCAGAATATTGTAAATACCTTTGGGTGGTAGACCATACGGGGCGACAGATTACTGAAGATGCAACTCGTACAGGGTTCAGGCATGGTCAGGTAGGGCGTGACCGTGTTGCACGGCCTTATCTGCAACGAGCATTGAAAGGTGATGATTACTATTTATCTGAAGCTTACATTAGCCGTAATCGTAAACGACCTTCATTAACTGCAGTTAAAAGCATATATAACGAAGATGGAACGGTAAGTGGTTATTTGGGTGCTGACTTTGATTTGCGAGAGTTACCACAGATTACTGAGCAATATGAAGAAGAGAAAATCTGGAAACAGGTGAAAGGTGATCCTGCCATTCGTAGCGGGCTTTTTTCGCAGCAGCGTGTAGAAAGCGCCATGGATGCGCAGATTGATGATGTACTCAGTCTTGTAGAAGAGCTAATACTGGTTCAGGGTGTGTTTCATGCCAAGTTACATTTCTCTAGCAGTCGCGCCACTCTCTGGTTAGTTGATAATCCGTTTGTTTATCAAATATTGAATTTTGATGAAATTAGAAATCCAGATATCTGCCTGGCATTTCGACAACAGGAATATTTTGATAAAGCGATTGTTGAACCAGAAAAAATTGTTGAGGTGTTTCAGCAATTTAAAGCTTTACGTTTTGCAGATGAAACCGTTTATCTTCGGGCTGCTTCGTTAAATGTTGTAAATGGTATGGTGGGTTTAAACTTTTCATGTGATGGTTCTCACTACATGAGCTACGATGAGTTTCTTGATAAGAATATGGAGTTCTGGTTTGGTGAGTAGAGTATTAAATGGCCGTAAACATAGCTACATAGTGAGTTTGTTCAAAGTGTTTAACATACAGACCATATTAAAGTATGAAAAAATTTAAAGTTAGTATTGGGCTGTGTAACCCTAAAAGCCCGGATAATGTTGCATCAGTAATGCGTGCTGCAGGTAACTTTAGAGTGGACGGTGTATTTTATACAGGTGAGCGTTATCCCAGAGCCGTTAGGCTTAACCCATCAACTCCCAATATCAGTCGTAAAGTAAGTAAAAATATACCTATATCTGGTGTAACAAGCCTTATAAATGATACGACTGAAAATTTGAAGATTGTTTGTGTTGAGTTAGTTGAAAATGCTGTCTCATTAATCGAATATCAGCACCCGGAAAATGCGTACTATATATTCGGGCCTGAAGATGGAACCATTAGTCAGGATATTATTAATAAAGCTGACGCAGTTGTGTATGTGCCTACCGTCGGCTGTATGAACCTGGCTGCAACCGTTAATGTTGTTTTATACGATAGACTCGCTAAAACAGGCCAAAGTTTTGCTGGTAATGAGTTGATTCGTAAAAACAGGGATATTAATAATAATGTTAAGGTGAACTTGATCGGCTAAAGTAAACAGGCACGTTTTACCGGGTTATCAGTATGCAACGTACGTAATCTCAGCCTTGATAGGTGCTTTTTAGGGGGTGATACTGTCAATCAGTTGATTTGTGGCCCTCACATTATTAGTGTTTAAAGAAATTTTAAGGAATTTGTCATAAAAATACGGCATTTATCTTATTTAGCACTAAACTCCTCTAAGTGTGTAAGTATTTCAGCTTATTTAAATAGTTATTGTTTGTTCTATATGTGTCGGAGCCTGCTTGATGTTCAGTAATAACAGTATTCAGTTAAAGCTAACTGTTTCTAATGGTGTTTTAATTTCGTTATTTATATTTTCGTTATGGAGTGCACTAAACGGTATGTTAGTGGCTTCAGAAGAGTCTGAACGTTTTTTCAAACAGAATCTGGTTTTACAAACTTCTTATCAAAAAATGTTTTCAGAGGGTTTGCTATCAGGTATAGCGCTACGTAATCTGGTATTAAAACCAGAATTACAAAAACCTTATAAGGTAGTACCCGAAGCGATAAAACGATTTGATGGGGCCTTTACACTGGCTCAATCAATATCAAGGCAAACTGATGCGGCATTAAATAGTTATAAAGTGATTCAACTGCATTGGGAAAAATCACGTAAAGCAAAGCTAGATGCTTTAGCGCTGGTTAAATCGGGTAATGTTGATGAGGCTATAAATTTACTTCGTACAGTTGAGCACCCACATTGGCAAAAGGTAAGAATTGCAGTTCAAGAGTTAACTAATGCCGAGCAAAAACATAATAAAAAAATTGAAAGCGAAATACTCGGGAATGCCAAAAGTTCTTTAAGTAAAACATTAATAATTGCGGTGGTTGCAATTATTATAAGTATTCTTCTCGTTATATTTACTTCGAGAAATATTAAAAAGGCATTCTCCAATGTCATTAGATCATTAGATGATATTGCCAGTGGTGAGGGTGACCTAACGAAGCGACTTGATGAAACGGGTGATAAGGAAGTTAAAGAGCTGGCAGAAAAATTCAATTTGTTCGTGATTAAAATTCAACTGCTAATTAAACAGGTTTCTGAAGCAAGTGAACAGCTGATTAGTTCAGTTAAACCGCTTACTGAGATGAGTGTTGATACTAAGCTTAATGTTAATCAACAAGAACATAAAATTGAACAAGTGGCTACGGCAATGAATGAAATGACTGCAACAGTACAGGAGGTTGCACGTAATGCCGGCTTAGCTTCAGAGGCAGCAAGCTCTGCTGATTCAGAGTCAATTGAGGGGCTACGAGTTGTCTCTGAGGTGGTTAGTGCAATTAATGATTTATCAAATGAGGCCACCAATACAACGAATACCATTCATAGTCTTGAAAAAGATACAGAACAAATAGGTAGTGTACTGGATGTAATTAAAAGCATTGCAGAACAAACTAATTTACTCGCCCTAAACGCAGCGATAGAAGCAGCAAGGGCAGGAGAGCAGGGGCGTGGATTTGCGGTTGTAGCCGATGAGGTAAGAACATTAGCCAGTCGTACCCAGAAGTCTACATCTGAAATACAGGAGATGATTGAAAGGTTACAGGTTGGCTCAGAGGGTGCAGTTAATGCTATTGAAATAAGCCAGAAAAAAACCCAGGATGTAGTTGGTAAAGCCAAAATTGCAGGGCAGGCACTCTCGGCAATTACTGATGCTGTCTCAAGCATTGCTCAGCAGAATACTCAAATTGCAACTGCGGCTGAAGAACAGTCCTCTGTTGCAGAAGAAATAAACCAGAATATAGTAAGTATTAATGCACTGGCTATACAGACAGCAGATGGAGCTGAACATACGGCAGCATCTTGCCAGGACCTTGAAAAAACGGCTCATGATCTACAGCAAATGATAAGTATGTTTAAAGTTTGATTATTGCTCCAAAGTCACAACTGAAAACACAGTAAAAACTTTTGGGCAATAATACAGAGTGATTTTATTTTTTATCGTAAGCACATCTGAAACCGATAGATCCATAAACAATATACCCACTTACGGGAGGTTTAACGTTTCTATATGAGCTGCGTAGGTTGTATTTGTTATCATCCCAGGAGCCATCTCGAACTACGCGCTGTTTACTTATTGATGGGCCTTTTATATCGCCTGTCGCATACAGGGTTTTAATTGCATTACTGGGACACCAGTTTGCTGTCCACTCACCGACATTTCCATGCATATCATATAAACCAAATGCATTTGCTGGTTTACTGCCTCGCTCCAGGTTCTATATTCACCATAACCATCGGCTCATTAGGTGCAGAGCCAAAAGTAGAGCTGTCTTCTAAAGCTGCTTGTTTACACGCGATATTTTGTCTGATGCCAGTCAACACAATTTATAGGGTGTTGTTTACGGTTAGGTGCATCGAGGTTGCAGTAGTTATTGAGCTTATAGTTTTTAGGGCGGGTGTAATATACACTATGTATACATTTTTTATATTCTGTTACGGATACTTCCATTTTATCGATATAAAATTTATCTACGTATACACTTAGACCTCCCTGGCTTCCTTCATCTTTTCCGCAGTTAGAGTCGGCAGTAAAACAACCCATTAAAAAACTACCTGAATTAATTTCAATTATATTTTTTGCAATAGTAAGGCTGGGTGAGAGCATGAAAGTTAGTGTCACAAGTGTTCTAATGATGTAATTGTTTATTTTTCCCATCCTGACATTATCCAAGTTATGTTTACCATTGTTATAAAATTGAAAAATCAGAAATCCATTCATTTTTTACACATTGTTGTAACAATGTATCTATTTTAAGGTGTAAGTTGTTCTCACAGATATCATTAAATAGTATGTTTTTATTTATTTCACTAAGTAGTGTCCACTCATCATCATGTAGGGGGTCAATATGCATATCGTAATTTCTGCGCCATATAATAAGTTTAACTGGGCCGTCATCCAGGTTTATTATTTCATTTGAATTGTCAGTCTGCTGGTTGGTGTTCCATATTTTATGAATTGGGTAAGAAGAAGAAATTAATGTGCTATCAGGTGGTGTATGAAATACAAGGTCAAGTTGTTGGGCTTTAGTTAACTCGTTGAGTTTCGATAAATTTAAACCATTGTGATCAGCAGAGTAAAAGGCACGATGCCATGCCCATTCAAGTTTCGTAATATCAGATAAATAGGGTAATGAGTCTGCAGCTTTAAATGAAAATATGAAATCAGATAAGCTCTCACCATAGTTTGAAAGGTCGGGTGATATAGATTTATTTTGACAAATATATTGTGTGGACATGAAATCAAAAAAGTCATCACCAACAAGTTTACAGCAAACTGGATATATTTCTTTTAGTGCTGCGGTTAAGCCACCAAAAATACTATTTCGATAGATCTCAATTTGTTTAATAGAATTCAATTTTTTATTTTGACTTATAAAATCGTTTATTTGATTAGAAGCATGCATAGAGCCCGACTCATGAAAGACGGCATCGATAAATAAATTTTGTAGCGTATGCATACTAATCATGCGTATTGTTCCTGATGTTGTATCTGATTAAGAAAAATTTGAGCTTTTCTGGCTTCATTTTGTAATACTTTAAAGTCAGGTATATCAGTATCCCATTCAATTAAAGTAGGTTTACTATCAAAATATGATAAGGCTATTTCGTATAAATTCCATACTTCATCATGTATTTGATAACCATGCGTATCATAAAGGTGGGTTTCACGATCTTCGTAACCTGCTAAATGTATTTCGCTTACATGCTGTTGAGGGATGTTAGATATGTACTCAATGGGGTTAAATCCGTGATTGATAGCGCATACGTATACATTGTTTATGTCAATTAACAGTTTGCAGCCTGTTTCATTAATAATTTCCTGTATAAAAATCCATTCAGGCATTTCTGAGTGGTTAAATTCAAGGTATGTTGACGGGTTTTCAACGATTAAACTTTGTCCAATAAAGTCCTGTACTATATTTATTTTATCCGCAATAAGATTGATAGCTTCTCGAGTATAAGGGAATGGTAAAAGTTCATGAGTATAGTGATTATTAACAGATACCCATGCAAGGTGATCTGAAACATGAGTAGGCTCAAACCGATTAATAATTTGTTTTAACTTAGATAAATATTGAGTATTAAGCGGATCAGTAGATGCGAGTGATAAACCAACGCCATGAAAAGATATGGGGTAGTTATTTCTTACTTTTTCTAGATGATATAGGGGCAGGCCACCAGCCCCCATATAGTTATCTGTGAGAACTTCAAACCACGGTATATCGGGTTTGGTCTCAAAGATTGTTTGATAATGTTGTGAGCGCAAGCCTATACCTGCACCTTGTAATGACTGAGTGGCTTTCATTATCGACATCCTATCCCTATACGCTTAGCTAGAGGCTTTTTGTTTTAGTGTTGCACCAGAAATTTTGTTGCAAGTACCGGCTGGAACATAAAGCCATTCGTCTGCAGCATTGTCCTTTTTAGCCATGCCAGAGCAGCTATGCTTACTGGTACCACAGTCATTCATACCAGTTTTTACAATGCCGGCACATTTTTCAAAGCCAGGCTTGCCTGCTAATGCATCAGCTGAGATAGTAGCTAGGCCAATTGCGATTAGACTCGCTAGGGCGGTTTGAGAAGCAGAATTTT
>JGI24724J26744_10001401_pt1 | contig 16578 bp, 17 predicted proteins | sample Cruoilmetagenom7_FD_26744 | JGI IMG/M metagenome (IMG submission 26744) | reverse complement strand
TCGTTCGGCAGAACAACCATGGCATTGGCGAAGATCGTGTTGTTTGTCATTGTCATGTCACGCTTTGGCGGCAACGCTGAACGTGCCGAAATGAAGGGAGAGGCATCCGTGAAAAGTTTTCGCAGATACGCGGTGTATTACGTGCCCGAACCGGGGGCGTTGGTGGATTTTCTGACCGCTTGGTTGGGCTGGGACCTGGAAACAGGTCAGGCCGTGCCACACCCCATGATCACCGGCGTAGATGTGGCAAATGTGACCCAAACGCCGCGCAAATACGGGTTGCATGGGACGATCAAGCCCCCCTTTCGTTTGGCGGATGGGCAATCTGTCGACGGCCTGGCAACGGCGCTGGAGGCCCTGTGTGCCTCGGTTGAGCCGTTTGATTTGGATGGGCTGAAACTGTCCCGTCTTGGCGGGTTTTTGGCGTTGGTTCCCAAGGGGGACACGCATGCGCTGTCGCTGTTGGCGGCGGCTGCCGTATCCGGGCTGGACGACTTTCGCGGCGCGCAATCCCAGGCGNAAATCAACAAACGCCGCGCTGCCGGGCTGAGCCTGCGTCAGGACGAGTTGTTGGAACGCTGGGGGTATCCCTATGTTATGGATGAATTCCGGTTTCACATCACCTTGACCGGCCGACTGGATGCGGCCGAAGGCGACGCCCTGCGCAAACGGTTGAAGAAGATCGTAAAACCGATGCTGCCCAAACCGTTTCGGGTCGAAAGCCTGTGTTTGGTTGGCGAGGATGAGGCGGGTATGTTCCATATGATCCGCCGTTATCCCTTGTCTGGCTGACAGGCTGCCAGAAAGTCACTCAGCGCGGCGTCAAGCGTGCCGTTGTTTTCCACGATCACCGGGTTCAGACCCTGATCCACCTGAAATGCGGCGCGTTGCAGGCGGCGGTTGATATCGTCTTGGGTTTCACGCCCCCGTGTTGCCAGCCGTTGGGCCANCACNTCGGGTTTGGCGGTCAGCAGGATGATGCGATGATGGGCAAAACGTGTTTTTAGNTGCCCAAGAACCGCGCGTGACAGGTTGGCCAGAACATCGTGCCCCTGCGCCANAACAGTGTCTATTTCAGCTGGAATTGCATAATGCAATCCATGCGCGGGCCAGTGCAGCGCAAAGTCGCCATTGTCGCACCGCCGGGTGAACTCGGCCTCGGTGACGCCTTCGAAGTCTTCTCCGCTGGCCTCGGCAGGCCGTGTGATCACACGGCGCGCCAGCACCATGTCAGTGCGCGCGGCAGCCAGTTCCATCAGGCTGTCCTTGCCGACGCCCGAGGGGCCGACGACGGCGATAAAACATCCCGTCATGCGGCCAACCCTGGGGTATATCCGGTCACGTCTACCTCGCGGTCCGCGACGCGATTGCGGGCGGGTTCGTCGTGGAAGATGCCGACAATGGCGGCGCCCCGGGCTTTGGCGGCCTCGATCAGTGACAACACCACCTCGCGGTTGGTGGCGTCCAGGCTGGCGGTGGGTTCATCCAGCAACAGGGCCGGATAGTCGTGGGCAAACCCACGCGCAATGTTTACCCGTTGCTGTTCGCCGCCCGAAAACGTGGTGGGCGACAGGGACCACAGCNGTTCGGGGATGTTCAGTTGCGCCAGCAGCGTGCGGGCCCGGTCGCGGGCCTGATCCACCGGGGTGCCGATGGCCAGCAGGGGCTCGGCGACCACATCCAGCGTTGGCACACGCGGCACGACGCGCAGGAACTGGCTGACATAGCCCAGTGTTTCGCGGCGCAGCGCCAGGATCTCGCGCGGCTCGGCTTTGGCGACGTCTGTGTCTCCCACCCAGATATGGCCGGTTTGGGCCAGGTAGTTGCCGTAAATCATCCGCATTAGGGTCGATTTACCCGACCCGGATACGCCGGTCAGAGCGACGCATTCACCGGAGGAAACAGTCAGGTTGGCCCCTTCCATCACCGGGATCACAGCACTTCCCTGATTGTGCAGGGTAAAGTTTTTGCCAAGGTTTTCGATACGGATCATGGTCATACCTGAAGGACTGAGGAAACAAGGAGTTGCGTATAGGCGTGTTGTGGGTCGTCCAGCACCTGATCGGTCAGCCCGCTTTCGACCACGTGGCCATCTTTCATCACCATCAACCGGTCGGCAAGCAACCGCACGACCGCCAGATCGTGGGTGACGATGATCGCCGACAGGCCCATTTCGCGCACAAGCCCGCGCAGCAGGTCCAACAGGCGCGCCTGTACCGACACGTCCAGCCCGCCGGTGGGTTCATCCATGAACACCAACCGCGGCCCGGTCACCAGATTACGGGCAATTTGCAGACGCTGTTGCATGCCGCCGGAAAAGGCGCTGGGCCTGTCGTCGATGCGATCCTCGGAGATCTCGACCCGGCCCAGCCAATCGACGGCCTGTTCGCGAATGTCGCCATAGTGACGCGCGCCGACGGCCATCAGCCGTTCGCCGACATTGCCCCCGGCACTGACGCCCATGCGCAGCCCATCGCGGGCGTGTTGGTGCACAAAGGCCCAATCGGTGCGTGACAACATGCGTCGTTCCGGTTCGCTCATCGTGACAGTATCGCGCGGGCCTTCGGTGCGGGTGTCGAACAAAACACGACCCTGATCCGGCACAAGATGGCCCGCGAGACAGTTCAGCAGGGTTGATTTGCCGGACCCGCTTTCGCCGACAANNCCCATGACTTCGCCAGGGTACAGATCAAATCCAACACCGGTACAGCCNATCCGATGACCATAGAATTTCGCGATGTCGCGCACTTGCAAAAGCGGGGTCATTGCGCGGCCTCCTCAAAGGGGGCACCTTGGGCCCCGATGTGTCCTGCGGCGCGGCGGGCCTGGCAGAAATCAGTATCTGAACAGACGAACATGCGCCCGCCAGCGTCATCGATGATCAATTCATCCAGGTAAGCCGCATCAGCGCCGCACAGGTCGCAAGCGTGGTCGGCTTTTGAGGCCTCAAACGGGAAATCCTCGAAGTCCAGGCTAACGACTTTAGTATAGGGCGGCAGAGCATAGATACGTTGTCGCGCCCCGCGCCGAACAGTTGAATGGCGGCCATCTCCAGTTTCGGGTTGTCGAATTTCGGGATCGGTGAGGGGTCCATCACATAGCGCCCTTCGACCTTGACCGGATAGGCATAGGACGTGCAATCGCACCATGTTTGGCGATGTCTTCGTACAGTTTCACGTGCATGAGACCGTATTCCTCAAGGCTGTGCATCTTGCGCGTTTCCGTCTCGCGCGGTTCCAAGAACCGCAGCGGTTCGGGGATGGGCACCTGGTACACCAGGACTTGATCCTCGCGCAGCGGCTCTTCGGGGATTCGGTGGCGGGTCTGGATGACACTGGCCGCATTCGTGGCCTCAGTCGTCTCTATTGCGGCTGTTTTCTCAAAAAACTTGCGGATCGACACGGCGTTGGTCGTGTCATCAGCGCCCTGGTCGATGACCTTCATGCAATCGTCCGGGGTCAGGATCGCAGCCGAGACCTGCACCCCGCCTGTGCCCCAGCCATATGGCATCGGCATTTCACGGCTGGCGAATGGGACCTGATAGCCGGGGATCGCCAGACCTTTCAGGATCGCGCGCCGGATCATGCGTTTGGTCTGTTCGTCCAAATAGGCGAAATTATAGTCACTCATTGGGCCGCCTCCTTCATGGCGTTCGCTTCCGTGCGCAGCTTGCGGATCAGCTCCAGTTCGGATTGGAAATCGACATAGTGCGGCAGCTTGATGTGTTCGAGAAACCCGGTTGCCTGGATATTGTCGGCATGGGACAGCACGAATTCCTCGTCCTGGGCAGGGGCGCCGGTGTCTTCTTCGCCCAGCTCCTTCCAGCGCAGGGCGCGGTCGACCAAAGCCATGGAAATGGCCTTGCGTTCGGTTTGGCCAAAGGTCAGGCCATAGCCGCGGGTGAATTGCGGGGGTTCGGATTTGGAGCCAGTGAACTGGTTCACGGTCTCGCATTCGGTCAATTCGACCTCGCCGATGTCGATGGTGAACCCCAATTCGGGGATGTCCATTTCGACCGCGCATGTTCCGATCCGCAGCTCGCCAACAAAGGCATGGTTGCGCCCGTATCCGCGTTGAGTCGAATAGGCCATGCCCAGCACAAACCCCTCATCGGCCCGTGTTAGAGACTGAAGTCGCAGCGCGCGGTCGGCCGGAAGCTCCAGCGGTTCGCGGGTCAGATCGCGTGGGGTGTCGTCAGATGCGGGTTCGTCCTGGATCAGGCCCTCGCGGTTCAGAAACGCGACGATATGGGGCGTCGGGGTCTCGCGCGGGGGGGCTTGCGGGGCCTCGGGTACCTCACCCTCGGCAGCCAATTTGAAATCGAGCAGGCGGTGGGTGTAGTCAAACGTCGGCCCCAGAACCTGCCCGCCTGGTGCGTCCTTGAAGGTGGCCGACACGCGTCGGTCACAGGCCATATTGGCGGTTTCAACGGGCTGGGAATGGCCCAGGCGCGGCAAAGTGGTGCGATAAGCGCGGATCAGAAAAATTGCCTCGATCAAATCCCCGCGCGATTGCTTGATCGCCAGCGCCGCCAGGTCGGGATCAAACAATGACCCTTCGGCCATGACACGGTTCACCGCCAGGGCCAACTGTTCNCGGATCTGCGCGACGGACAGTTCCGCAACCGAAGGATCACCACGGCGTTCTTCGGCCAACCAGGCGTGCGCATTGTCGATGGCGCGCTCACCACCCTTTACGGCAACATACATCAGTCGACCCTCGTTGTGCGGGGCAGGGCCGCCAGGCGGTCCGCGCAGGTGAAAAACATGTCCAATCCCAATGGAAACAGGGCGTGATTTTTGGCAAAGTATGGCGATTTTGGCAATGTTAGAGCCGCTTTGTCGCGAATTCCCGGTCCTGAGAGGCTCGCGCCTTCAGGGGCCAAGTGGTCCGTCTCAACGATCAGAGTGGTCGACCGATCCGGGTACTCTGGCGTGCCAATCGGAAAGCCGGTTAGGGGCGCCAGCGCGGACCAGTTGCCAATGGCGAACATGGCGTGCGCGCGATCCGCAAAGGGCGCCCCCGTTTGAAAGGTAATCCAGTCGCGCAGCTCTTGTGTGTCGTGGCTGTCGGCCAGGAAAACCGGAGTTTCCGGGTCGCAAAGGGTCAGGACCAGAACACCTGCTGCAATGGAGAGGGGGGACGGGGGCGTTGCGCCATATCCAGTCTCTATCCGGCCTGGATAGGCCAAGGCGGTCATCGCGGCGCGAAAGGCGTGCGCGGATTGAATCGGGGCGTTTTCAAAGCCGCCTTCAAGGGCTGTGGCCAACATCAGTCTTCCCCTCGTACCATGGTGAAAAAGTCGACCTTGGTCGCGGCGGCCTTGGCGGCGCGGCTGCGTTTGGTCTGGGTCATCGCGGTTTCAAGCGGTGCAAGAATTGCCACGCGAATGGTCATGGCCGCATCGGTTTGCATCAGCGCATCGATCAATGCGGCGATGCGGGCCTTTGTCCTTGTCTCGCCCCTGAACATAGGCGTGCCCGACTGTGCCATTGGCCAGTTTCAGTGAACAGCGCGTCACGGTCATTTCGCCCAGATTGAACGGCGCGCCCGTGCCGCCAGTCCGGCCGCGCACCATGACGCCGCCCACTTCGGGCGCGCGCAGGACGGTGTGGTCAGGCACTTGGCCGACCCCGTCCCACAGCTCTTTCAGCTGGCCGGTGGGGGCTTTCGCCAGCAGGCTCATCCAGCCTTTTCGGGTGTCTTGGTTCATCTAGACAGCTTTCCGATTGATCTATACAACTAGACAAATCATACGGAAGAGACATCCCACCCGTCCAGAGCAATCTTGTGAAAGTTTAGTGACATGCCCCGAACACCGATCTGGAAGTCCATTGCCACCGCCCTGACGGCGGATATTGGTGCGGGACGATATGTGCCTGGTGACAAGCTGCCGACCGAAGCTGATCTTTCAGCCAGATTTGGCGTGAATAGACACACATTGCGCCGGGCAATTGCGGATATGGCAGACAGGGGCCTGGTGCATTCGCGGCGGGGATCTGGGGTGTTCGTCATGGCTGAACCGACCGAATACCCAATCGGCCGGCGTGTGCGGTATCACCAGAACCTGGCCGCCGCCGGGCGCATCCCAGGCAAGCAAATTTTGTCGTTGGAAACCCGCACTGCAGATGCGCGCGAGGGCGAGGCGCTGGGGTTGCAAGTGGGTGCACAGGTGCACGTCTATGACGGGTTGTCATTGGCCGACAATGTGCCGGTGGCCCTGTTTCGATCCGTGTTCCCGGCGCAGCGTTTTCCGACGCTTTTGAAAGACCTGGAAGACAGTCAATCTGTCACCAAAGCGTTGGAATTAGCGAATGTTAGAGACTATGTCCGGGTCCACACTCGCCTGACCGCAAAGCGGGCGACGGCGCATCAGGCAGTTCAGTTGAACATCAGCGAAGGCGACCCGATCCTGCGAACGGTTGGGGTGAACGTCGATGTGGATGGTGCGCCTGTTGAATATGGACGGACCTGGTTTGTTGGGGACCGCATGACCTTGGTGGTTGATGANCNCTGAACTGTCACACCGACGATACAGATCAGGGCTATGCACGGGCAAAACCACCTTGACCGAGCAGACACATGCCCCAGAAACTCCCTCCNNTACGCCTGACGGGCGCCACTGTTCTTCGTGATGGACAAATGCAGGATCGCTCGGTCGTGATCGAGGGCGGGCGGATCTCAAAAGGCCCGCATCCGGCGGTGGATCTGTCCGGTTTCTGGATATTGCCGGGCATCATTGATTTGCACGGTGATGCGTTCGAACGTCACATTGCCCCGCGTCCGTCTGCGCCGTTTCCCATTGCCAATGGCCTTGCCAGTGTTGACCGGGATGCGGCGACGAACGGGGTGACTACCGCTTGGTTGGCGCAGAGCTGGTCTTGGGAAGGCGGCAAGCGCAGCCCGGACTATGCCGAAGATCTGCTGCACGCGCTGGACGCTTATCGGCCTCGTGCCCTGACAGATTTGCGCGTTCAGTTGCGCGTTGAAACGCATATGGTGGACAGTGGCGCGCGACTTTTGGCTGCGGTTCGCCGGCATGGCATCGATTATGTCGTGTTCAACAATCATCTGGATGAGGCANTCAATGCCTGGCAGGTGAAACCGGGGGTTATCGCAGATTGGGCCGCGAAGCATCGCATCAGCCCCGAGGAATTGATGTCAAAAGTGACCGAGGCCAAGGAACGATCGGGGCAGGTGCCGCGGTTTTTGTGCCGTCTGGCTGAAGCATTCGACANAATGGGCGTCATCTATGGCTCGCATGACGACGAAACAGCCGAGACGCGTGAATGGTTTTCAACCATCGGGGCGCGGATTTGCGAATTCCCCACCGCGCGCCCCCCGGCGGCTGTGGCGCGAGCCATTGGTGATCCCGTTTTGATGGGTGCGCCGAATGTGGTGCGCGGCGGCTCGCAAGGTGGAAATATCGCGGCCGTCAAATTGATCCGCGACGGGCTGTGTCAGGCGTTGGTCAGTGATTATCATTATCCGGCGCTGCATCAGGCTGCGTTTCACCTGGTGGATCAGGGCATCACGGACCTTCCCTGTGCCTGGGCCATGATTTCAACAGTTCCCGCACAGATCTTGCGCCTGCCCGACCGGGGCCGAATTGAACACGGGCGGCGTGCGGATCTGGTGGTTGTCAACAAGCAGACACAGGCCATCGAAGCGACCCTTTCAGGCGGAAAACTGAGCCACTTGTGTGGTCTGGCCGCGCGTCGTTTCATGGGGGCAGGTGACGGAATTCTTCTGGCGGCAGAATAGCTGTCACACAGGTTTCATGCAGTATTAGTCACTGTTTTACACAGCGGCATCACACTGCCCCAGTCTGAAAAACTGGAGAAACAGATGACTCTCAAGACTTCAATTGCGGTACTGGCCCTGGGCCTGGTTGCCGCCCCGGCTTTTGCCGAAACCATCACCGTTGGCCCGCGCCCTGCTTATCTGATCGACCGTATGGCCGACGGGGCGCTGCGCGACAAACTGGCGGCGTGTTCTGAAACGCCTCTGGTCCGCACCAATTTTTCGATCGGGCACCGTGGCGCGCCTTTGATGTTCCCCGAACACACGGCTGAATCGCACCGGGCCGCGGCGCGGATGGGCGCGGGCATTCTGGAATGCGACGTGACCTTTACCGCCGACAAACAGCTGGTCTGCCGTCATGCGCAGAATGACCTGCACACGACCACCAATATTCTGGCGACCCCCTTGGCCGAGAAATGCACAACTCCGTTCGCTGCTGCCAATGGCGATCAGCCTGCCGGTGCGGAATGCCGGACCTCGGACATTACCCTGGCCGAATTCCGCAGCCTGACGGGCAAGATGGACGNGGCCGACGCGACCGCAACCACNGTCGAAGCCTATTTGGACGGCACCGCAGGGTGGCGTACGGATCTCTATGCGAGCCAGGGCGGCACGCTGTTGACCCACGCCGAGTCGATCGCATTGTTCCGCGATTTGGGGGCGAAATTCACTCCGGAACTGAAGTCCCCCGCAGTTGAAATGCCGTTCGACGGTTGGACCCAGGCTGACTATGCCCAGGCTATGATCGATGAATACAAAGCGGCTGGTATTCCGGCCTCGGATGTCTGGGCGCAAAGCTTCAATCTGGAAGATGTGCTGTACTGGATTGAACATGAGCCCGAATTCGGCGCCCAAGCTGTGTATCTTGATGGCCGATATGATGTTGAAGGTTTCGACTTCATGGTTCCCCAAACATTTGAGCCTTCCATGCAAGAGCTGGCCGATATGGGTGTGAACTTTATCGCGCCGCCGATGTGGATGCTGGTCACCGCCGAAGGGGATGACATCGTTGCGTCACCCTATGCGATCGCCGCGAAAGAAGCCGGGTTGAAGATCATCACCTGGACGTTGGAACGCTCGGGCCCCTTGGGCAACGGCGGCGGCTGGTACTTCCAATCGACCAAACCGACCATCGACAATGATGCGGATTACTTCACCGTTCTGGACGCGTTGGCGACCAAGGTCGGGATCGAAGGCATCTTCTCGGATTGGCCCGCGACCGTGACGTATTATGCCAGCTGCATGGGTCTGAAATAGACTCTAACCCGGCCAAAATGTGCGAAGCGTCCCGATTTAANTCGGGGCGCTTTTTCGTTGGGTCAGGGATNTTTTAGGCTTCGTATTTGTCCAGAAAGGCCTTGGCGCTGAGGCGACGAAAGTCATCCAGGGCGGTGCGAATGGCGTCATGTGACCAGTCCCACCAAGCCAGAGCCATCAGGCGGTTGGCGATGTCTGCGGGGAACCGACGGCGCAGGGGGATCGCGGGCACGCCCGCGACGATCATGTAAGGCGGCACATCCCGTGTAACGACCGACCCTGAGGCCACAACTGCGCCGTGGCCGACCGTGATTTCCGGTTTGATCTGGGCATTGTGACCGATCCAGGTGTCATGCCCGATCCGCGCGCGGCGGGATTTGCGCTGCGCAAAGAATGTGTCGTCCACGCCTGCGCCATCCCAATAGTCCGACGAGCGATACATGAAATGATGCATCGAGGCGGTGGTCAGCGGGTGGTCTGTTGCNCCGATGCGCACGAAGCTGGCGATATTGGCGAATTTGCCGATGTCGGCATTGGCGATATCCGCGTAGCGGTCGCAATAGGAATAATCGCCCAGGGTTGAAAACGCGATGCGTGACCCTTTGCCGATTTCGGTAAAACGGCCCAGATCGGCCTGGGTCAGGTCCACGTCCGGGTGAAGAAACGGTTCGTTTTCAGTCAGTCGTGGCATCAATGCCCTCCTTCGTCGCCCTGGATCAGACGACGGCGCAACCAGCCTGAAAACCAATCCATCGCCATCACCATCAGGATGATCAGCGTGATGTAATAGGCGACTTCTTCCCAGTCCTTCTGGGTGATCATCGCCTGTGTCAGCAACAGGCCAATGCCGCCGCCGGTGATGGCGCCGATGATGGTGGCCGACCGGGTGTTGCTTTCCAGATAATACAAAATTTGCGAAAGGAAGATGGGCGTGACCTGTGGGATTACGCCGAAACGGTGCCGTTGCAACGGTTTCGCGCCGGTCGAGGCAACGCCTTCGATCTGTTTTTCGTCTACGTTCTCCAACGCCTCTGAGAACATCTTGCCGAAACTGCCAGTATCCGTGATCAGGATCGCCAGTGCGCCGGTCAGGGGGCCGGGGCCAAAGGCGCGGGCCAGGATGATGGTCCAGATCAACCCATCGACGCCGCGCACAAAGTCGAACACGCGGCGGATGCCAAAGCGGACCGTGCGCAGCGGTGTGAAGTTTCGTGCAGCCAGAAAGGCCACGGGAAGGGCGACCATGGCGGCGCCCATCGTGCCCAGGAACGCCATCAAAACAGTCTCGAACAAGGCCCAAACGACTTGGCCATGCTGCCACATGGAGTTGTGCCAGATGTCATGCAGGATGGCCGGGANGGTTGATGTGTCAGACAGGACCATGCGGGTCAGCTCACCAAAGCTTTTGCCATGGAACGGGCTGTCGAGGGTGAAGAAGAACAGCTCCCACCCTGTGAAATATCGAAACACTTCGCTGCGCGCTTTGGTGACGCTTAGACGACCGGCCTCGGTCGTGATGGACACGCGGGTTTTAGAGGCGTTGATCCAGTCAGGCACCTCAGCGCCGGGCAGGANCAATTCCACACCGGAATTGCTGGGANTGGCCGTGATCATACCATAACCGGGCACNTTATATGTGACACTATTTATGCCAAATGTGACCAAGTGCCCACCTTCAAGGTCGATCACCGTTTCATCACCCAAGCTGACCCAGTCGGGGGCGGTTCCGTCAGGGTATGACCCTTTGCGTTCCCCTTCGATGGCGACCGAGACCTCGCCCGTGCGGTTCTGGCGTGTNACGTGGGTTTTATACGAATAGGTATCGGCCACCAGCGCGCGTGCGTTGTCGATGCTGGCGCGTTCGGACAGGCCGGGGATGTCAAAGGCGAAGAAGGTGAAGACCAGATAGGCCAGGATCATTGCAGGGACCGCAAGGGCCATCCGGCGTTTGCGGGCGAACAGGCGGTCGGCGGTGCCCTTCAGGTCGTCGGTGGCGATCATGGTCATGCTTTGGCCCCTTTCACCAGGCGGGTACGGAAGTGGCCGGACAGTTGGTCAAACAGCACAATGGCGGCAAGCAGCAGCAGGAAGATCGCGGCGGCTTCGTCATATTTGCCCTGGCCCCAGGACATGGCGTTCTTCAGCTCATAGCCAATGCCGCCTGCGCCGACGAACCCCAGGATCGCCGAGGCGCGGATATTGATTTCAAACCTGAGCAACGCATAGGAGAGGTAGTTCGGCGCGACCTGCGGGATCACGCCCAGCCACATGCGTTGACCCCAGGTGGCACCGGTGGATTGCAGCCCCTCGATGGGTTTAAGCGACGCGTTCTCATTCACCTCAGAGAACAGTTTGCCAAGCGCGCCGGTGGTGTGGAACGCAATGGCGATCATCGCGGGCACGGGCCCGCCGCCCAGCACAAAGATCAGAACCAGGGCGATGACGATCTCTGGCATCGCACGCATGATATCCATGATGCGGCGAAACAGCGGGATCAGGCGGGGCCAGCGGGCCAGGCCGCGCGTGGCCAGCAGGGACAGGATCATCGCCCCCATCGATCCCAAAAGGGTCGATGCGGCGGCGATGTTGACCGTTTCCACCAGGGCTGGAAAGAAGCGGACCAGATGGCCGGGCAGCTGGGTGACTTTCGCGCTGGCTTCGGACAGGACCGAGGCCGGGAAATCGAACACATTGCGCCAGCCATCAACGAAGCTGCCGGCGTTGCGACTGTCGGCCAGCGAAAACCCTGACATCAGAAGCGCCACAAAAACAATCAGGATTAGGCCTGAATAGAGACGCTTTCGCTGCATCGCTTCCAGGTAATCATGCCGGAAGTCGGGGGTCTGGAGAGGCTGATTGTTCATGGGGGGCTTTCGAATGAAATTCCGGGCCCCACCATGATGGCGGGACCCGGGGACAGTGCTGAAATCAATTGGATTTCGCGCGGCGTGCTTCGATGATCGACAGGTAAGCGTCATGGGTGATCGGGTCGAACCCCAGCGATTCACCAGCCGAGATGTTATAGGTGCAATCGCGGTCGGTCTCGTACATGCCGTCGATCAGTGCGGTCATNTTGNCGCGCACGTCTTCGGGCAGGGAATTGCGCAGTACGACCGGGCCTTCGGGGATCGGCTTGGAGCGCCAGATTTCAACCAGATCGTTCATGTCGATCAGGCCCGCGTCCACAGCTTTGCGCAGGGCGCCGGAGTTGAAACCGTCTTCCCAGTTGCCCTGGCCGTCGGCCCAGGTCACGCCGCCATTCACGTCGCCATTGTTCACCGCAACGATGGTCTGTTCATGACCGCCGGTGAATTTCACTTCGCCGAAATAGTCACCCGAGTCCATGGTCGCGTTGATTTCGCCGGGGATTTCGATTGAGGGGATCAGGTAACCCGAAGTCGAGTTGGGATCGCCAAAGCCAAAGATCTGGCCTTCCATGTCTTCCAGCGAAGTGATGCCGCTGTCGGCGCGCGCAAAGCCGATCGAGTGATAACCATAGGAGCCATCCAGGTTGATCTTGACCAGCACCGGCGTGACGGCTTCGGGATCTTCCAGATAGGTTTTTGCGTAACCCGATGCGCCCAGCCAGGCCATGTCGATCGTGCCGCCCAGCAGGCCCTGGATGACGCCGTTGTAATCGGCGGGGGCGAACAGTTTCACCGGAACGCCCAGGGCGTCTTCGGTGTGGGTCTTCAGGCATTCATGCGAGTTCAGACGGTCCTGGGCGTTTTCGCCACCCAGAATGCCGATGCGGAATTCGGTGATGCCGTCGGCAAAGGCCGGGGCAGTCAGGGCCGTGGTGGCCAGAACGGTCACGGTGGCAGCAAGCAGTTTTTTCATCTGTATGGTCTCCGGTTAAGACGCCCGCCACCACGGCGGTGCGTGATGAAAGTCAGATGGCGTGTTCCAGCGTTTCAATGCTGGTGGAAGTTGCGGCTTCGCTGAAGGTTGCGTCGGCGCCATAGATGTCGCGCGCTACGCCGGTGGTCAGCTGTTCAGGGGTGCCGTCAAACACGATCCGCCCCATGCGCATGCCGATCACCCGGTCACAGTACCTGCGGGCGGTGTCCAGCGTATGCAGGTTGGCGACGACGGTGCGCCCGTCTTCTTCGTGAATGCGGCGCAGGGCGTCCATGACGACCTGGGCGTTCATCGGGTCAAGTGACGCGATGGGTTCGTCCGCCAGGATCATCGCCGGATCTTGCATCAAGGCGCGGGCAATGGCGACGCGCTGTTGCTGGCCACCCGAAAGCGCCTCGGCGCGTTTGGCGGCATGGGCAGCCAGGCCCAGACGGTCCAGAATGTCGATGGCGCGATGCACGTCGGTGGTCGGGTACAGGTTGAACATGGTCGCCAGCGTTGAACGCTGGTTCAATGTGCCATGCAGCACATTCGACACCACATCCATACGCGGCACCAGATTGAACTGTTGAAAGATCATCGCACAGTCACGTTGCCAGGCCCGTTTGTCGCGCCCCTTCAGGGTCGTGATCTCGCGGCCTTCAAAGGTGATGGAGCCGCCGCTGGCATCGCCCAGCCGGTTCAACATGCGCAGCAGCGTGGATTTGCCTGCGCCTGAGGCACCAATGATGCCGATCATGGCAGGGCGGGCCACGTGGATGTTGGCATTGTCCACTGCGGTTGCGTCGCCAAAGCGTTTCGTCAGGTTTGTGATCTTGAGCATGGGGCCCCCTTCGTCGTCAGCGGGGATAGGGAGGATTTGTCACGCTTCAGTGTCAGATCCGTAATGCTTTTGTAACGACCGCGACGTCAAATCGCGCGGCGATGGTCTTGCCTTTTCAAATGCCATGCTCACATGTAGGAGAGAGTTTCCCAAGCGAGGCCCCATGGCTGGTTATCTGTTTCCCGAATTCGACGCCGAGCGCGATATCATGATTGGTGATGCCGGCGCCCGAACCGCGTTGGTGTGGTTTATCGATTTCACCGATCCGCTGACGCGGCGGATGCGCGGCGTGATGCAGCGGTCGGTCAACAGGCTCGGCCCGCAGAACGCGGGGTTGGCGGTCCGGTATCTGCCCGACCCGGCATATGGTGCAAGCGCCGATATCGCCGCGCGTGCCGCCATTGCCGCCCATGCTCAGGGCCGCCATATGGAGATGCACAGGGCGCTGTTCTCCCGCCCGCCGCGCTATAGCGAGGGGCTGGTGATTGCGCTTGCCGAAACGCTGGAATTGGACATGGATCAGTTCCGTATCGATCTGCGATCCGACCAGACCACCCAGCGGTTGGAGGAAGACCGGGCCTCGGCGCTGCGCGGTGGGGTCAACCAGACGCCTGCGCTGTTCATCGACAATCGCGAATACGAAGGCGCCTGGGATGAAACCAGCCTGATCGAGGCGATCCAGAAACCGATCGGCGTGCGGCTTCAGCTGGCGACAGCGGAGTTTTTCCGGTGGGCTGCTTCGGCGGGGCTTGTGTTGGTCCTGGCCACATTGGCGGCGCTTGCCATTGCCAATGCGGGTGGGCACGACTGGTACGAACATCTGCGCCTCACGGTCATGGGGCTGACGGCGGGGGGCTGGTCATTCACCTTACCGCTTGAGGCCTGGATCAACGATGCCTTGATGGCGCTGTTCTTTCTGCTGGTCGGGATCGAAATCAAACGCGAGATGGTGGACGGCGAACTGTCCGATATGGCGCGCGCGTCGCTGCCCATCATGGGGGCAATTGGCGGCATGGTCGTGCCTGCCGCAGTCTATTATGGCATCAACTATGGCACACCCACTGCGCATGGTTGGGGCATTCCCATGGCGACGGATATCGCCTTTACCCTGGGTATCATGGCGCTGCTGGGGGACAAGGTCCCGACGTCATTGAAGATCTTTGTCTCGGCCTTGGCGATTGCCGATGACCTTGGCGCCATTCTGGTCATCGCGATCTTTTATGGTCATGGGTTCCATATGGATGCGTTCATTGCCGCCGTGGTGATTTTCGCGGTCATGATCGCGCTGAACCGCGGGCGGATTTATTCGCGTGTGCCGTATCTGATCCTGATGGTGTTCCTGTGGTATTTCGTGCACGAAAGCGGGCTGCACGCGACATTGGCCGGTGTGCTGACCGCCGCCGCCATTCCGTCGCGCCGATCCGCCAATATCGAAGGCATCGCGGCGCAAACTTCGGCCCTGTTGGAGGCCGAAGCGCGCGATCCCGACAAGCCGGTGGCGCATGGCACATTGGCGCGTTTGCAAACGGCATTGGACCGGCTGCGTGATCCGGGCTTCCACTTGCAGCACGCATTGGAGAACTGGTCGAATTTCATGATCCTGCCGCTGTTTGCGTTTTTCAACACGGGGATCGTGATCCTTGGGTCGTCTTTTTCGCCCCTCGCACCTGAGGCTCTGGGCGTCATGGCCGGTCTGGTGATCGGCAAGCCGTTGGGCATTTTCCTGACCGTCTTTATCGCCGTGAAGCTGGGCTGGGCTAAGATGTCGAGCGAGATCAGCTGGGCCCAGATTATCGGGGCCGGGATGCTGGCCGGGGTCGGGTTCACCATGTCGATCTTTATCGGTTCGGCCAGCTTTGAAGGGGCGCAACTGGACAGTGTGAAACTGGCCATCCTGATCGCATCGCTTGTGTCCGCCGTGGTCGGGTCGATCATCCTGACCGTCGCAGCGCGCCGGGCACCGTAATCGGGCCAACCTGCGGGTTGGGCGGGGCTCAGCCCAGGTGGCGTGACATGAACGTGCGATTTCACCGGGTGTCGGGTCTGGCCGGTATAGACGCCAACATAGGCCGGCATGCGTGCGATCCGGTTCGTGCGATCTTCTTCAATCTGCATTGAAATATACCCGACCGGGGTGAAAATCACGGTCGAAGCGTTGGACCAGGGCTGGGTCATGGCTTTAAGCAGCGCGTCGCGATCTTTGAAATGCCAATAAAATCCAGTGCGTGTCAGGCCCAGCCGTTTGGCCTTTACGGCCTCGACGCCGCTGTCGCACAGCGTGTCATAGGCAGCGCTCAACGGTCCTGCACACCGGGGCAGAACCCGCATTTGGAAGTGCCGTTCATCAAACGCGCCATCCCGACCTATGATATCCTGTCCGAGGATTTCCAGAACCTGATCAAACTGGGCCAGTCCAGCCCTTGGTTGCACCATTCTGGCGGCACGATTTGCGAGCCGACCGATGTCTCGGTGAACAAACGGCATCTGGACATGGTGTACAGCCACATCAAGTATTCCGACCGGGCCATTCTGGGGTCCATCCACCTGTCGTTCCTGTTGGGGCGCGCGGTAAAGCCGCTGACCATGGCGGGGTCGGTGGCCTATGGTCAGCTGGCACGCCGTTTGAAAATGCCGCTGCGCTGTGCGGGGAACTTTTCAACCTCGAAACTGCCAGATGGGCAGGCGATGAGCCAGGCGTTGATGTCGCTGATGTCGACGATGCAATGTGGTGCAAACTATCTGCTGCATTCCGCAGGCTTCGTCGATGGATTGCTGTCGATGAGTTACGAGAAATTCGTCATGAACACCGACCTGTGTAAGGCGCTGCATTCCTA
>JGI24724J26744_10001400_pt1 | contig 16581 bp, 27 predicted proteins | sample Cruoilmetagenom7_FD_26744 | JGI IMG/M metagenome (IMG submission 26744) | reverse complement strand
TTCATACGTGCCCGCGAGGTCAGAAAATCCGGCCAAGTCCGCCGCAGTGCGTTCAGCCTCGCCAAGAACGCGCAGGAAATTCCCGCCCCAGATTTTGGCAACGTCATTCTCAGAATAGCCGCGACGAACCAGGCCGATCGTGACATTTAGCGCTTCACTCGCATCCACAAACCCATCAATGCCGCCGCCATGATTAAAGTCGCTGCCGATCCCAACATGGTCAATCCCGATCCGGTCCACGATATAGTCAATATGATCAATCATCCGGTCGACGCTTCCTGCGCCAATGACGCCGCGCATCGCCATCAGGAAGGCGCGTTGTTCGGCCTTATCCTCGAGCTCCCAGTACAACTCATAGGGGTAAGAATAGGCATCAGGCAGACCTGCATCCCGCCGCACTTGGATAATCGCGGCGCGTACGTCCGGGGAGGAAATATCGACAAGATAGGCCCCGAATGCGGCGACATGGATCACACCGCCCGTCTCGCCGATCCGGTCAATCTCTTCATCCGACAGATTGCGGGTGACGTCGGACAGTTTTTGAACATTCGAATGGGTCGCAATCACCGGCGTTTGCGACAGCGCGATAGCTTGAAGCGTCGCCGCCTTTGACATCTGCGAAACGTCAACAAGACCGCCGAGCGTATTGATCCGCTGTATCGCCGCCACGCCCAGATCGGACAGGCCGCCATGTTCTTCGGTCACCTCATAGCTGCGCGTTTCGCCGTCATAGATCGGCCGGGAGCTGTCGGAAAAATCATTGTGCCCAATATGGTTGAGGCCAAAAACCCGTACACCGGCTTCAAAAAATGCATCCAGGCCAGAAATGTCACCTTGCAGCGCGCGGGCATTCTGAAAGCCTAGAATGATTGCCGTCTGGCCGCTGGTGCGGGTCGCGAGAATATCTTTGACGGTGCTGGTTATGGTCACTGACTCGATTTGTTCAGCCAGCGCCAAGATGGTCGCCAGTTCCTCATCCGCCTCGGCGCGTGCCGCCGCATCGCCTTCGGGGGTGCGCGGACCGGGACCAACGGCCACCGCCATGATCACCGCGCCCACATCACCCATAGCAAGCTTTTCTGGCGCGGCTTTCGATAGCCCATCGGCGCCGAGATAGGTCGCCGAGGTTGATGGCATGACAATATCGGCGTGCGCGTCGAGGACGAGGCTCGCCTGATGAATAGCCCGCGCCTTTTCAACAGTGGATGTTCCTGTATCCACCGGCGCGGCTTGCGGTGCATCCGGACTGGCCGCCACACAGGCTGCAGTCGTCGCTAGTGCCAGAACTATCGCCGTGATCCGCATCGCCTTCTCCTTGATCAAGAAAGACAAGTACACGGGGTTCCTAAAAACGCAAAACCCCGGCCACAAAGGACCGGGGTTTTAAAAACTTGGATATGAGAGGAAATGCCTACTCTTCAGCTTCCAGCTCGGCCTCGTGACGCGCACGGTCGGCAGCGCCCTTCGCGTCAACATCACGGTCGACCAACTCGATAACAGCGCGCGGTGCGTTGTCGCCAAAACGGAAGCCAGCTTTCAGAACGCGAGTGTAGCCACCATTGCGATCTTTGTAGCGCTCACCCATGATGTCGAACAATTTCTTGACTGCATCCTTGTCGCGAACTTGCGCAATTGCCTGACGGCGCGCGTGCAGGTCACCCTTTTTTGCCAAAGTCACGAGCTTATCCATAATCGGCTTAAGCTCTTTTGCTTTTGGCAGCGTGGTTACGATCTGCTCGTGCTCAATCAGCGACGCAGCCATATTGGCAAACATCGCCTTACGGTGAGAAGCTGTTCTATTCAGCTTACGGTGTGCAATGCCATGACGCATTTTGGTCTCCTCGTGTGCCTTCTCAGGCAGGCGGTGTCTCTATAGGTGGTCGTCGTACTTTTTAGCAAGTGCTTCAATGTCTTCAGGCGGCCAATCTGGCACATCCATTCCGAGATGAAGCCCCATACCAGCCAACACTTCCTTGATTTCGTTCAAAGACTTGCGGCCAAAGTTCGGCGTACGCAGCATTTCTGCTTCGGATTTCTGGATCAGATCGCCAATATACACGATATTGTCGTTCTTCAGGCAGTTTGCAGAGCGAACTGACAGTTCCAACTCGTCGACTTTCTTCAGCAAAACCGGGTTGAAGCCCAGATCGCTTTCTTCGGTCGACTGTGTGCTCTCAGTTTCAGGCTCATCAAAGGTAATGAACAGTTGAAGCTGATCCTGCATGATGCGGGCGGCATAAGCGACAGAATCTTCCGGCGTGATCGACCCATCCGTTTCAATGGTCAGGGTCAGTTTATCATAATCAAGAACCGTCCCCTCACGTGTGTCTTCAACGACATATCCAACGCGGCGAACCGGCGAGTAGATTGAATCGACCGGAATGAACCCGATTGGCGCGTCTTCCGGACGGTTATCAACCGCGGCCACATAGCCTTTGCCGGTTGATACGGTGAATTCCATGTGCAGGTCAGCGCCATCATCCAGTGTACAGATAACCAGATCTGGATTGAGGATTTTGACATCGCCAGGNGTTTCGATCTGGCCGGCCTTCACTTCACCCTTGCCAGACGCCCGCAGGATCATCCGCTTCGGCGCATCAGACTGCATATCAACAGCGACTTGCTTAAGGTTCAGGACGATTGTCGTGACATCCTCGCGAACGCCCTGAATGGACGAAAACTCGTGCACAACACCGTCAATTTGAACGCCGGTAATCGCAGCGCCTTGCAATGATGAAAGTAGAATGCGGCGCAGGGCGTTGCCCAGCGTCGTACCGAAGCCACGCTCCAGCGGCTCAATAATCAGTTTTGCCACCCGATTTCCATCACGGCCCGGCTCAACGCGCGGACGGTTCGGACGGATAAGAGCTTTCCAATTGCGATCGTTTACGATGTCTTCTGACTCGGACATATCGGTCTCCATATCGAGAATACCAGTTAGCTCTAAACGCGGCGGCGTTTAGGTGGGCGACAGCCATTGTGCGGAACCGGCGTCGTGTCACGAATAGATGTGACGGTCAGACCAGCAGCCTGCAGAGCCCGCAGCGCGCTTTCCCGGCCGGAACCAGGACCACGCACATTGACCTCAACAGTTTGGAGGCCGTGCTCCATGGCTTTTTTTGCGGCATCTTCGGCGGCGACTTGAGCCGCATACGGGGTCGACTTACGCGACCCCTTGAATCCCATCGTACCAGACGATGACCAGGAAATAGCATTTCCCTGAGCGTCGGTGATGGTGATCATTGTATTATTGAAACTGGAATTGACGTGCACGACACCAGAAGAAATATTCTTGCGAGCACGTTTTGCAACACGAGTTGGCTGACGAGACATATCGGAATCCTACTTCTTCTTACCAGCAATGGCCTTAGCGGGGCCTTTGCGTGTGCGAGCATTTGTGTGAGTGCGTTGACCGCGAACCGGGAGGCGACGACGGTGACGCATCCCACGGTAGCAACCAAGGTCCATCAAACGTTTGATGTTCAATGAAACCTCACGGCGAAGATCACCTTCAACCATATAGTCTGCATCGATTGCCTCACGAATCTGAATGACTTCAGCATCGGAAAGTTCTGCGACACGACGCTCACGCGCGATGCCAATTTTATCACAGATTTCACTGGCCTTAGCGGGGCCAATGCCATGAATGTAACGTAGCGCGATTTCAACGCGCTTATTCGTCGGTATGTTGACGCCTGCAATACGGGCCAAAGCCAGTCTCCTAAATTCAAGTAAGAGAGCCGCAGTTCGCATGACAAAATAGGCGCCACACGCTTGCAGGCTCGTTCTCTTAACGAAGTGCGTCGTTATAGACGCGACAATTCACACGTCAACCACTGAATCAGCGGTTTTCATGCCCCTAAACAGCTTCCTTCAAAGCGGCCTCAATTCCCGTACTTACCGCCTCAATTGGCGCCATTCCGTCGACCTCATGCAGCTTACCTTGTTCTGCATAAATCGGGATAAGTGGCGCGGTATCGAGATTGTATTTTTCCAAACGTGTAGAGAACACATTCGGATCATCATCCTTGCGCCCCTGCTCTTCAAAACGCTTGCTAATTCGCTCAAGCAATTGATCTTCATCGACGACGAGGCGAACAACCCGGTGCACCTCGGTGTCACGGGCGGCCAAAAGTCCGTCAAGGGCCTCAGCCTGGGCGACAGTGCGCGGGAAACCATCAAAGATGAAACCAGCGGCCCCCGCATTATTCGTCAGCTGCTCATCGATCAGATCGATCACCACCTGATCCGACACAAGCGCGCCAGATTCAAGGATCGACTTGACCTTGGTCCCCAACTCCGATCCGGACGCGACCGCTGCGCGGAGCATGTCGCCTGTGGAAAGTTGGATAAACCCGTGATTTTCAACCAGGCGAGCAGCCTGCGTGCCTTTACCGGCCGCAGGCGGCCCAAACAGGATTAAATTCATTTCTTACGCTTGCCTCCCAGCCGGGACTTCTTGATGAGGCCCTCATATTGATGCGCAATCAGATGTGATTGGATTTGCGTCACAGTATCCATCGTCACCGAAACCACAATCAGCAAAGATGTCCCACCTATATAGAACGGAATTCCCGGCGCGTACCGACGCAGAATTTCNGGCATCAGGCAGACGAAAACGAGATAGACNGCGCCGATCGTCGTCAGACGGGTCAAAACATAGTCAAAATAGGCGGCTGTGTTCTTACCNGGGCGAATGCCGGGAACNAAACCGCCATATTTACGCAGATTGTCAGCCGTCTCTTCCGGGTTGAACATGATCGACGTGTAAAAGAAGCAGAAGAACGCAACCAACACACCATAGGTGATGATATAGGTCCAGTTGCCGGGCGAGAAGTTCGTCGCAACCCAGCCAAGTATGCCCGCATCAGTTGCGACAGCAGCCGCATCGGTCGTGTTGCCCCCCAGCGCGCCAACCACGGTGAGCGGCAGCATCAAAATCGCAATCGCGAAGATTGGCGGGATAACTCCAGACGTGTTGAGTTTTAGCGGCATGAATGAGCTTTGCCCTTGTGCCGCCTGCCCCGCGGCCTGCTGGCGTTTTGGATACTGGATCAAAACCCGGCGCTGCGAGCGCTCAATGAAGACGATGAAGACAGTCAGCGCGATGACCAAAGCCGCAATCCCGACGACAAACACAACGTTCACGCCCTGCTCTCGTGAGCCCGAGAACATATTGACCAAGGCCTTCGGCATCTCGGCAATAATGCCGGCGAAGATGATCAGTGAAATACCGTTACCAACGCCGCGCGCGGTAATCTGTTCACCCATCCACATCAGGAACATTGTCCCGGCGGTAAAGGTCGTCATCGCGGCGATCACGAAGAACCAGCCCGGAATACCCTCAAACGCGAAGCCGGAAAGGCCATTCGCAATACCGAAGCTTTGAACAACCGCAAATGCCAGCGTTAGGTAACGCGTATATTGGTTGATCTGTTTCCGGCCNGATTCGCCTTCTTTCTTCAGCTTCTCAAGCGCCGGGACCGACGATGTCATCATCTGAATNATAATCGACGCGGTAATATAAGGCATCACGTTCAGCGCGAAGATACTCATCCGCTCAACCGCGCCGCCCGCAAACATGTTCATATTGCCGAGCATGCCGCCGCTTTGCGTCTCAAAAAATTGGGCAAATGCCTGCACATCGAGCCCCGGCAGCGGGATAAATGTCCCCAGACGATACAGCACCAAAACGAAAAGCGTAAAGATAATTCGGCTTTGCAAATCCTTCGCCTTGGCAAAGGATCCGAAATTCATATTTCGGGCAAGTTGTTCAGCTGCTGTGGCCAATTGGGGATCCTCCGGGAATCACATTCTGAAAACACGTTCGCCGCCAAGATTGGCGGCGAAAGCTGATTTGTGAAGATGCTGGGTGGAAAAACACCGAACTTTATTCGGATGCTTCTTCTTTAACCGGGCCAGTCAGAGTGACTTTCCCGCCAGCTTTTTCAATCGCTTCAATCGCCGCTTTGCTTGCNCCAGTCACCGTAATGTTGACCTTTTTCGGCGCAGCGCCCTTGGCCAACAAACGTACACCGTCACGCACACGCCGCACCAAACCTGATGCAACCAATGTTTCTTCGGTGATGTTCTTGGCGTCGAGCTTGCCAGCTTCGATGGCTTTCGTCAGCAGACCAAGATTGACCCATGCGTGGTTCTTCGAATTGCGGGCGGTGAAGCCACGCTTTGGAAGACGCATATAGATCGGCATTTGGCCGCCCTCGAAGCCATTAATGGCAACACCTGAGCGAGATTTTTGACCTTTGACACCACGGCCACCGGTCTTGCCTTTACCAGAGCCGACACCACGACCGACACGATGNCGGTTTTTGGTCGAGCCTGGGGCAGGAGAAAGTTCGTTGAGTTTCATATCTTATCCCTCGACGACGCTAACAAGGTGAGACACCTTGCGGATCATGCCGCGAACGGCAGGTGTATCTTCCAATGTGCGTTCCCGGCCCATTTTATTGAGACCAAGACCGATAAGCGTTTGACGCTGATCGGGCGCACGGCGGATCGGGCTACCAGTTTGGCGCACGGTGACGGTGGCTTTAGCTTTTGCCATTGTCANACCCTCTCTTAAACCGTTTCGGCCATGCCAGCTTCGGATGCGCCATCGGTACGACGACCAATAACATCCTGAACTTTCAGGCCACGTTTAGATGCAACAGACCGCGGGCTTGCTTGCGCTTTCAGAGCGGCAAACGTGGCGCGAACCATATTGTACGGATTGGACGAACCGATAGACTTGCCAACAACATCAGTGATGCCGAGCACTTCCATAACAGCACGCATTGGACCACCCGCAATCACNCCCGTTCCCGGAGGTGCTGCACGCAGAACAACTTTACCAGCGCCGTGACGACCGCGGCCATCATGGTGCAATGTCCGGCCCTCACGAAGCGGCACGCGAACCATGTTGCGCTTGGCTTCTTCGGTGGCTTTGCGGATCGCCTCAGGGACTTCGCGGGCTTTACCCTTACCGAAGCCTGCACGGCCCTTTTGATCACCAACAACGACCAGCGCAGCAAAACCGAAGTTTTTACCACCCTTCACTGTTTTGGCGACGCGGTTAATGCCAACGAGCTTGTCAACAAACTCGCTTTGCTCTTCGTCGCGACCTTTGCGGCGATCTCCGCCGCGTCCGCGCCCTCTGCCTCTTTCTTCAGCCATGGTAAATCTCCTAGAACTTGAGACCGCCCTCACGGGCGGCATCTGCCAGGGCTTTCACCCGGCCATGGAACACAAATCCGCCGCGATCAAAGACAACGTCTTCAACCCCAGCCTTCTTAGCCCGCTCAGCAACCAAAGCACCGACCTTGGTCGCGGCATCGATATTTGAAGTCGATTTCAGGCCCTTACGCACGTCAGCTTCCAATGTGGAGGCTGCGGCCAGCGTAATGCCCTTCTCGTCATCAATGACTTGAGCAGAAATATTCTTACCAGAGCGCGCGACTGAAAGGCGGATTTTGCCTTCAGCGGACTTACGCAGCTTGGTGCGGTTGCGCATCGTACGGCGCATATGTTTTTCGCGTGACGTCAACATGGCTACTTCTTCTTGCCTTCCTTGCGGCGGACATATTCGCCTTCATAACGGACACCCTTGCCTTTATACGGCTCTGGGCGGCGATAGTTACGGATCTCAGCAGCAACCTGACCAACAGTCTGCTTATCAGCGCCAGAGACGATGACTTCAGTTGGCTTGGATGAGCTAAGCGTGATGCCTGCAGGCGCGGCATGAACGATGTCATGCGAGAAACCAAGCGCGAGCTTGACGTCTTTACCCTGCATTTGGGCGCGGTAACCAACCCCGACCAATTCCAGCGTCTTGGTGAAGCCTTCAGCAACACCTTGCACCAAATTGGCAGCGTTTGAACGAGATGTCCCCCACATCGTGCGAGCGCCTGTATCAAGCGCCTGCGCGAAGGTCATCTTCTTGCGGCCTTTCTCATCATTGATGCGAATTTTCTCATTCGCAGCTTCGACAAGATCGCCGCGTGGGCTGATTGTAAGTTCAGTGCCGTCAAGCTTTGCAACAACGCTCTCGGAGAGCTGCATTGTGAGCTCGCCCTTCGGACCCTTCGCGCTCAGCGACTGGCCTTCGATCGTTACGGTCGTTCCGGCAGGAACAGTGATTGGGAGTTTGCCAATACGTGACATATCAGTTCACCTTACCCTTAGAATACACGGCAGAGGATTTCCCCGCCCACATTCTCGTTACGCGCAGTGTTGTCAGACATCACGCCTTTCGAGGTGGACAGGATGGAAATCCCGAGGCCATTACGAACGAGCGGAATGTCACTCTTGGAAGAGTATACACGCCGACCGGGCTTGGAAATGCGGCGGATCTCAGCGATCACAGGCGCACCATCGAAATATTTCAACTCAATCTCGATATGCTTGTGACCGTCTTTTTCGATCTCGGCATAACCGCGAATATAGCCTTCGCCTTGCAGGACTTCGAGCACGCGCGAGCGAAGATTTGAAGCCGGCGTAATCACCTTGTCCATACCGCGCATTTGCGCGTTACGGATGCGGGTCAACATATCGCCGAGGGGATCAGAAATAGACATTTATTATATCCCTCCTTACCAGCTGGACTTAACGAGGCCCGGAATGAACCCTTGTGAACCAAGTTCACGCAGAGCAATTCGGGACATTTTCATTTTACGGTAGTAACCGCGCGGACGACCGGTCACTTCACAACGATTGCGAACCCGGTTGGGTGCAGANTTGCGAGGCAAATCGGCCAATGCAAGGCGTGCTTTAAAACGCTCTTCCAGTGACAGTTCGTCATTCGCAATAATCGCCTTAAGCTCTTCACGCTTAGCAGCATATTTTGCCACTAGACGCTTACGCTTGTCGTTCCGTTCGATTGCACTTTTCTTAGCCATATCAGTCTGTCCTCAAGCGCTATGTTCGAAACGGGAAGCCGCACTGCGTGAGCAGAGACCTGGCTTCTTCGTTCGTGTTGGCGGTGGTACAAACAATAATGTCCATACCGCGAATGTCGTCGATGTCGTCATAGTTGATCTCAGGGAACACGAGCTGTTCCTTGATTCCCATGGCGAAATTACCACGGCCGTCAAAGCTCTTGCCGTTCAGACCACGAAAGTCTTTCACGCGTGGCAGAGCGATATTGGTCAGACGATCGAGAAATTCGAACATCCGATCACGGCGCAATGTGACTTTACAACCGATCACCATGTCTTCGCGAAGCTTGAATCCCGCGATTGACTTACGTGCTTTGGTTGCAACAGGCTTTTGACCTGCAATCTTTTCCATCTCAGCCAGCGCGGTTTTGATCTTCTTGCTATCAGCAACGGCTTCACCGACGCCCATATTGATCACGACCTTGTCGAGCTGTGGAATTTGCATCTCGTTGGTATAGCCGAACTCTTCTTTCAGCTGACCGCGGATTTGCTCATTATATTTCGTCTTCAGACGTGGGGTGTAATCTTTAGACATCGAGAGCCTCCCCCGAACGTTTGGCATAGCGCGTCTTGCGACCATGCTCGTCTGTTTTAAATCCAACCCGTGTTGGCTTACCGTCACGTGGATCCATCAATGCAACATTTGAGGCCTGGATTGGCGCTTCAAACGTGCGGATACCACCTTGCGGATCATCCTGGGTCGGTTTGGTGTGACGTTTCACAACATTCACACCGCGAACCAATAGGCGCCCTTCATCAGGAAGAACTTTAAGAACCTCGCCCTGCGTGCCTTTGTTACGGCCCGTGAGAACGATGACCTGGTCACCCTTTTTCACCTTAGCAGCCATGACTACAGAACCTCCGGAGCCAGCGAAACGATCTTCATATGGTTTTTCGCACGCAGTTCACGAGGAACTGGCCCAAAAATCCGTGTGCCGATCGGCTCGTCATTATTGTTGATCAAAACAGCTGCGTTCGTGTCGAAACGAATGGTTGAGCCGTCTGGACGATTGATGTCCTTGCGAACCCGAACAACAACCGCTTTGCGAACCTCGCCTTTTTTGACGCGGCCGGTCGGAATCGCTTCCTTGATGGACACGACAATCGTGTCACCAACTGACGCATACCGACGCCCTGCCCCGCCAAGCACCTTGATGCATTGGACGCGGCGCGCACCAGAATTGTCAGCGACCTTAAGGTTTGATTGCATCTGGATCATGACTTGCCACCATCAACTGAGACAACTTCCCAGCGCTTGAGCTTTGATTTCGGCGCACATTCACGGATCGTGATTGTTTTACCGACAACCGCCGCATTGGCTTCGTCATGCGCATGGTAGCGCTTTGAAGTACGGATCGTCTTCTTAAAGAGCGGGTGCTGAGAGCGGCGCTCGACACGCACGATGGCGGTCTTGTCCTGCTTGGTCGAGACCACGACACCTTCCATAACTCGTCTAGGCATATCTTCTCTCCTACGCCTCGGCGTCCGCGCGGGCCTTCTCGCGCAAAATCGTTTGGACGCGAGCGATGTCACGACGTACGATCTTGATACGAGCGGTCTTTTCCAGCTGGCCGGTAGCGACCTGGAAGCGGAGGTTGAACTGTTCCTTTTTCAGCTGAAGCAATTGCTCTTTCAGCTGATCAGGTGTTTTCGAACGGAATTCTGTAGCACTCATGGCCTAGATCCCCTCAATACGGCGAACGACTTTGGTCTTGATTGGCAGCTTGGCTGCCCCGAGGCGCAACGCTTCAAGCGCAACCTCTTCAGGAACTCCGTCAATTTCAAANAGGATGCGACCCGGCTGAACCCGTGCGACCCAACGGTCGACAGAGCCCTTACCTTTACCCATCCGAACTTCGATCGGCTTGGCTGACACAGGCGTATCAGGGAAAACCCGAATCCACACTTTGCCCTGACGCTTCATTTCACGCGTCACCGCCCGACGAGTTGCCTCGATCTGGCGNGCTGTTACCCGCTGTGGCTCAAGCGCNTTAAGAGCAAAGGAACCGAAAGCAACGGTGAAACCGCCCTTCGCATTACCCTTGATCCGGCCTTTGAACGCCTTGCGGTATTTGGTACGTTTTGGCTGACGCATCGGTTATGCTCCCGCCCCTTGTGGACCGGAAGCCGGACCACGTTGATTGCTGCTACGCGCACGCGCTTCGCCAGATGTTTCCTGACGCTTATCGCGAGCGTTCGGATCATGCTCCATGATCTCACCTTTGTAGATCCAGATCTTGATCCCGATGATGCCGTATGTCGTCGCCGCTTCGGCGGTTCCATAATCAACATCCGCGCGCAGTGTGTGCAAAGGAACGGATCCCTCAGCATACTGCTCGGTACGGGCGATCTCTGCACCACCAAGGCGGCCAGACACCATGATCTTAATCCCGAGCGCACCAAGGCGCATCGTGTTCTGGATCGACCGCTTCATCGCACGACGGAAAGACCCGCGGCGCTCTAGCTGGCGCGCAATGTCTTCGGCAACCAGTGTCGCATCAAGCTCAGGCTTGCGAATTTCGACCAGGTTCAAACGAACTTCATCGTCNGTCATCGTNGCNAGCGACCGGCGCAGCGTCTCAATNTCAGCACCCTTCTTACCAATCACCAGACCCGGGCGAGCGGTATGAACTGTAACCAGACACTTCTTGTGCGGACGCTCAATAATGATCCGTGAAATGCCAGCCTGCTTCAGCTTCGCTTTAATCGCCTTGCGAATGCGCAGGTCTTCGTGCAGCAAACGACCGAAGTCTTCGCTGTCAGCGTACCAGCGGCTATCTGCAGTCCGGTTGATGCCGAGGCGCAAGCCAATAGGATTTACTTTCTGACCCATTACGCGGCCTCCGCTTCAGTAGAGGTATCACGCAAGACAATTGTCAGCTGCGCGAACGGCTTAAGGATACGAGCCGCACGGCCACGCGCACGTGCCCGAATGCGTTTCATTACGAGGTTTTTGCCGACGAACGCTTGCGCGACGACCAGGCTGTCAATGTCGAGNTCGTGATTGTTCTCAGCGTTCGACATGGCTGAATAGAGCGTCTTGTAAACGTCTTTCGCAGCCCGCTTGCGCGAGAATTTCATCTCATCCATGGCTTTCTGAACCGGCATACCGCGAATTTGCTGCGCCAGAAGGTTCAGCTTTTGCGGGCTATGCTTGTACATACGAAGCACGGCGCGGCTTTCATTCGTAGCCTGTTTAGGAGGATTCTTTGCCTTACCCATGACTATTTCCGCCTCGCTTTTTTATCAGCACCATGGCCGAAATACGAACGGGTTGGCGCGAACTCACCAAGCTTGTGNCCAACCATTTCCTCATTGATGAGGACGGGGATGAACTTGTTGCCATTGTGAACCTGAAAATTCAGACCAACGAATTGCGGCAGAATGGTCGAACGGCGCGACCAGGTCTTGATGACCTCACGGCGCTCTGACGCATGTGCCTTCTCAGCCTTTTTCAGGAGATAGCCGTCAACAAACGGACCTTTCCAGACGGAACGTGACATCTTNCAGCCCCTCCTTAGCGTTTCGAGTTACGGCGACGGATGATCAAACGATCCGAGGCCTTGATTTTGCGGGTCTTAGGACCGCGTGTCTTCTTACCCCAAGGCGTCACCGGATGACGNCCACCTGAGGACTTACCTTCNCCACCACCGTGCGGGTGATCGACCGGGTTCATAGCAACACCGCGAACGTGTGGGCGCTTGCCTTTGTGCCGGTTACGACCAGCCTTGGACATGACCTGGTTCATATTGTCCGGGTTGGACACAGCACCGATCGTCGCCACACAGCCGTCCGGGATCATCCGAAGCTCACCAGAGGTCAGCTTGATTTGGGCGTAACCTGCGTCACGACCAACAAGCTGCGCGTAACAACCTGCAGAACGCACCATTTGGGCGCCCTTCAGCGGCTTCATCTCGATATTGTGGATGATCGTCCCGACAGGGATATTTTTCAGTGGCAGAACGTTGCCCGGCTTAATGTCAGCCGTTTTTGACGTAATCACCGTGTCACCAACCGCCAAACGTTGCGGCGCAAGAATGTAAGACAGCTCACCGTCTTTATACTTGATCAGCGCAATGAAGGCCGTCCGGTTTGGATCATACTCAAGACGCTCAACCGTCGCAGGAACATCCCAGCGGTTACGCTTGAAGTCGACCCGGCGGTAAAGCTTCTTGGCGCCGCCACCCTTGTGACGCGCAGTGACGCGACCACGATTGTTACGACCACCCGTACCAGTCAGACCCTCAGTCAACATTTTGACCGGGCGCCCTTTGTGCAGCTCAGACCGGTCAACAAGAACCAGNTGGCGCTGACCGGGAGACGTTGGATTATATGTCTTTAATGCCATACCGCTCTCCTACAGACCTGTTGTGATGTCGACGGATTGACCGTCTTTAAGTGTCACAACGGCTTTTTTGTAATCCGAACGACGTCCGAGATGGCCCCGGAAACGCTTGGTCTTACCTTTAACGACGATCGTGTTGACCTTCGTCACATCAACCTTGAACAACCGCTCGACAGCCTCTTTGATGGCTGGCTTGGTTGCATCCATTGAAACGCGAAAAATGACTTTATTTTCTTCGGCGACCAGCGAGGATTTCTCGGTGATGATCGGCGACAGAAGCGTGTCATAATTATGTGGCTTGATATCGGCCATAATTATTTGGCCTCCTTGGCAGCAGTTTTGCCCTCGAAGCGCGCAGAAATACCTTCCAGTGCTTCCTTGGTCACAACCAATGTGTCGCGACGCAGGACATCGTACACGTTCAGGCCCATAACCGGCAGAACATCGATATTTGGAATATTGCTCGCCGCTTTGACGAAATTCTCGTCCAGGGTCGTGCCGCCAATGATCAGAGCTTTAGACAGGCCAAGCTTGGCCAGCTGCTCGGATAGATCCTTCGTCTTTGGCGTTTTTGATGCAGCAGCATCCAATACAATCAGATCACCGCTTTTAGCCTTCGACGACAGTGCGTGGGCGAGCGCCAACTTGCGAACCTTCTTTGGCAGATCGTGCGAATGACTACGGACGCGAGGCCCGTGAGCAACCGCACCACCGCGAAAGATGTTTGCATTCTTGGAGCCGTGACGTGCGCCACCAGACCCTTTTTGGCGAATGTATTTTTTGGTCGTAACCGAAACGTCACCACGCTCTTGCGTCTTGTGCGTTCCCGCTTGGCGTTTTGCCAATTGCCAGCGAACCGTGCGCTGCAGCAGGTCACCGCGAATGTCTTCAATACCAAAGATGGCATCGTCGAGCGTCGCTTTACCTGCAGCCTTGCCGGCCAGAGTTTTTACGGTGAGTTCCATTATTCGGCACCCTCACTTTTCACATCTTCAGCTGGCGCAGAAGCGGCAGCCGCCACGCGGAACGAGCCATCAGCCGGCGCATCAGCGTGAATATCTTTCTTTACCGCATCGCGGATCTCGACGAACGAACCCTCATGGCCAGGGATCGCACCCTTAACCAGAATGATGCCGCGCTCTACGTCGGTGCGAACAATCTCCAGGTTCTGGATGGTCTTGCGAACAACACCATAATGCCCAGCCATCTTCTTACCCTTGAAGACCCGGCCTGGATCCTGACATTGCCCGGTCGAGCCGTGCGCACGGTGAGAGATCGACACACCGTGTGTGGCGCGCATACCGCCAAAGTTCCAACGCTTCATCGCACCCGCAAATCCCTTACCGAGAGAAACCCCAGCAACGTCGACTTTTTGACCCGGTACAAAATGATCAGCCTGAACGTCGGCCCCCAATTCAGGAAGCGTGGTTTCAGGCTTAACGCGAAACTCTACAACTTTTGACTTTGGCGCGACGCCCGCTTTCGCGAACTGCTCACGCTGTGCCTTTGGTGTGCGCTTGGCTTTCTTCTCGCCAACCCCAAGAACGACGGCCGTGTAACCATCATTACGTGTGACTTGACCACCCTTCTTGGTGGTCACAGCGCGATCAGCCTCGGTGCGGTGACCCACAACCTGACAGCCATCAAGCGCCAGCACAGTGACAGGCACATGACGCCCCTCATCACTAAATACGCGCGTCATGCCCAGCTTGCGGGCCAACACGCCAGAACGTTGAGCAGGAAGAGCCATTAGCGAGCCCCCTCAAGCTTGATCTCGATACCAACGCCAGCCGACAGATCGAGCTTCATCAGCGCGTCTACGGTTTGTGGGGTTGGATCGACAATATCAAGAATGCGCTTGTGCGTGCGAATTTCAAATTGCTCACGAGACTTCTTATTCACGTGAGGTGATCGATTGACAGTAAAGCGTTCAATCCGAGTTGGCAGCGGGATTGGCCCGCGCACATCGGCGCCCGTACGCTTAGCTGTCGAAACGATTTCACGCGCAGACAAGTCTAGTGCGCGATGATCAAAGGCTTTGAGCCTGATCCGTATATTCTGTTTTTCCATCGTACGATGTCCGTTCAAATTAAGCCACGACGCCAAGGCGCACCTTCATGGAGCGCCCGACACGGGGAAAAGCCAGTTGTTCGTTTCGTGAGCCAGCGTTTGTCCGAAAACACAGCCTGACTGCGAAGTGGTGGGCAATACGGGAATCAATTGCCTGCGTCAACAGGCGAATGTGCAGTTTCTATCGCCAGCTGCACTAACCGCAAAAACAGCGCCAAAAATAGAGGAAAATACTGGCACGGGCGGAAGGACTCGAACCCTCGACCCTCGGTTTTGGAGACCGATGCTCTACCAACTGAGCTACACCCGTCCAGTGGTGGCCTATGTGCCCCAACATGGCCCGTGATGCAATGGCCGCATATGGGAAAAGTCTGCGCACCTCGCCTTGTATCTCAGGAGTACCTGTGAAGGCCTGCAGAATGGGGCCCTCTAGAGCGTCACGGTGCCGCTGATCCGGCGGCCATTGCGGTCAATCTCAATCGCCCAACGCCCCGCATCCCGATCCAGCGCGATATCGAGGTCATCCAAGGTTTCAACGGACCTTCCATCGACTGATACAATCAGATCCCCCGGACGCACAATCCGCCATGCATAGGCGCGGCGCTGAATTCGGGTCACCAGAACGCCAGTGTCGAACGGATCGCGGCCAAGCTCCTCGGCAAGGCGCGGGGACAGTTCGGCAACTTCAGCGCCGGTAAACGGGTGGCGCCCCTCAAGCAAAACCAGGTCAGCCTCAGTCGCGCCGGGCGGCGGGGCCAGGCGAACATTGATGATCCGCTCACGTCCGCCGCGCAGAACATTCAACTGAGCTTCTTCTCCAGGGGACAGGGTCGCCGCCAGAAACTTCAAACCGCCTTCGTCAAACACTTCACGACCATCGATGCTAAGCACCAAATCGCCGCGCCGCAGACCCGCAATATCAGCCGGGCCATCATCATAGACTTCACCGACAATCACACCGACGGGACGGTCCAACCCCTGCGCGCGCGCGATGTCAAACGTCACTGATTGGCCCTTCATGCCGAGCCAGGGGCGCACGAATGTGCCTTCATTAACCGCGGCATCTACCACGCGTTTGACCATTTCGGATGGAATCGCGAAGCCGATCCCGTTAGAGCCGCCGGAGCGGGAGAAGATCGCCGTGTTCACCCCGACCAGTTCGCCGCGCGTATTGATCAATGCGCCGCCGGAATTTCCGGGATTCACCGCCGCGTCAGTTTGCAGAAAGAAAGA
>JGI24724J26744_10001393_pt1 | contig 16618 bp, 10 predicted proteins | sample Cruoilmetagenom7_FD_26744 | JGI IMG/M metagenome (IMG submission 26744) | reverse complement strand
CGGACCAGCCAAGGCCTCTCAACCGCTTCACACCCGGACCAGCCAAGGCCTCTCAACCGCTTCACACCCGGACCAGCCAAGGCCTCTCAACCGCTTCACACTTAGACAGCCAGGGCCTCTCAACCACTTCACACCCGGACCAGCCAAGGCCTCTCGACGGCTTCACACCCAGACAGCCAGGGCCTCTCGACCACTTCACACCTGGACAACTCTGGCCTCTCGACCGCTTCACACCCGGACCAGCCAGGGCCTCTCGGGACCGTCTGGAGACTTTCCGGGCTTGTGTGGCCTTGCCCCGTGCTGCACCGAGTAGGCCTTGCTGCACGAGGTTTTTCTGCCTCTGCTGTACCTTCTCCCAAAGATTGCAGGCTGTTTTTCTGTACAAAGATGCTCTTTCTTTTGAAAGAGCAAACGCATATATTCAAATAGAAAGCAAAAAACGCCTCAGGTGTGTACTTCACCCTACNGGTGCCACGCATACTGGGCATTTCCATAAGACGGGCAGAGCNATGTTGCCGCCCGCTTGATGCAAACCCTAAGACAACAACAAGGCACNAAACGTTCTCCATTCGGGACGGACCACTGTCTCGTTCCGCGTGTGTGCAGCGCCCCAAAGCAACAAGCAGCAGAGTCTGCTGCAAGACGACTTCGCAAAAAACGCCATAGGTCTGCCTATGGCAAGACAAAGAAACCAGACCCGCACACCACCCCCTTGCGATATCCGGCACACACGCCACACAGCGGAAACAACCATCTTTCGTACCGCTGATGAAAAGCTGGCGAGAATCCCATAAGAATGCATCGCGAAGGAGCGGCAGANAGGGTTGTTGTCGCTTTCCTCTTTCTCCAGGTCCCACAAACGGTCAGTTTTCGACGAATCATCCGGCATCTGTGCACGCAGGTTGTGAGACCAGAGGTGTCGGTTCCAATCGGACACCACGGCCTTGCCGCTGCACACGCTGCACGCACGACTTCATTTTCTGACTTTCGAGCTGCGCGCAGAAAGCCACGACGCGTTCCGTCCTGCAAACCCTGACNCAGACACGGAACAAACAGGNGAAAAGTGCCGAACCGCGCGGNAATNCCCGCATTCCCAAAAAACAGCCATAAGACGCACAGTCCAGAAAAAACGGAGGAGAGAAAATGGCGAAAGAATACTGGATACACCCCGCCATCGGGATCGCACGACTCGGCAATAGCAATAAATGGTTCTTAGGACCAGAAATACCGGGAGAAACGCCGAACGCCGGAAAAACCTATAAAGACCAGGAATCTCCTGCCCGAGTGAAAAAACAGGGACAACGCTTTCGCATATATGAGTACGACACAAGCGGACCGGTGCCCAAGCCTGTACGTGAAATCAAAAAAACAGATGCCCGCATCACCTGGCATGTTCATCTCGTCAACAAAAAAGCAGCCTTGCGGGAGCAGTTGCCTCCGGCAGCCCCACGCAACCCCGATCTCGATCCGGACAGCCTGACCATTGATGCAGGCAAAGTCGATTTGGCCGGCAATATGCAAAAGATTAAGGGAACAAATCTCGTCGGAAACTTCCTCGACACTCCTGTGCAAATCGGCCGGATCATACCTGACCAAGANGGGCGTCTCATTGTGCTCGCCGGAAACGGCCACTCCGAAGGATCATCCACAAACAGCTCATTGAACTTCGCGAANAATGACGGCTGGTTCGATGACACNGCAGACGGCATCATCTCGGCTACTGTGCAATTCCGAAATTGGGAAAGTCACAAAACCGCAAAAAACGCCCGGGTGATCTGCGCTCCGCCCGACTTTGCCCCAGCGATCCAAAGCCCGATCACCATGTATGACCTGGCCTTGCAGGCGGCAATCGAACTTGACCCGGCCCTCTGGCCAGACGAGCAAGTCCCGGTCTTTGCCACAGACGTTTTACCGGTANTGCAACGCCTGCACGACCTCTGTTGGGTGGATGAGNATGCTTGGAAGGCCCATGGGCCAGATGGCAATGACAACTTCCTCCAACAACTNCACCTTCTCTCGGATAACACCACAGATCCCTCGTCGCCGGCCTTTCAATTACGCCGTTCCATCTTCTTTCGATTGCGCCGACCATCAGCGTGCCCCATAGAAGAGCGCCNTCCGGATGATCCGCCTGCGGGCCGCAAAAATATACCCCAGCTCCCCGATGAGGTCACCCTNACGCCACACCAGTATGGAATATTCCGAAAGTGGAGTCTGGGAGAGTTCTCAAACGGACACACAACAAGCTCGGCACCCAGCTCCTTCGCTGATTTACCCCTCGCCGCACAAGTAGTGGCGCTAGACCGGGCCAGTCTCGATACTGCCACAGGAGCATCGCTCGCGCTCGGCAGCGAAAGCTGGGGAATTATGGCGAAAACGAAAACCTATGCCGGCCCCTTCCGTGTTACCGACGAGATTCCCCCCGGCTCGCTCACAATGGGAAATGCGCTCCCCTGGCAAACCGGCTTCTACGCCTGTGGGGCAGGCTGGTGGCCTTCCCACCGACCCGGCAGAGTCCTGCGGCGCGAAGCAGGCAAGCTCGTGTCCACCAATTGGGTACGTGACATCGATGACAGCCGGGACATGGTACAAAACTGGGCAACACTCGGCTTTATCGTTCCCGACGGACAGGAACAGATCGAAACCGAACAGGGTTGATCTCTACCCGGCAGACTGCTGCGCGCTTGCCGGGTGCAACCTATGGCGAAAATTACCTGGGACCTCATGNCCGCACAGTGCCTGCAGCTTTCATTGCAGGCACTGTGCGGTTTTATAACCTCACTCCGACCTGCCGACCTGCCGGAATGAGGGCGCACGCACAGTCGTCTCAGCGCCCTCGCACGCACGCACAGCACCACAAAAGTCGCTTCAGGGGATATACTGCTCTTCTATTCGCACTACAACACCGTCTTTCACGTCGATCCAGACAAGGGCATTGGCACGGATCTCCATAGCAAGCTCGACAGCACTCACCGGATGAAAATTCGGGGAACCCCCAATGAGCAGAAAAAAGTTTGGTCTCAGCAACACAGAATCGACGATCGGAAAAGTCCGCAACCGATCGTTCCGATTGCGCACGTAGTAATCGTTGTCGAGCCAATCCTGTTCTGGCGGGATCTCCCCATCCTCTTGCGCAGCGGCTATTGCCTCTTCGCCACTGAGAAATTCTGCATAATCGATGACGAGCTCATAGCCGCTCCCGGTCTCTCTGACCTCTTTTACCAAGCCAAAAGCCTCGTTCACACACTTTTCCTGCGACCCGGAAGAAGACGACGAAGCCGCGGTGGTTCCAGTATCTCCCGCAGAAGATGAAACGGATACGACAGTCTCTTGTGATTCATCCTTCCTGACGTCTACGGTGTCGTCGTCATCGCCGCATGCCGTAAACAAAAGTGTCGCGGCAACAAAAACAGCGACGACACTCCCTACAGGACTCACGAGAAGCACATGTTGCCGACCGGACTTCCCGCCGGCATTTTTGCGGGCAATTTCCACACGATCCCTGCCTTTTCTCCTCAAGCCATACACCCTAGTTCCGAGAAAACCGCCTCTCGAAAAACACTCTGCCAAATCAATCATGATCTCCTCCTCCAGAGAAGAACCAGCGTCTCTCAAGGAGACCGCAAAAAACCACAAATAATCCTACGTACCAAGAAACCAACCGCCAGGCAGGTGCCCAGCGCTCCTGTAGCGTCGCCGCTCGATCCCGCTTCTCCCAGATCCCTGCCTCAGAATTTTTTATGCCTGTTCGGCTTCTCTTTTCCGAAGCTTCCCGTCCGGCTTCTTGATCATGATAAAACATACTTAACGATCACATGCCGCGCGACACGACGGCCAAAAGTATGGACAAATCGGAGAAAAAGTCCTTTTTCCTGGGATACCGGAAGCTCGCTGCCTCAGATCCCTGCCAAGGCCTTCCCTCTTCCCCCCTCACGACACACCCCGACCTGCCACTCCTCACCCCCCCACCTTGTTCCCGCAGAAAAGAAAACAGCAAAGAGAGGCAGCTTTTCATGAAAAAAGACCTGGGGGCAGGAAAAACCCAGCCAGGAAACAAAAAAGAGAAGAGGAGTAGCCCAAAAAAACAGGGCTACTCTTCTTGCCTGGCTACCTCATACGCGCAAAAGCGCTCTGCCACGCAAACACCTTCTCGAAAAACCCATCCCAAACGTCTTGCGACAGCAAAATTTTTCTTTAGAACTGTAAAAACATTAGTCCCACGAAAGAGCACTTCTCCAAATTTGTGTATGGCATAAAAAATTTCATACGGGGAAGGCCTGGGTCACGTACGACGATATCTCCCACCCAGATGCCGGAGAGTTTTCCCCTGGAAATTGACGCGCCACTTGTGACGGAGTTTCCATATTGACCCGTCCCATCTGCATGGACACAGCGTACACGGGGAGCTATTTCGGGGAAAGAGCTGCTTGTTTCCCACAACCTGTCCGAGATGCCTCTTCGGACCCTCCCCGCAATCATGCCATTTACGGGAAAAACAGCCCCGGAACAGACTCGACAGCACCACAACAAAAGAAAAAAGGCTTTTTACTTGCTTGCCTGGGGATGCAACGACGGCTACCGTGCCGTCATGAAAACCGATCCGCGCACAGCTCCCGGCGCGTCCTCGACAACAGCACGAGAGGACNACCAAAGCGACAATGCTCCCGATGACCTCACCGACAATTTCATAGAGGAGATCATCGAAGCAGACCTCCGCGCGGGAAAGCACGGCGGCCACATTGTCACCCGCTTTCCTCCTGAACCAAATGGTTGCCTGCACATTGGCCATGCCAAGGCGATTTGCCTGAACTTCAGTCTCGCCGCCAAATACAACGGGCAATGCAATCTACGTTTCGACGACACAAACCCCACTACAGAAGACACAGACTTTGTCGAGGCCATCAAAGAGGATGTGTACTGGCTCGGTTTCGATTGGAAAGACAAAGAGTTTTTTGCCTCTGGCTATTTTCCAAAGCTCTACGATTTTGCCCGCACCCTGATCAACACCGGCCACGCGTATGTCGACAGCCAAAGTCTTGCGGAGATCCGGGAAAACCGTGGCAACTATTACAAACCTGGAATTGAGAGCCCCTACCGCGACCGGTCCGTTGCGGAAAACCTCGACCTTTTTACGCGCATGCGCGCGGGTGAGTTCGACGAAGGCGCCCATGTGCTACGCGCCAAGATCGACATGCAATCATCGGACATCCTCATGCGGGACCCCCTTCTCTACCGCATTCACAAAACTCCTCATCATCGCACCGGGACCGAATGGCCAATCTACCCCATGTATGACTTCGCCCATGGGTTGTCTGATTCGATTGAGAGAGTAACCCACTCAATCTGCACGCTCGAATTCCAAAACAATCGCCCCCTCTACAACTGGTTCCTCGAGACCCTCGACGTACCCCACAAACCCCAACAGATCGAGTTCGCACGCCTCAACCTCACAAGCACTGTCCTCAGCAAGCGTGTATTACAGCGTCTCGTGCACGAGAACCATGTCACAGGGTGGAACGACCCACGTATGCCAACCCTTTCGGGCCTACGTCGACGCGGCTACACGCCCGAAGCAATCCGCGCCTTTTGCGACACTATTGGCGTGGCACGCCGCGACGGTCNCATAGAACTCGCACTGCTCGAGCACACCATACGAGAACACCTCAACGCCACTTCCCCCCGCGTGATGAGCGTCCTGCGACCATTACGACTCGTGATTGAGAACTACCCCGAAGGCAACACCGACTTCTTTACATGCCCTGTNAATCCAGAAGACCCCGCTGCAGGAACCCATGAGGTTCCCTTCTCACGGGTCCTCTATGTCGAACGAGACGACTTTCTCGAAGACCCACCAAAAAAATGGTTCCGTCTCACCCCAGGCAGAGAAGTGCGTCTCCGCTACGCCTGCCTTGTCACCTGCAAAGAAGCCATCAAAGACCCGAACACTGGCGAGATTGTCGAACTACGCTGCGAATGGGACCCCGCGTCACGCGGCGGCGCATCCCCTGACGGACGCAAAGTGCGCGGCACTATCCATTGGGTTTCCGCCGCCCACGCCTTTGACGCCGAAGTGCGACTCTACGATCGCCTTTTCGCGGTCGACAATCCTCTCGCCGAAGAACATGGGAACGATCTCGCCAGTGTGCTCAACCCGGATTCCNTTGAAGTNCTCACAGGCTGCAAGCTTGCACCGAGCCTAAAAACCACCCAGCCCGGCACACGGCTGCAATTTGAACGGCTCGGCTATTTCTGCGCGGACACACTCGACAGCACTCCTGGCCACCCCGTTTTCAACCGGACTATCGGTCTACGCGACTCCTGGGCCAAGATCGCCCAGAAGCAAAGCAAGACCAAACAAGCAGGTCGCAGGTGAAACTGTGCCCACCACACGNACCCGGGCACGCAGGAAATCCGTAGAGAGAAAAATCGACAAAAGGCCGATCGTAAAAAACACCTCTGATGATTCGGCACTTGGCTGCTATCCTGATTGCTTGTAATACATACATTCCATGTACTACAAGCAATCCGGGGTAGCTCAATCGGCGGAGCAGGTGGCTGTTAACCACAAGGTTGCGAGTTCGAATCTCGCCCCCGGAGCCCTGTAAAGCCCAATGAAAGACCCGGCCCCTTCACCTGGGCCTTTCATTTNAGGGTCTCCTCTCGCCTTGGGACCACCTCTCCCACCGCNTCCTCTCGCNTTGGCGCCCTCGTTCCATTGAGGAGAAAAAATACCTCGCGCTTTTACCTGCTGTGCTCAACAGTTTCGGCACACAAAAAGGTCACGCTGCCCTCTCATCCCAGGCGTCTCCTGCCCAAAAGATCGTCCTGTTCCAGGGCACTTCTGCGCACCGGTCCTGATCGCCAAGCCTGATCAACAGCTCAGGTCGCAGGGTCGGTCAGGAGGAGCACACGCCTGCCATATGCAATAGGGGGATTTGCATTCGGTCCGGGAGTGGTCTGCGCTCGAGTATCCTCTTGCCCGCTTGGCTTCTCTTGACACGACTTTGCCACTCATCGCATCTCCACAACGCAGCGGTCGGTGCCAAAAGCAACCCTTCCACTCCAGNAGAATACGTGGCTATCCAGTCTTTATATACCCAGCTCACGCTGATGGGTACCGTGATCGAGATCGGAATGACCCCAGACCGGATGGGTCAGTTCGTCATTCTCTGTCGGAACGGCGAGAAGATCACGGTCATTGCCGAAGCCGAAACCCAGGCGCTCACCCTGCAAAACNTGNACGGCGCGCAACGGGACCGTGTGCCGGATCCACCGGATTTTCACTCTGGCGACCCAGTACAGTTTATACGCAAATATATTCGCATGGGTCGNCTGCTTGTGGTTGAGGGTGTCTACCAGACAGACCTCGACAGCAGTCGTTTCCTCGCGCGTACTGTGCACCTTTTGCACGACAACCACGGTCGTTATCTCTTTGAAGGCACCCATTGGTGGCTCACGCAAATTCAAGAGCTTGCAGACGTGTGGCTGGGATACCTGTTTGGTCGTTCACGCGAATACGACTTCTCTCAGTACCGCACGAACATCGGCATCAGCGGTGTCCCCCACCCGAGCGACATACAGGAATGCGCGACGCTCTCCAGGTTGATATACGGGCTTTCTTCGGCGTACATGCTCACGGGCAACGACCGATACCTGGACGCAGCGCGTGCAGGAGTCACCTACCAAGAGGAACACTTCAAGTCGCCAACCGAAGATGGGCGCGGGCTGCTTTGGGTGTCCGCTTTACAGAACCAGAAACGTATCATGACATCGTGCAATTCCGATNATCATGCGACTGTTCCCCTTTACGAACAGATCTATGCCCTGGCCGGGTTGGCGCAGTACTACCGCGTGACTCTCGACCCCAACGTGCTCGATGACATTCGGCGCACCATCCATTCCTTCCAGACCTTGTTTCGGGATGAGAAGGCAGGCGGCTACTTCTCCCACCTGGACTTCGCCACCATGAAGTGCACGTCTCCTGCCTTGGGCGACAACTCTGCCCGAAAAAATTGGAACTCGATTGGCGACCANCTTCCCGCCTATCTCATCAATCTCATTCTGGCGCTCGACCCACGTCCGAAGGGCCTCGAAGACGACCAGACCAAACAGTTTGTGGAAACCCTCTGGAAAATTCTGAAGGAAACCTCGGATCTGATTATCACGCGATTTGTCGAGCAGAGCGAGGCCAATGGGGANCTGTTCGTGACAGAGCGTTTTCTGCGCGACTGGACCCCTGACACAAGTTGGCGCTGGCAGAAGGACCGGGTCGTGCTCGGGCACAACCTGAAAATCTCTTGGAATCTTGCGCGCGTGGCCGTCGCGCTGCACGCACGCGGCGAGGAGGATGAAGCCAATCACTATCTGAAGACCGCGTCCCGGCTCGCGAAGCGAACTTTTGACGTTGGGATTGACGGCCTGCGAGGCGGGCTGTTCGACGTGATCGAAAAGCAAAACAAAAAGCCCGAAAAGCCACATTTCACATGGTGGACAACAAAAGACTTCTGGCAGCAAGAACAGGCAATACTCGCATTTCTCATTCTTGAGGGACTCTCAGGAGACATCAAGACAAAAGAACTGGAAACAGAGCAGACAAATCACCTCTCGACCAACCACACAGGGCAACTCTCCACAAAGCAAACAAGCCGGCTCCCCGCAGAGCGCTCAGGGGAGGAAAGAGGCCCCTGGCTGCAACTCGCCCGTGAAACAATGGCATTTTGGAATCTGTTTTTCCTGGACCGCGACCGCCGAGGGGTGTTCTTCCGGGTCACCGAGAATGGGCTTCCGTACGCAATTGGCGGCTACCAGGACAAGGGCGGCCACTCGATCTCCGGGTACCACGTTTTCGAGCTCGGCTTTCTCGCTCATATTTATCTCAGCACTTATGTCCGGGAATCAGGGGCTTTCTCACTCAAGTTTCGTCCATGCAAGACAGCGAAGCAGCGTTCCNTCAATGTCCTTCCCGACTTCCTCCCAGCGTCATCGCTGCAAATCTCTTCGGTGCTGGTGAATGGACAGAAAAAGAGCGACGCNGATATTGATTCACACGATTTCCGCGTGAATTTTCACGAAAGCGAGCTTGGCTGCGAGTTCATCGTCAAGTTTGTCAGGAAAATGCAGGAGGAAACATGAACGACCCCATATTGANTGGAAAGCGCGTCGCAATCCTCATCGAATCTGAATATGTCCCGAGGGAGATCAGAAANTACGAAGAACGCTTCGCCAAACTTGGCGCCGAGGTCCACATCATGAGTCGCCTCTTCGGAAACTCAAAGACAACGTTTGTGAGTGATGTCGACCGTGTCGGAGACATCACGGAGAAGCGTGATGTCTTCATGGACTTCACATCCCCGGGAGTTTCCCCCGCGCACTATGACGCGGTCCTGATGGCAGCAAATNACACAAGTGTCCGGCTGCGCTGGTTCGATACGCCCGATGGCTTCGCGCCATCCCCACAGTTTGCGGCGAACGCTCCTGCGGTATGNTTTTTCTCCGAAGCAATGCTCAACCCCAAGGTGGTTGTGGGCGCATTGTNTCATGGCTTGTGGATCTTGACACCACGTCCTGAGCTGCTTGCAAACCGGCGCGTCATTTGCCACGAAGTCGTCTTGTCCGACGTGATGAACTGCGGCGCAATCTACACGCCATCCCCGACTGGCGTCGTCATAGATGGCGATCTCGTCACGGGACGTTCTGTTGGGGATGTGGACCTCTACATTGACGCCATCGCCATGCAGATCGGCAAGATCGCCCAGGGCAAGATCGCCCAGGGCAAGACCGTAAAGTCGCCCAAAAAAAGACGGCGTTCCGGCCAGGGCAGCACAAGGCGTGTCCTCATCGTCCTGAGCAGCTTCGGCTATTGGGGCGAAGAGGCAGTGGGCCCAATAGAGGCCTTCGACAAAGCCGGCATCACCTATGACTTCGCGACTCCATATGGTGACCCGCCCCGACTCGTACCGGCAAGCGAAGACCCTGACTATCTCGATCCAGTGCTGCAGCGCAAGATCACGAGCCCGGAGATGGCCGAACTCGTCAAGAAGTTCAAAGCATCCGACCGTCTGCACAATGTGAAAAAGACAGCAGACTGCCAAGTAGATCAGTACGATGGCATTTTNCTCGTTGGTGGCAGCGGACCNNTGTTGGACATGAACAACTGTCGCCCATTGCACGAATTGCTCCTGCAATTCCACNAAGCAGGCAAAGCCATTGCAGCCGAGTGCTACGCCGTAGGCGCACTGATTTACACCCGCGAACGTGCAGCAGTCGACCCGCGCCGACCANCCATTATTCGTGGANGTCGCGTCACTGGACACCCGCTCGCCCATGACTACACCACAGAATACGGCTATGCCGGTGTGACGTCCGAGTCGTCATTTATCGGCCCGGCCATCCCCCTGCAGTTCGCGCTACAAGACGCGGTAGGAGAAGACGGTGCGTTCATCGGGGCAATCGACCAGGAAACATCGGTGATACGGGACGGGCACATTATCACAAGCCGGTCTGTCGCTTCCTCGCGTGCCTGCGGCGACGAGATGGTGGCGCTCCTGACCGAACAGGCCGAGGAGGCAAAATGAAGGCGATTCGCGGGTCAGTAGCCCTCCTCCGACAACTGCACCGCGATGGGGTGCAGACCCTGTTCGGCAATCCCGGCACCGNAGAAGAAGGCCTGCTCGACGCGCTACACGACGTGCCAGAAATACGCTATNTCGCGGGCCTGCAGGAGTCTGTGGTGCTCGCAATNGCAGATGGACACGCCCGNACAACCCACCGACCGGCAGTTGCCCAGGTGCACGCGGCGGTCGGNCTCGGCAACGCAATGGCCATGCTCTANCAGGCGCACCGAAACCACACACCACTGCTCATCTTTGCCGGCGAGGCACCCTCGTCCCATATCGCATTCGATGGCTTCCTGGGAGGTGACCTCGCTCGCATTGCCGAGCCGGTCACAAAGTGGAGNGCGCGGGTGACGCACGAGCACCAGCTGCTCCGCATGGTGCGACGTGCACTCAAGATCGCTGCCACGCCTCCGCAAGGGCCAGTATTTCTTNCCCTGCCAATGGAAGTACTTGACAGTTTTATTGAAGATGACCTCGCGACCACCACTTTTATAGACACCGAAACTTCCTTCTCCCACGAGTTCACTGCTCGCATCGCGCAAGAACTGATCGAGGCGACTNCGCCGATTTTCCTGGTGGGAGACGGGGTCGCCCTCAGTCATGGACAAAAAGCCCTAAAAGCACTTTCCGAAGCAGTCGGAGCCCGCGTCTTTGGCGTCGACTTCGCTGATCTGAGTGCCTCGTTTCGTGACCCGATGTTTATAGGGCCTGCTCGGTCACAGCTTCGGCCATGTGACACGCCAGACGACCCTTGGCGCCGACCTGCTGATCGCGGTCGGCACACCGATCTTCCCCGAGCTGTTCCCGTCACACGAACCCTACTTTCAGCCTGGGGCAAAGCTCTTCCATGTGGATTTTGACGCGTGGGAAGTCGGAAAAAACTTTCCCGTCGAAGCTGGAGGCGTCGGAAACCCCCGGCTTTTCTTTGAGCAGGTTCTTGCCGCTTTTGAAACTCGCGCGGAGAACTCGACACGCGAGCGCGCCACGGCACGACAAAAAGCAGTCACTGCCGAAAAGAAAGCCGCTCGTGTCGCGTTGCAGGCCAAGTTCGACGCCGAGCGCGCGCAGAGCCCAATGATGCCCTCGGAAATGATGGGAATCGTGGCCTCCGAGATCCCGGACGGGACTCTCGTCTATGACGAATCCATAAGTTCAACGGACGAACTACTCCACTTCCTCCAGCCCCACGATCCAACATCGTATTTTCTCGGCAGAGGCGGATGCATCGGAGTGGGATGGCCAGGGGCAGTCGGCGCCGCGCTCGCCCACCCCGACCGGCAGGTCTTGGCACTCTCGGGAGACGGCTCGGCGTCCTATGTGCTCCAGGTGCTCTGGACTGCCGCAAAATACCAAACCAACGTGGTATTTGTGGTCTGCAATAACCGCAGCTATCGCATCCTCAAAGTCAACATGCTGCATTATTGGGCAGAACAAGGGCTCCCTATCCGCGAGTTTCCCCCCTTCGATCTGACCGACCCCGAACTTGATTTTTCACAAATTGCGCACGGCTTCGGCGTGTCCGGCGTGCAGGTCGAAACCCCTGAAGAGTTCCGTCAAGCCTTGCAAACCGCCTTTTCCCGCAACGGGCCATCTCTCATTGACGTCCTGATAGAAGGCAGCGTCGACGAAGAAATACAAACAATCGTGCGCGCGCATAGTGGATACGCCTGAGGAACACAGGCTCTATCCCGACTCCACACAAGAGGTCCAAAATGATACCCGTACGGTTTGAATACACAAGTGGTTTACTCGCTGACACGTTCCAGAACGCCCGCCTGGTTGGGAGCTGGGATGGGTGGTCAGATCATGTGCCAATGACCCCATTTCACGACACAACTGGAGTGCCTGCTTTCTCCGCTGTCGTCGAGCTACCCGACACGCTGATTGAAACAGAAATACAGTGGGGCGTGTATGTCNACGGACCAGGTGGAGTTGGGCAGTGGGGCATAGCCACCGAAGTCCAAGATCGCGCAAACCGAGAGCGGCACCGGTCCTTCCGGTTGCGCGTGGGCGATGATGCGGTGCAGCGCTACTCCCTATCGACAAGCCGCGCGCTCGGGGCGAACAAACACTACACAGGAGATGACACTGAACCAGGCATACGGTTCGCGGTCTGGGCTCCAAACGCGCGCCAAGTCAGCCTCGTACTCGGCGACCGCGCAAGTGGCTACATATGGGATCCGCACCATGATGACATTGCNGACCGCGGGGAACGTGGCAGCTTTCCAATGTTCGAGACTTCAAAAGGTCCCGACTGGGACGGCATATGGGAAACCCGCGCGGACATCCAGGCTTATCCGGACGGGTTCATTGCAACACCTGACATGCCGGAGCCGCCGACACTTCAGCAGTTTGCAACCTTCGATCATATCCCCTACATGTTGCGGATTGTCCGAGAAGATGGAAGCGTAAAATTTCGCACGGACCTCTACTCACGCTGNCAAATCGGCAGTGGTGACCGCAACAACGCGTTTGATCCAGAAGCCGGGAACGAGCCACCGTGGACAGGAAAACGCCAGGACCTCGACGGCACCATAAGTTGTTCTGTTGTTGTCGANCCNGAGACCGTCACGACAGAGTTTGCCGAGGTCGATGAGGCGGGAGACCGCGTATGGCCAGAGCGAAACTGGAACAGCCAAGAGGAGTTCTGGCGAGAAGAGTTTGTCGCAGGCAAGGAACTACCCACACGCGTGGAAGACCTTATCATCTACGAACTTCATGTGGGCGCTCTCGGCTTTGGCAAGCAGGGACCGGGAACCCTTGAAGACGCCCTTGAACTACTCGACACCCACCTCGTTCCTCTCGGAATAAATTGCATCGAATTATTGCCACTCTCCGAATTCCGTGGTGGCAGTCGGTGGGGATACAGCTCCTCCCACTTTTTCGCCATCGAATTCACAGGTGGTGGACGTGACCAGTTCAAACATTTCATCCGGGCGTGTCATCAGCGGGGTATCTCCGTCATTCTCGACGTTGTGTACAACCACTACCATCATTATCCCGAGCGAGCCGAGCAACTCTACGATACAAACACCCCAGCGCACGACATCTATTTTTGGCAGGAACCCCAAGACGGAGACCTCGGCCCCTATCTGCAAAACGACTCGTCTGGACGAGCACCTCGGTACTGGGAGGAACAGGTTCGCAACATGTTCGTGAGCAGCGCCCTCGCCCTGCTCGACGAGTTTCACATCGATGGGTTCCGCGTCGACCAAACAACCTCGATGCGTGAATACAACCATCTCGAGAGGCGCGTGGGGAGTGCACCTTGGCGCGCAGTGCCCGACGCGAACGCGTTTGGGGCCAAGTTCCTGCGAGAGTGGATGCGCGCAGTGCGGCTTGTCCGTCCGCATGTGATCACGATGGCCGAGGACCATTCCTCNCAGAATCCCGGGGCAATTGTGCGGCCAGTCGATCACNCAGACGACGGGTTTGGCTTCNATGCCACCTGGTACAGCNATTTNTATCATCATCTCATTGGTGACACCCGGTGGGGCAGGAAACATCCGAGCCACGCCAATCTCATCCGATCGGCTGCTGCATTGCGCAGAGGCGAGGCGCTCGCCATGAATTGGTTCGCTGCCGCCCTCGAGCACACCCAGAACCATACGGTTGTATATGCAGAATGTCATGACGAGGCGGGCAATTCCGAGAACGAGACNTCAATGCGGACTGTTGTTGCCGGCGTAAACGGCGCAGCCCTCACACCAGCTTCAAGGCCGCACGGTGAAGCCCGAGCCCGTTTCGCCACGTCAATGGCATTGTTCGCGGCAGGCACCCCCCTGATTTTCATGGGGGACGAAGTCGCAGCCTCAAAACCCTACCGTTACGCCGACTTCCGGCACCTCCAGGAGCAAGAAGACCCGAGAGAGGACCTTGCGGGACTGCGCAANGGGAAGGGAAGTCGCATGTACCTATTCTACCAGCAGGCAATTAAGCTGCGGAGAGACCAGGCAGCGTTGCGCGATCGACACATCGAAATCGTGTGCACAGACAACACATCGAGAGTGATTGCCTTCATACGACGCACAGAAGACAGCATGTTCTTCATCGCAGGAAGCTTGGCCGACACCTCATTCGACAATGGATACAGCTTCTTCCACCCTGCAATTCCGGCGGGACAGTGGCGCGAGGTCCTGACTTCGGACGACACCGTATTCGAGGGTTCTGGCGTCAGCAACGGCAATACACCGGTGAGCTCGGAGACCGGCCATATCAACATGCGAATCCCAGCCAACGGAGTCATCGTGCTCGAAAGACAAAACGAAGCCTAGATTTCCACATACTGACTTTTGCGTCCGAGGATGCTCTTGCACGCAAAAGTCAGAACAAAGCCATTTAACTCCCGCGTCACAGCCCTGGGAAAAGACGCTTCCGATCACACAGCCAACAAGAGAAACAACACACCCAACCGAAAAAACAAAGTAAGCACCGTCATTCCGCATGAGCAGCGCACGGTCCCCCTCTGGGCCAGAGAAAAGACACTGCCGAAACACTAATCCGACAGTAGTCCCGACTCCGCAATAAACACATCGGGCTCGGGCTCCGCACGAAAGGGATTGATTGTCGGCTCCGCGACAGATGCGTCCTCGGCCTTGAGGTCTGCGAGCAGGATTTCTTCGGTCTCAGGCGCCGTTCCCGGCAGAGCACCTGGGAGATAACACATGGCATTCAGCACATTTCCTTCAGTATCAAGAAACTGAAAGAGCACTCCCACCTCAGGAATCTCGATTTCTTCGGAAATCAGCTTCCCGCCATGCCGAACAACCGCGTATTTCGCCGCGACAATGTCCTCGACACTCACCGTACATTCAAACCCTCGCATGCCTCTGCCTTCCAACGGTTCAGAACGCTGATGCAATGCCCCCATTATCCCCGGTTCATTGTCTCTACCAGTAGAAATCTGATAAAAACCGGGTGGTCCCCACGCTTGGAATTTCCAACCGAACACGCCCTCGTAAAATTTCCGGGCACGTTCGACATCACCCGCGTGAATCGCGAAATGTACGACATTATGAATCATGGTCTGATGATATTCAGGAGAAGACAGTAAAAAAGAGCNATCTGGAACAAAAACCTTGTATTGCCAGACACATTCCTGATATTTCTCTGCGCATCATGACGCATTATCAGGTACACAAAACCCACTCACGTCTATTTTTTCATCTAGATGAAAAAATAGACGTTTGGAAGGGAAAAACCGTGCACACATCCTCTGCATTCGCAAGCAAAAGAAAAACCTGACTTCGAGAGATCCACTCCGATAACCACAAGAGAATGCTACTCGTGCGCAAGGCAAGAACAGGACCCCACAAGCAAAGATCCAGTACCCAAGGGAAGCAGGACAAGATGGAGNACCGCCAGTGTATACAACAGAAATTCCGGTACTCCGCACAGAACGCCTCCTCTTGCGTGCATGGAACACCGAAGACCTCTCCCCTTTCGCTGCCTTGAATGCCGATGCCGCAGTTGTGGAACATCTACCAGGCCTGCTCACACCGGAGGAGAGCGACGCCCTTGTCACTCGCATAAAGTCTCACTTTGCCAAACACAATTTCGGGTTTTGGGCAGTCGAAGAGAAGGCAAGCGGTCGTTTCATTGGTTTCACTGGGCTGTCACATGTCCATTTTGTCGCCCATTTCACGCCGTGCGTAGAAACCGGATGGCGACTCGCCCGTCATGCCTGGGGACAGGGCTACGCCACTGAAGCCGCAAAGGCCGCCGCAGAATTCGCCTTCGACCACCTCAATCTCCAAGAAATAACGTCTTTTACCGTGCCCGCCAATCACCGTTCACAACGCGTGATGCAAAAACTCGGCATGCAGCACGATCCCACCGAGGACTTCGACCATCCGGGACTCCCCGCAGGCCATCCGCTACGCCGGCATGTGCTTTACCGTCTCTCCAGAACTGAAAAAGCAACACCGCAAAGCTCTTGAGAAAAGACCTGCCCGGTTCCACGACAGAACAACAGCCCCACAAGCCCACACACAGCCCCACAA
>JGI24724J26744_10001391_pt1 | contig 16621 bp, 15 predicted proteins | sample Cruoilmetagenom7_FD_26744 | JGI IMG/M metagenome (IMG submission 26744) | reverse complement strand
AATCATAAAGCAAACAAGAAAAACACCGGTTTTCTTACTGAAGAACGAGAATGGATAGATCGGTATCTTGATAATGGATTTTTTGATGCATATCGAATACTTTATCCGGATAATGAAAAATATACATGGTGGACGTATCGATTTGGCGCTAGAGCCAAAAATGTTGGTTGGCGTTTGGATTATTTTTTAGTCACAGAAAACATTCTCAAATTAACAAAAGATGTTATTATCCACACAGAAGTTATGGGGTCTGACCATTGCCCTGTATCAATAACTTTAGATTTATAAAGACGAATAATAAGTGGAGTGGTTTTGAAAAAGAAAATAATAATTGTTGACGACCATGAAGTTGTAAGATTGGGTTTAAGAAGCCTGTTAGATCAATATCCTCAATATGAAGTGATTTCTGAGGCGAGTAGTGCAAATGAAGTAATTAAGCAAGTGGACGAACTGGATCCAGATATCATATTAATGGATATTCGGCTGCCTGGCAAATCGGGAATTGAAGCCTGCGAGGAGATCAAGAAAAAAAAGCCTGACATCAAGATTTTAATGCTTACATCATATGCAGAAGATGAAATGCTGTTTTCATCAATAAAATCCGGCGCGTCTGGTTATGTATTGAAGCAAATTAACTCTCAGGGATTAATCCAATCACTGGAAGCTGTTGCTCGTGGGGATGCGTCTTTGGATCCCGCGGTTACACAAAGGGTATTTCAAGAAGTCCGCCGCGCAGTTAACCAGGAAGAAGCCGCTTCATTCTCGAGCCTTAGCCAGCAAGAAAAGATGGTGTTAAAGTTAGTTTCTGAAGGTAATACAAACAAGGAAATTGCACACGCACTATTCTTGGGAGAAGGAACCGTCAGAAATTATGTCAGTAGTATTCTCTCTAAATTAGATGTTAGCAACCGTGCTGAAGCAGCTGCTTATGCAGTTGAACATAATTTAAAGAATTATTTACATATAAGCTAGAGAAGTGCTAATAGTTTTGGCAGGAAGATAATTAATCCTATTGCTATCGCAAAAATTGCAGTAATCAATACTCCTGCAGCGCTTACATCCTTAGCGCTTTTTGCTTGCTTGCTGTATTCGGTACTAACTAGATCCACAGTAAACTCGATGGAAGTATTAAACATTTCCGAAATAATTACCATTAGGATTGTTAAAAGTAAGATCAGCCAATCAATAATAGATACCTTAAGCAGTACACCAAAAATTATTACGAATAAACCTATAAAAATATGTATACGAAGATTTTTTTGACTTTTATAGGCAGTCTTAATTCCAACTAGAGCATTTTGAAAAGAAAATTTAAATCGGTCTATGTCGTTCAATTTCATTAATTATTAATGGCCCCAAGAATATCATCTTGTTTTTCAAACATGATCTTTGCGTCTCTTTTAGTTAAATGATCGTAATCTAGCATATGCAGTATCCCATGAACTATTAGCGTTAGTACTTCAAATTCAATGGAGTGACTTTTATCTTTTGCCTGATCAACTGCTTTTTCCAACGAGATGACAATATCTCCTAAATACATATTTCCTGTCTCAGGATTAGATTCGCCAGAATAAAAGGATAACACATCGGTGATTTCATCTATTCCTAAATAGGAATTATTTAATTCCTTTAGCTTTTTATTTGAATCAAGAACAATTGTGACTTCAGATTCAGGAACATTTAATTGCTTCAGGGCTTTCTGTGATTTACTATCCAATACATCAATATTTAATTTATTAGAGGACGGGCTGTTTTTAACTATGGTTACCATATGGATATTATCAAATATTCGTATCTGAACCTTGGTCCGGGTATTTAATTCGGTGGTGGTAGGTGTTGCGGAATGTCCGCGCAAAGGATTTAATAACTTTTTGAATATCGAAAAGAGTTAGATCGGCATTATCTAATTGTCCATTTTTAACATAGTAAGCTATTGATTTCTCAACTACAGCGAAAACCTCCTCTATGGTTTCAGGTGATTCAGACCGCATTCGAGCTTCACAGCCATCGGCAAGCATTAACAATGCAGTTTCTTTGCTTTGGGGAATCGGGCCGGGATATTGAAATAAACTTACCTCAACAAACTCTTTTCCTCCAGCGTCTGTGACGGCTTGGGTATATTGATATCTTGTAATTGTTGTGCCATGATGCTCAAGGATAAAGGCTTGAACTTGAGGAGGCAAACGATATTTTTTTGCTAGCTTAATGCCATCTGTTACGTGCTGAATAATCGTTGCGGCTGTAATGACGGGATCCATATCTTCATGGGTATCCATTTGTCCAGGGGGCTGGTTCTCAATAAAAAAGGAAGGATCAAGAGATTTTCCCACATCATGATAAAGTGCGCCAACCCTGGCTAATAATGAATCGCCTTTTACAACTCGAGCCGCCTGTTCTGCCAAGTTTGCTACCTGCAGGCTGTGCTGGTAAGTACCGGGTGCTTTAATTAATAATTCCTGCAGTAAAGGATGATCTGGCCGTGACAGGTCCATTAATTGAAGTGCGGTTGTTTTTCCTAAGGCCTGAGAAATAAGAAATTGGAATAATAAAGCCAGACTGATTGAGCCTATACCATTAACAAACGCCGAGCCGATCAGAGACCCTGCACCAGATAAATCAAGATAAGAACTTAATAATCGATAGGAAATAACGATCGCACTACCGCTTATTGATAGAGCCAACCCTGAAATGAAAAATATATTAATGCGCCTTCCACGGCCTAAAATGAAAATCGAAATAGCTGAAGGAATAAAATAGTAAACTGCTAAATCTATTGAATTTGTCTGATTATACGCAGCTAATATACTCAGCGATAAGGAGGCTATTAACCCTGTCTCATAATCAAATACGCTCGAAATTGTTAATCCAAATGCTGCGATAGGGAAAAGATATGGCAAGATCGTGTGATTGGGGATCACTATCCGGGCAGCGAATAGAAACAAGAAAAATAAAATTGTAATAATTGGCAGTCCATCTATGATGTGGCCCCTGGTTTGTTTTACTCGACGCACATAAAAATAATTCATGCTCACGAGAACAATGATAAGAAGACCTGCTGATACATAATCATATGTTTTATTCTTAGGTTCTGTATAGCCTAGTTCTTGAAGTGCTTCCCGCTTGAGAGCATCAATCACTTCTCCGCTATTTATGATGATTTCTCCAGCAGCATAACTATTACTAATGGGATCAATTAACTCCCGGGCTAAGTTAATCGCTTCAGCAGATCTTTCGTTGCTATATAGGCTGTTTGTTATGATTAGTTGTGAAACCATTTCACTAATAATTAAAGTTTCTTGCTCATTAAATTCAAAACCAATTTGAGGGGATAGATTTCTTTGAATTCCTGACACCTGTTCTTCGCGAATGGAATTACGCATAACTTCTTCAAGTATATAAAGAGATTCTGCTTGAATTAATTCCCATCTTTCATCACTAAGATTTACAAACACTGTTGCTGTGTCTTCTGATATTGTGATCATTTCAATTGCTTGGATATCTTCAACTTTTTGCTGCAGATCTGCGAAAGTATCAATTCGGATTGTTGAAATATAACTAAGCAGGTTTTTTAGTGTCTCAATTTGCTTTCGACTGATCGCTGGGTCTGCAGGTAAATATATTGGAGCGACTGTTTTCTCTGCATCATCCCGTGCTATCCCAGTTAAGTATTCACTTACATAAGAAAAAGATCTGGGAGCACGAATATCTTGAAACGCAACATCCCCAATATTTAACAAAGAGGGGGTAGGGCGCAACGAAATTGGTAAAACAACAATTAAAAATATTAAGGCAGCTGTAAATATTAATAGAAGAATATTCGCAAATCGGCTTTGCGTTATTTTCTTATTCAAACGATTAATAAAAGAGTTTGGCATTTATTTTGGTGACAACAAGTTTCGAACAATTTTGCCGATTCTGTCATTTGATGCGCGTCCCTGGACATTTTCGATAACAGTTTTCATAACCAGCCCCATTTGTTTTATCGTTGTCGCATTTGATTCTGAGATAACTTTATTAATTTNTTCAGTCAATTCCTTTTCTGTAAGTTCTGAGGGCAGGAATTCTTTAAGCACTTTAATTTCATCTTTTAATGGCTTGATCATTCCTTCCCGATCCGCTTTGACCGCTTCAGCGATGGTTTCTTCCCGAATTTTTATCTCTTTTTGAAGTATGCTAAATATTTTAACTTGATCAAGCTCTGTGTCTTTCTCTACGCCTTTTCCTGTCTCAACCAGTTTAATTGCAGAAAGCGCCAGGCGTATCGCGTTTTTTCGCGTATTGTTTTTTTCTTTCATTGCAGAGTGCAATGAGTTTATTAGATCTTCTTTAACTCCCATATTTCCTCATCATTCGATTTAATTATATGCAGTATTACTCATTTTCAAGTTTTAATAATTTATTAAAAGCGGTAATTGCGATTTCCACCATATCTTCACTGGGTTCTCGTGTGGTTAACTTCTGTAACCACAAATTCGGATAAGAAATCGATTTCACTAAAATATTTGCAGAATGGTCTCCCATCCACTTGATCAGCTCATATGAAAACATAGAAATGATAGGTACCATCAGGATCCGAGAAATTATTCTTTTCCACAATGGCATTGGGCCAAGAAGTGAGAAAATGAGTATCGAAATTACTACCAAAGTCAACAAGAAAGACGTGCCGCAGCGTGCGTGTGCAAGAGGAAATCGTTTCACATTATCAGTATTGATTTCAACATTATTTTCATATGCGTTTATTGTTTTATGTTCAGCTCCATGATACGCAAATACCCGTGAAATATCGGAGGATTTCCCTATGATCCATAAGTAGATAATTAGTATCAGAAGGCGAGTTACCCCCTCACCTAAATTTATTAAAGTTGGTGACAATAAAAATAATCTCGAAAAAACATCGATTATTAAGGTTGGCAGTACGAAAAACAGCCCTATTGAAAAAGAAATTGATATTAACAATGTCAAATATAGAGAAGCTCCTTCGATTTGTTCTTCTTCTTCAGATTGAATATTGGCCGAAAGGGTGAGGTATTTCATTCCTAACGACATTGAGTCCCATAGAACCACTAACCCGCGAAAAAAGGCCAACTTTGCCAGTTTGGTTTTATAAATTCCGCTGAGTTTCTCCTCTTCTATATGAATAGATCCGTCAGGTGCTCGGAACGCGGCAACAACATATTTCCTTCCGCGCATGAGTATTCCTTCAATCAGTGCCTGTCCTCCGTAGCTGGGGAGTTTATTTTCATTTTTATTTAGGTTCACTTGCAATTCTCCGCGATATTGAAAAAATATTGTATTACAGTTTCAATTCCTTTCCAGAAAACATCTAAATCCATTCTCTCATTCGGACTGTGGATTTTGTCTTCAGGCAAACCAAAACCACTAAGGATACTTTCGATACCAAGGATATTTTGCATGTGGGAGACAATCGGAATACTGCCGCCTTCACGCTTATATACGGGTTTTTTACCCCATACCGTTTGTAAAGTATCGGCGAAGCATCGCGTGGCATAAAAGTCTGGGTTTGTGATACAAGCTGGGTCACTGCACAATTGCTTCACTTCCCATGTAATCTGTTTGGGTGCATGTTGTTTCATATATTCGTAAAGCTGATCTTTGACTTTATCAGGGGTTTGATTGGGAATCAGACGCATTGATAATTTTGCAATCGCTTTAGAGGGAATGACGGTTTTTGGACCTTCACCCGTGTAACCCCCGTAAATTCCATTGACGTCTAATGTGGGCCTGGCTCCGATACGTTCAGTAGGCGTGTAGCCCTCCTCACCAAAAAGTGCGGCTGCTTCAGTTTGCTCAAGATAATATTTATCATCAAGATTCAATTTTCCGAGTTGCAACCTCTCTTCTTCGGATAAGGCCAAAACGTCGTCATAAAAACCAGGCAGTTGGATGACACCTTTATCATTAACCATTCCAGAAATAATTGTTGAGAGAGCTTGGATTGGATTCATAACGACTCCACCAAATAGACCGGAGTGAAGATCGTGTCCAGGACCGGTAACGTGAATCTCGAAATATGCCAGGCCGCGCAGGCCATACACGATGGTTGGCTGCGTTTTTGAAATCATCCCGGCATCTAAATTTAATACAAAATCGCTGGCGAATAGTTCGCGATTTGTGTTTAGGAATTCTTCGATGCTGGGGGAACCTATCTCTTCTTCCCCCTCGATCATAAATTTGATATTTATTGGTAGCTCGCTGGTTGCATTAATCGCTTGAATAGCACTGAGAATTACTATCAATTGACCTTTCATGTCTGATGCACCACGTGCAAAGATAAGATTATCTTTTATTGTCGGTTTAAATGGTTCGGTTTCCCATAATTCAAGAGGGTCAGGTGGTTGAACATCATAATGTCCGTAAATAAGAATGGTAGGCTTATCTTCCCCAAATTTGTTAAAATTTCCAAACACAACAGGATGTTGTTGGGTTTCCAATATCTTAGTTTCAGGAATACCAATATTTCTCAAATGATTTTCAATCCATTCAGCACCCTCAATAAGCTGCAGCTTGAATTTTGGATCCGAAGAAATTGACTGAATCTCTAAGATTTCAAATAGAGAATCAAGAATATTTTGTTTATTTTCCTCAATATATTTATTAGCCAGTTGAATTTTATTTTCCATGTGCTCTCCTTTGCTGGATTATTGTAATTCATTCACAACCGGAAATAAATTCATTATGTTAAAATAAAATTAATATTAAATCTGAGGAAAATATGCTTATCAAAAACGCGAAGATAATAACATTTGACGATCAGGATCGAATTTTAGAAAACAGCGGAGTGATAATCAATGATAATGGGAAAATAACCAAAATCGGGCCAACAAAAGAGTTGGAAAAAATTTCGTCACCTGGCATAGTAATTGACGCTAAAGGACAGTTGTTAATGCCAGGTAATATTTGCGCTCACACACATTTTTATGGAGCATACTCTCGTGGATTGTATATCCCTGGCGATGCTCCGAATGCATTTCCTGCTATTTTGGAAAAATTATGGTGGAAACTTGACAAAGCACTTGATGAAGAAGCAACATATTACTCCTCTTTAGTTTGTTTGATTGATGCAATCAGGCAGGGTACAACTACCTTGTTCGATCACCATGCCTCTCCGAATTATATAAATCAATCATTAAATACAATCTCAAAAGCTGTTTTAGAATCAGGTATCCGAGCTTCTCTTTGTTATGAAGTTACTGATCGTGACGGAAATGAAAAAGCAGAAGAAGGGATTTCAGAAAATCAGAGTTTATTGAGGAAATAAGAAACGAAAACAACAAGATGCTGGGGGCATCATTTGGACTACATGCCAGTTTAACACTCACAGAGGAAACACTAAAAAGGGCAAGAGAAGCATGCCCAGATGACGTGGGTTTTCATATTCATGTCGCAGAACACATTATTGATGAGTATGATAGTATCAAAAAAAGTGGACTGCGCGTAGTAGAAAGGCTAAACAGATATGGCATCTTAGGACCTAAGTCGATTATTGCGCATGGTGTGCATATTGACGTGAGTGAGGTAAATCTTATTGTAAACAGCGGATCATGGCTAACACATCAACCCCGATCTAATATGAATAATGCGGTGGGGCTGCCGGACGTTGAATCCATGCTNAATGCGGGAGTTAAATTTTGCCTTGGTAATGATGGTTTTTCAAACTCAATGTGGACAGAGTGGAAAACAGCTTATCTTGCCCATAAATTGTATAATTCTGATCCACGCAGAATGCCAGCAAACATTATCCAGGAGATGGCTGTCGTTAATAATAGGGCCATGGTTGAAGCTCTATTTGATGGTTTGAAGATTGGCAAAGTNGGTGAGGGGTGTACGGCAGACCTAATATTAGTTGATTATCAGCCNTTCACTGAACTTAATAAAGATAATTTACCCTGGCACATTGTTTTTGGTTTCCGCGATGGGATGGTGAGCACGACGATTGTCAATGGAAAAATAATTATGCAAAATGGGGAATTGACTCAGCTGGACGAAAAGTCAATTCTAAAAGAAGCGAAAAAGGTGTCTGTATCTGTTTGGAAAAGATACCATGATTCTTTCTAACAAAATGTAAAGGAAAATATGAATTCAAAAATCGAAAAAATTACGATAATTGGAGGCACTGGCAAAGAAGGTAAGGGGCTGGCTTACCGATGGTTAAATGCGGGTTATGAAGTTATTATCGGATCCAGGAAGCTTGAGAAAGCAAAACAAGCCGTCGAAGATCTGCAAAAGATGTTCTCAACTGAAAAAACCCCGATAATTTCTGGAAAAGAGAATAATGATGCCGCCAGAGAGGGTGACATCATTGTTGTTACAGTTCCATATAAATTTCATGAAGATATTCTTACGCAGCTGAAACCTTTTGTACAGAATAAATTCGTACTTGATGTAACTGTTCCACTAGTACCACCAAAAGTATCCACTGTGCATATTCCAAAAAATGGGAGTGCGGCTTTATCCGCTCAAAGTATCCTTGGTGATAACGTNAAAGTAATTTCAGCATTTCAAAATATTTCTTTTGAACTTCTCCTTGGAAATGAACCAATTGATTGTGATGTGCTGGTTTGCGGAAAAGATAAAANCGCCCGACATTTAGGTGTCCGATTGGTAGATGATGCAGGTTTAAATGGCTGGGATGCCGGACCACTCGAGAATTCGATTGTTGCTGAAGGACTTACCTCGATATTAATTCGNATTAATAAGAAATACGGCAGTAATTCAGCGGGAATACGTATTACNGGTGTTAATAAATAAGAGCACGCAAATGGCTCTAATACTTACTCCTGTCACAAATATTCCAGATATTAAACCCGGGGATCACCTCCCCAGTTTGTTGAATGATTGCTTGAAAAAGCAGGGGATATCTCTAAATAACAANGACATTCTTGTTATNACGCAAAAGATTGTTTCAAAAGCAGAAAACCGGTTNATTAATCTTTCTACAATCACTCCATCTGATGAAGCATTAGAGATCGCGAAAATTTCAAAAAAAAGACCTCGTTTGATTGAATTAATATTGAANGAAAGCAAGAAGATTATTCGTGTGAACCGACGCACGATTATTACAGAACACAGACTCGGGTTTATTAGNGCGAACGCTGGTATAGATCATTCAAATGTAAGAGGTGAGTTTGGGAAGCAAGATGATTGGTATCTTCTGTTACCGAAAGACCCGGATAATTCCGCAAAACAAATGCGCTTATATATTAATTCCACTGAAGATGTAAATATTGGTGTAATGATTATTGATTCACATGGACGCGCCTGGCGATATGGGACGGTTGGCACAATGATTGGCACAGCAGGTGTACCTGGATTGGTAGATTTAAGAGGAAAAAAAGATTTGTATGGATATAAACTGAAAATCACACGTGTTGCTGCTGCCGATGAATTAGCAAGTGCCGCGTCACTTATTATGGGGCAGGCAAACGAAAACATCCCGGTAGTGCATGTCAGGGGCTTTCCTTATCCACTAAGAAATGCCTGCCTTAATGAAGTATTAAGANCAGAAAAAAAGGATTTATTCCGATAAATGAAAATTACANTATTAGCGGGAGGGGTTGGAGGCGCAAAATTGGCGCACGGTTTTTCTAAGTTTTTATCACCTCAAGAATTCACGGTTATTGTCAATACTGGTGATGATTTTGAGCATTTCGGTTTATATATATCACCCGACCTTGATACCGTTTGTTACACCATTGGCGAGATATCAAATTTAACGACGGGATGGGGACAAAGAAACGAAACNTTTAATGTTCTAAACGCAATTAGAAATTTGGGTGGTCCTGATTGGTTTTCATTAGGAGATAAAGATATTGCTCTTCATATGGAAAGGACTCGAAGAATGAATGAAGGACATTCGCTCACGGACGTATCTTTACAATTAGAGAAAGCAATGGGATTAGCACACCGGATACTGCCTATGAGCGACGATAAAGTTTCCACAATAGTAAATACAATTGAATTTGGAGAGATATCTTTTCAGGAATATTTTGTATTGCGAAAATTTTCACCTAGGGTCAAGGATTTTTACTTCAACGGAATTGAAAACGCAAAACCTTCAAAAGAAGTAATATTAGCGTTAGAAGAAGCAGATGTGATAGTTATTTGCCCATCAAACCCATTTGTGAGCATAAACCCAATTATTTCACTGGATGGTATAAAAAAAATTCTTGAACATAAATACGTCATAGCCGTATCACCCATTATTGGAGGAAAAGCGGTAAAGGGTCCGCTTGGGAAAATGCTTAGAGAATTAGGATATAACATCCACCCACTCTCCATCATTGAAATATATAAAGATTTTCTAAACTGTTTTTACATCGATACCGATGACTATATAGAGAAGATGCAAAACAGCGCATCGGGTATAATTATAAAAACGGATAGAATACTTATTCCCGACATTGTTGCTAGAAAGAAGCTAGCTAAAAATATAATCAATCATATAGAAGAAATTACAAGTTAAATATGTCGCTTTGTGCGATTATCCCAATCAAGCCATTGAGAAGAGGAAAATCCCGCCTCTCGAGCGTATTATCTGAAGAGAAGAGAGAAGGATTAAACCAGTATTTATTAACTTCAACTTTGCAATGTTTGAGAAAAATAAATGAAATTGATCATATATTGGTCGTCAGTTATGATCCATCAGCACTTTCACTGGCCAGGAAACATGGGGCCAGAACAGTTTTAGAAAATCGAAACACAAATATAAATCGCGCTTTACGCAAAGCAACATTAGCCGCAAAGGTATTTAAATCCTCAAAAATTCTTGTTGTACCCGCAGACTTACCTTTGCTAACAGGGGACGATCTTCTTTCAGTAATAGGGGAGTCTGGAGATCCTCCAGAGATAGTAATTGTTCCTGATAAAAAGATGAGTGGAACAAATATGTTATTAATTAATCCAATTGGTGCGATAAAATATGATTTTGGAGAATGGTCATTTAGAAAACATATAGAACAAGCTGAAAGAAAGAAAATTAATATTAAGATTTGCAGTAGAAAGAATTTATCCTTTGACCTTGATTTGCCAGAAGATTGGGAATTTCTAAAAACAAGTATTATTAATAATGCAAATTTCGATAATCAAATAATGCAGGAGGTAAAAATATGAAAAAGCGAGTAGCACTATACCTACAGGATGCCCATGATTTAAGAGATGGACTAGAGTATGCTAAATATGCAGAGGAAAAAGGGTTCGAGGCTATTTGGCAAGCCGAAAGTAGATTGGTACGAGATGCCATTGTTCCTATGGCTGCCTATGCTGCTGTCACAGAAAAGATTGTTGTGGGGTCAGGTGTCATTAATAACTGGACAAGGAATATTGGACTATTGGCATCCACATTCTTAACGCTTGATGATTTGGCTAAAGATCGAATCATTTGTGGAATTGGTGCCTGGTGGGATCCTCTAGCTAAAAATGTTGGAATAAATCGGAGGAAACCTCTTACTGCCATGAAAGAAACCGTTTTTATATTAAGGCGGTTGTTGGCGATGGAGCGTGTTACTTTTCATGGAGAATTTATTCATGTTGATGAAATTGAATTAGATGTAGTTCATGGGCGCACGGAGCCAAGGAATGTACCGATTTATATCGGGGCGACGGGCAACAAGATGATGGAGCTATGTGCGGAAATTGCAGATGGCGTTGTCTTGAATTATTGTGTACCTCCAGAATACAACAATAGGGCAATGGATCTATTATCAAAGGGGGCAAAGAAAGCTGGTAAAACCATTGATGATATAGATCGCCCACAGTTAATCGTTTGTTCAGTGGACAATGACCATGACAAGGCAATTGATTCAACCCGTGAATTACTCACACAGTATTTAGCGCAGCAGCCTCATATTGCTAAAGCATCCGGCGTATCGATGGATGTAGTTGCTGAGATACAATCAATTTTGGGATGGCCTGCTACCCATGAAGAGATTCAAAAAGCAAAACACCTGGTACCGGAAGAATTGATTTATCGGATTACAGCTTCTGGAACTCCTGATGAAGCTAAGGAAAAAGTTAATGAATATATAAGCAATGGCTGCACATGCCCAATTCTCTATCCAGTTGGCGGTAATGTTAAATTGCTTATCGATACTTTTGCATAAGAAACAGGAATACAAATAATGCGTCAACCAATTTATGTGATCGGCCATGTAAATCCAGATACAGATTCAATTTCGTCAGCTATGGGATACGCGTGGCTGTTGAGGGAACGTGATGATCTTGATGTTATTGCTGCAAGGAATGGTGTAATAAATAAACAGACATCCTGGATATTGAAATTTCTTAATATTGATGCTCCTGGCCTTTTTACTGATGCATCTCCAAGGTTTGAATCTATTGCCCGGCATTATGATACAACAACTCCAGACAGCCCGTTAAAGGATGCATGGATTATTTTCAGTAAAACAAATGGAATTGCACCTATTGTTGATAATGATAATATTCCATTCGGGTTAGTTACCGGCAGAAGTCTATTCTCTTTAATTAATCAGTTAGTAGGTCCAAAACCCGGTAAAAAGACAACTACTCTGAACGAAATCCTTGAATTACCCTGTAAAGAAGCTGCGGATACAACCATCGAAAAATTTAATAAATCAACCAGAATTAGAGAATTAAAAATGAAGGTGCTTCGGGAAGAGCAGAATGAGTTTTGGATCGTCGATGATGATGGCCGATATATTGGTGTTGTAAGGCAAAGAGATGTTTTGAATCCTCCCCGCGTAAAACTCATATTGGTTGATCATAATGAAGCACAACAGTCTGTGTCAGCTTTGGAAGAAGCTGAATTAATTGAAATTTTAGATCACCACCGCTTGGGAAATCCTCCTACAAATGCCCCAATAAAAATTTCTGTTGAGCCAGTTGGGAGTACCTCAACATTGGTTACAGAGAAAATTGCGGAAGCTGGCTTAGCCCCACCACCTGAGATCGCTGGTTTATTAATTTCCGGTATTGTTTCAGATACTTTAAATTTGATTTCTCCAACTACAACACCCAGAGATCACGATGCGGTAAAGAGATTAACGCGTTGGGCGTTTACAACAAAATCCGTTTTAAAAGATGAGAACATCGAATCTTTTGCCGAAAAAATATTAGGCGCTGGATCAGGACTCAGCAGTCAACCATCCTTAGAAATTATCAGAAATGATTTTAAAACTTACACCTCAGGTGAATACAAGTTTGCAATTTCACAGGCTGAAGTTAGTGATCTATATGAATTAAACAAATACAAAGAGGAATTACAAAAAGCATTAAGAGAATTCAGGGAAAGTAAAGGTTTCGATTTTGCAGTTTTAATGATTACAGATGTTGTGCGGGGAAATAGTAGAATCATATTGGAAAATACTCCAGCGATATTAGGGGATCTCCCCTTTATTAAGAATAATGATGGGACATTGATTGCGAAAGGCATGGTCTCTCGTAAAAAACAACTTGTTCCTGCAGTACTTAGCTTATTAGAAGAATGAATTCTTCTTTTTGGAGGCATGCATGTGGAAGCAATATTACACAGTAAACAGCATTGATGATGCATTAGATATTCTTGATAGTGAGAGAGAAGAAGCAAAGATAATTGCTGGCGGGACTGATCTGGTTCTGGAGATTAAAAACGGCAAGCATCCGTCTGTAAAGACACTTATAGATATAACCCGGATCAAAGACCAGGATAGGGTTTGGATCGATGATGGAAACGTAAATATTGGCCCTCTCCTTACACACAACCAATGCCTTGTGTCCAATGAATTACTAAAATTTGGTTTTCCCTTAGTTAGAGCAGCTTATTCTATTGGTGCCCCGCAAATAAAAAATATAGGCACTGTAATTGGAAATTTAGTCACTGCATCACCGGCAAACGACACAATTACACCATTGATTGCATTAAACGCCGAGATAACAATTCGTTCAAAAACAAAAGAATATACTGTTAAATTAGTTGACTTTTACACTGGTGTTAGAAAAACCATAATGGCTCCCAACGAAATGGTGGTAGGTGTGAGATTTCCAAAAATGAAGTCTAATCAAAAGGGTGCATTTATAAAATATTTATTGCGTGAAACTCATGCAATATCAGTAGCAAATGTATGTGCGATTTTAACCCTGGATGATTTGAATATCAAGGAAGCAATAGTAACATTAGGTGCTGTCGCGCCAACGATTATCCATTCGAAAAAGGCAGAAACATACTTAACAGGAAAGAAGCTATCCAGTGAAAACATTGAGCGATCAGCTGAATTAGCAAAAAAGGATGCAATTCCTATTGATGATATCCGTTCATCAGAAAAATATCGGAGTCATCTAATCCCGGTTCTGTTGAAGAAAGCTTTAAATAGTATCCAGGATGATTCATGGAATACATTTGAATTCCCTCCAATATTATTATGGGGAAAGAAAACAAAATTTATTACTCCTGTTGAAAAATCAATCAAACATGACAAAAGCACACCTATAGAATTATCAGTGAACGGAATTAATAAAACAATTCATCAAAACCAAGGCGAGACTCTCTTAACAATGATTCGGGATTCAGCGAAATTAACTGGCACAAAAGAAGGGTGTGGCGAGGGAGAATGTGGATCCTGTACCTTGCATTTAAATGGACTTCCTGTTTTAAGCTGTTTAGTACCTGCGCCTAAAGCTCATAACTGTGAAATTACTACAATCGAAGGTTTGGCGACTGATAATAAACTGCATCCTATTCAAGAAGCATTTATTGAAGCTGGGGCAGTTCAATGCGGTTATTGCACCCCAGGGTTTATTATGTCAGCTGTAAAGTTATTAGAAGAAAAACCACATCCAACCGAGATGGATATCAAACAAGGCCTTTCGGGAAATATATGCCGCTGCACAGGATATTACAGCATAATTGAAGCGGTTGAAAAAGCATCGCACAAAATTGAAGATAACGCGTAATTTGGAGATGTCAATGAAATCCCATCTTATTGGACAATCAATCAAAAGAAGAGATACTTATGCCAAAGTAACTGGCGCTGCAAATTACCCTGGTGATTTTTATGATCCAGAGCAATTGGCAATGAAGATTCTTTTTTCTGAAAGACCACATGCAATTGTAAAAAGTGTTGATATTTCAGTAGCGGAAAATCTGAATGGTGTAATAGTTATTTTAACTGCAAAAGATGTACCCTGTAATGAATACGGATTAATGAAACCCGATCAACCAGTTTTATGTGGACCAGGGTCGAGCAAGAAATTCGGTGACCATGCCAGGTGTGTAAGTGATCAAATAGCTATTGTTATCGCAGAAACAGAAGCAATTGCTGAAAAAGCCCGCGCTTTAATTAACGTTGAATATGAAGACCTTCCAATAATCACGAATATTGATGAAGCAATCAAAGATGATGCTGTAATAATTCACCCAGATACTGGTTCTAATATCTATAGTGAATTCCAAATAAAAAATGGGGATATCAAATCAGGGATTCAATCATCTGATTATATTATCGAAGATATTTATGAAACGCCTGTTCAAGAACATGCGTATCTACAACCAGAGGCCGGATATGGATTTATTGATGCGAAAGGAAGAATAACTATACTTGTTGCAGGACAATGGGCTCATGAAGATAGAGAACAAATTGCCCACGCACTGAATATCGCGGAAGAGAAGATCAGGGTCATTTACCCGGCAATCGGTGGGGCATTTGGTGGTAGAGAAGACATGACCATACAAATTGTATTGGCTCTTGCGGTAATGAAATTACACGAGCGTAATATCAATCGGCCAATCAGAATTATATGGTCTAGAAAAGAATCAATTGTTGGCCATCATAAAAGACATCCATATAAAATGAACCTCAAGTTAGGTGCAACAAAAGACGGAAAATTAACTTTTCTTGAAGCAGACATTACGGCAGATAGCGGACCTTATATTTATACATCTAACAAAGTGCTTGCAAATGCAACACTTATGGTTGTCGGTCCATACCATATCCCGAATGTGTCAGTTGAATCTCGCGCAGTTTACACTAACAACTTACCAAATGGTGCATTTCGTGGATTTGGTGCTCCTCAAGCTTGTTTTGCAATAGAAATGCATCTGAATAAAATGGCTGAGAAAATTGGGATGGACCCCGTTGAATTACGATTACGTAATACCATTAAGGAAGGTCAACTAACAGCTGTTAAAAGTCCACTTCCAAAGGGTGTCTCCATTGATAAAGTCATAGAACAATGCGCAACGCAATCTGGATGGAAGAAAATAGATGGTATGTTTAAATTTATTTCTGAAACTTCTAGAACTCAAGGGAAACATAAATTACATGGAACCGGTTTTGCATCAGGATATAAAAATGTTGGATTTTCTTATGGTGCTCCAGAGAGTTGTTGGGCAAACGTGGAACTGCATGGTAAGAATAAGATTGAAAAGCTAATATTAAGACATGCTGGTGCTGATGTCGGTCAGGGTGCTCATTCAGCTTTTATACAAATAGCAGCAGATGTTGCTAATGTGTCAGTAGACAAAGTCGAACTGACCGCCTCTGATACTGCGCTTACAGGTAATTCAGGGAGTGCCTCAGCATCAAGATTGACATTTATGGCGGGAAACGCAATCATTGGTGCTGTAAATGAAGCTTTAAAAAAATGGAAT
>JGI24724J26744_10001387_pt1 | contig 16653 bp, 13 predicted proteins | sample Cruoilmetagenom7_FD_26744 | JGI IMG/M metagenome (IMG submission 26744) | reverse complement strand
TGAGGTAATTATATAATATATACATAATTGTATTTTTATTAATTTTGAGAACCCTTTGCAGTATCACGAATANCACTACCATTGATGACCATTTCAACAACTTGTTCCTTGATGCCCTGCTCATATGCTCTGCAGCGGTATTTCAGCATGAACGTTTTAGTTATACAATCTATAATTTTGGCTATATTTTGGCAGCGGTAACGCTAAAGTACCAAGGGCGTTCCATCCAGATTTCATAATTTTGTCACTGCCACAATTTGGCAGATAATTTTTTGATAACATGTCATATAAATGATATGTACATAAAATAAATATTTATTTAATAAATTACATGCTTAACCCATTATCCAAAAATCCTTTAATAAGGTAAAAAATGCTCAGAAAAAACTTTATGAAACACTGTCTATTCTAACGAATTTAAAAAATCTTGACACGCTTTATGCTATACTGTAGCATAAATTAGCTTTAATCACGTAGGTGCCAAAAGCATAATAGGGAATTCCGTGAAATTCGGGAACGGACCCACCGCTGTAATCGGGGACGAACGCTGCATAATGTCACTGTTTCATTTTAGCAAAATGGGAAGACGCAGCAAATAGAGTGATCCGAGAGTCAGAAGACCTGCCTGAGTGATTGGTTTGAATTCTATGGGAGTAGAGCAAACCGCAAGATCTATGGATAAAAAAGGGTAATCCCCGGATCGATTTATTTCGATTCGGGGATTTTTTTTTGCAGTCATTTGTTAACGAATTGAAGGTGTTACGAAATGAATAAAGGTAATAGACTTTTAAAAATCTTCTTTTTTTATACCCACATGTTCCCCAAAAAAACCTGGCGCAGTGTATCCGAAAAGTTGCTGACAGATTCTATTTTGCTGCATTTAGTTCATCAGGGTAAAAATACTGCCTTTGAAAAACTTTTAAAAGGAGAAAATGAGGATATTGTCTTTATCGGTGAAATCAGTAGAAGTATTCCAGGTTATCAAAAAATTACAAATGCTGCCCATATAGTAAAACACCGGATGTTTATGGGTGTAGAAAGTCCTAATGACCTCAATACTTATGCGGAAGAACAGATACTAACCATTAAAAAATATCTAAAAAAAACACATGTGGATAATTTTTACAATGGGATGAAATGCCTTGCCGCTTTCAGTGGAAAAGATATCTTTTATAAGGGCGTAAAAGCGGTTCAAACCCACGGAATCTATCACCCAAAGGCCGATTCTTTTTTTATTGACAGCAATGCCTATATCAAGTGGTATCAAATCCATAAAGGACAGTCCGATTCCTTATCCAAAGCAGGCATCATTTGTTATTACAATCAATTGATTGAAGGAAATACAGCTGAAATTGATGCATTGATAGCCATGCTGGAAGCCCACCGCATCCTTCCGGTTTGTGTGTTTACTGAAAATGTATTAAATCCCGCAGCTGATCCGGATAAACGTTATCCATGGATGCATTATTTTCGTGATGATAAAACCTGTCCGGATATTTTGTTAAATCTTCTTGCCGGCAGGTTTTTAAGTACACCAAAAGACACGCAGATGCTAAAAATGCTGAATGTTCCGGTGATTCAATTAATAAAAAGTTATGCCCATACACCGGCTAAATGGCTTGAAGACCCGGCAGGGCTAAAAAGCCACAGCATTGTATATGCACTTTCTCAACCGGAAATGAATGGAGTCATTGAACCGACTATGGTTGCATGTGTTGACAATCCAAAGGCCGGTGCTATGTCTGGTGCATATTGCTTTGTCCCTGTTCAAGAACGAATTGAAACCTTGGTAAAGCGTATACTTAATTGGATACAACTGAGAAAAAAACCGAATATCGAAAAAAAAATTACAATTGTGCTGCACAACAACCCTTGTAAAGGCGTGGAGTCAACGGTTGGAACGGCAGTGGGGCTGGATACATTCAACAGCCTTGCCCGGGTATTGAAGAGTTTGAAAAAAAAGGGGTATGACGTTGGCAAAGCATCTTTATCTGGTGATGACATCAAAACCATGATTTTTGAAAAAAAAGCATTTTCCGAGTTCCGCTGGACAACTGTGGAAGAAATTGTCCGTAAAGGCGGTGTTATTTATGCTATGGGGGCTGAAGAATATCTGACCTACTTTAAAACTCTGCCTGAAAAATCCAGGGACAAGGTTATCCTGGATTGGGGGAAATTCCCTGGTCAAGGAATGGTACTTGAACAAAATAATGGGTCGCAATTGATCATTACCGGTTTGAAAATAGGTAATATTCAAATTATGGTTCAGCCCAAAAGGGGATGCTATGGCGCCAAGTGCAATGGGGAAGTTTGTCGCATTCTGCATGATCCCGATCTGTCCCCACCTCACCACTGGCTGGCCACTTACAAATATATACAAAACACCTCTGATGCGATAATTCATTTTGGGGCAGAAGGCTCTCTCGAATATTTACCAGGAAAACGGGCGGCTTTGTCAGGTGAATGTTTTCCTGATATTTCATTAGGCGCATTGCCCAATTTTTATGTCTATGCCATGGATATTCCCGGTGAGGGGCTAATGGCCAAGCGGCGTGGACGAGCGGTAATCATTGATCACCTTACACCGGTCTATCTGCCTGTTTCTTTAGATGAAGATATGGCGCAACTTGATGATTATCTCAACCAATACCAGAAAGCATGCGTGATGCAAGAATCCGGAAGAATGGAGCGAATTAAGGAAAAAATGAGGCCATTGATCAGTGACCTGAATCTTGGGGATGCGCCTTCCAATTCAACTGAATTTACCGAATTCACTCAAATGCTGGCTCGTAAAATCAGACGCTTGCGCAACAGTTTATCGCCTATGGGTCTGCATGTTTTGGGAAAAAATCCGAATGCTTTCCAAAAAAGTCAAATGCTTTTCACGCTTTTTAATAATCTCAACAATAAACCGTCTGATACATGTGCAATTCCTGATTTAAAAACAGTTATACCAGGCCGGATCGATGATGTTGAATCTGNTTGCTGCAATGTCCATTCGATTTTGTTTAATGATCCGCCATCAATATCAGAAACAATGTCCAGAGAGCATGAAGATTTTCGAAAATTTTGTATGCCCATTGTAGATAAAATTGATGCCAGTCAACATGAAATTGAGGCACTGATTTCTTCCTTGAATGGATCGTTTCTTGAAGCAGGTCTGGGCGGATCATTTTATCAGGGCAAACTTGACACCCTTCCCACAGGCCGAAATTTTTATCCTGTGGATATTTCCGCCCTGCCGACCAAATCCGCATGGGAGATTGGAAAAATAATGACTGATAAACTCCTTGCCAAATATTATAAGGAAGAAGGAAATTTTNCGGAAAATATTGGTATAAACATCTGGAGCTCAGATGCGTTCAAATCGGATGGGGAAGTTTTTTCTCAGATTTTATATCTTCTTGGGGTAAAACCTGTTTGGCAAGGTAATGGACGTATTAATGGCCTGGAAATCATTCCAATAGAATCATTAACGATTCATTTAGATAATGAAACCTTCTTAAAAAGGCCAAGAGTGGATGTTACCATCCAGACCAGCGGCATTTTAAGGGATATGGTTCCTAATTTTTGTGATTTAATGGATGAGGCGGTAGTTCTGGTCAGCAGTCTTGATGAACCCGTGGAATCGAATTTTGTTTTAAAACATACCCGCCGAAAAATAGACGAGCTGAGCAAAGAACTTGGAAAAACCTTTCCTCCCAAAACAATTGAACGAATGGCCACATTTCGCGTCTTTTCTTCTGCCCCAGGAACATACGGACTGGGTATCGGACTTGCCCTGGATGCCTCGGCCTGGAAAAATGAAACAGACCTGGCTGAAACCTACGTCAATTGGGGCGGTTATGCTTATGGATCTTCAAAAATAAAATCTGAAATTGATGCGTATGGTTTTGAGGCGCATAAATTGCTGGCAAGCCAGTTAAAAAATATTGATATCTCTTATATGAAGCAATCTTCGCTTGAATATGATGTACTTGATTGTGGTGGTTTTGCGGTTTTTCAGGGGGGAATGGCCCTTACCGGTAAAGCCCTGAGCGGGCAAAGCAAAACACCCAAATTATATTGGGGCGACACTAGTCAAACCGATGATCTGGATATTCGGGAAATGAAAGATGAAATTGAGCGTGCTGCCCGTACCAAACTTTTTAACCGTAAATGGCTTGAAAACATGAAACCCCTTGGTTTTCAGGGAGTTCAGTCCATTGCCAGCAAGGTAAATAATTTGTTTAAATTGAGTGCAACTACAAAATCCGTTGACAAGTGGCTTTTTGATACGATTGTGGATATGTATCTGAATGATCCGGAAATCCTTGAATGGATGCGCAGTGTCAATCCATATGCTCTTGAGGAAACCACCCGGAGACTTCTGGAGGCGTACTCGCGGGAACTATGGGAAGCAGACGATGAAAAACTGGAACAGGTAAAATCGGCTGCACTTTTAATTGAAGGTGATATGGAAGAACAAATGGGAGATATTAAGGAAGAATTTCAAGGCGGCCGAGTGGATGTGATGACTCAAAAAGATGTAAGCAAATGGAAACCGAAATTCAAATTGACCAATTAGAAAGACACGGTATCTTTAGTTTTTTCAAACGTATGCATAAGGAAGCAGCTATTATGAAATAATTTTTTCAGTTGACAAAATACGATAAACCGGCACCTTCGGGTTTAATAGGGAAATTGGTGAAAAGCCAATGCGGTCCCGCCGCTGTAACCCCGCCTGCTGTTTTTAGCAGAAACTTTTTTAGAGCATTACATGCCACTTTTTCATGTAAAATGAAATGGGAAGGCTGCTTAAAAGAGAGGGGAAGCCAGAAAACCTGCCAGTTTTGAAAAAAGTGTAAAAAGCTGCCGCGGAACAGCACCAATCCAATACGACCAAATACCCAGCTGACGTTATTACTTTAGGTATAGGTCAGGAAAAAAACCGGCTTTTTTCAGGCCGGTTTTTTTATGCATTAAAAGATTAAGGATTTAACATGAAACAGCATTACATTAAATGGGTATTTACATTTTTAATTCTCATGGTGTGCTTTGGTCCTGTATGGGCTGAGGATCAGATAGAAACTAAAAAACAGGACAAAAAAAAAGTTAAGATAGAACAGATAGACGAAATAGTGGTATCTGCCACACGGTCAGAAACTAAAAAAGAGGAAGTCCCTTCTGTTATGGAACTGATCAAACCTCTGGATATTGAAACAACTATAGACACAAATATTACAAGGGTACTGAAAAAAAACAGCAGTGTTGATGTTATCGACTATCCTGGCGTTCTTTCCGGCATCAGCATTCGCGGTTTCAGACCGGAATTCAGCGGTATTACCAAACATTCTCTGATTTTAATTGATGGGCGTCCGGCAGGTGCGGAAAATATCGCTTCCATATTAAAAAATAATGTCGAGCGTATTGAGGTTTTAAAAGGTCCTGCATCTTCTTTATATGGTGCTGAGGCCATGGGCGGAGTGGTCAATATCATCACTAAAAAATCCCAAGGAAAAATTAAAACCAGTATCACCACAGGTGGAGGAAGCTTTGCCACGCATTATGAAAACATTAATTCAGGTGGAAGCATCACTGATAAATTAAACTATGACCTTTCCCTGAGTAATAAAGATCAGGATAATGACTTTACAATGGGAAATGGCAAGGCTCGGGATAATACCAGTTACCAGGAAACAAATGGTGCATTACGCATCGGAAGTTCATTCACCGACACGCTCCGGTTTGACATCAAAGCAGACTGGTATGCAGGAAGAGATATAAAAACCCCCAATGCCATGCATTATGAAGACCAAAAGCCGTCTGAAAAGGATATCGATCGGTTCGGAGGTGACCTGACAGTAAAAAAATCTTGGGGAAGCAATGAAATCCACTTTACTCTATATGCATCAAATGAAAAATACGATACCTCAAAAATGTATGTTGGTGAACTGCCGTATAAATCCTATGCAAAAAAGACAGAATGGATAGGTACCCAGTTGAGCAATACCTATAAACTCAAAAACCATGATATTACTACCGGATTTGACTATCAAGAAATTAGCGTGGAGTCCGAGAGCTATAACAGTGATGGCTCCCGCAAGGCACCATACTCACCGAATAACGGGCGCGAAAATCTTGGTGTATATGCAGACGGTTTTTTACGCTTTTTTAATGAACGTCTGATTCTAAATGCCGGCCTGCGCTACGATACATTCGATATAGAGAGCAAAGACACACCATATAAAACAGATTTTACTCCTGGAACCGAATCCTTTGATATTGTCAACCCTCGGACAGGTCTCAAATACTTTTTTGATAAAGATCGCATATTTCAGGCTCATGCTACAATTGGTACAGCATTTGTACCACCAGAGGCCGCCAAAAAGGCAGGATACTCCGAAAGAGAATTGTCTGACGGTACCATCATGTACCTGAGGGGCAACCCGGATCTGGACCCTGAAAAAAGCATAACCTGGGATGGCGGATTTAGCATACAGAATAAAAGAATTGGGTTTTTTGTTGATCTTACCTATTTTCAGACAAAGGTGGATGACAAAATCACTGCCCTTAAGGTTAGCGATACGGAAAGAACCTATGCAAATGCCTTTGAAGCTGAAATGAGCGGTGTGGAATGGGAGCTGTCTCAGGACCTGGGCATATTAATGGAATGGAATCGAAAACTGGAAATCTACTTTAACGGTACTTATTTTATCAAGGCGGAAGAACAAATATCGGAAAATAAATGGCGGGATATCCACAATGTATCTGATACAAAATTTAATACAGGTGTTATGTATAACGACAATACTTTTTTTGGAAAATTTAATATCCGATATATGGGCGAGCGAAAAGACAGTGATTGGTATACTTCCGGATATCCGGAAATTACCTATGATGATTTTACTGTATGTGATCTCAGCGCCGGTGTTCGATTTAAAAAATATCATAAGGTTAAAGTAGGTGTTGATAATATATTTAACGAAAATTATTTTGAAAAACCAGAATATCCGCTGCCTGGCCGGGCAGTATATGCCGACTATACATTTACCTTTTAGACTGGAGCATTTTTAACTGAATTCTTGCATTGTTTTTACCATTATGCGCCTTTGCGCTGTTAATTATGATTAACATAAATTAATAATGAAAAGAGTATGAGTTTAAAAAGCGTGTATTTTAATTTTTTTGTAAGGCGTGGAAGCATATTTTTTTGATCGCGAATATGGGTTCTGTTTTATTAGGAGTGTGGCTGTAAATTTTATCGGCAATTGAAAAAAATTTTAAACGAATATCTTGACAGGAGTAACATTGATTCAACACAGTTTCTTACTATCGGCCATTTTTTATACATTGAGTTTTGGCGGTGCCATTGCAGGCAAAAAGCACCTTTCAGGTATTTTGCTTATAGCCGGATTATTGGCGAATGCCTACTCAATAGGCATTCGCTACTGGTTGACATTCCCCATGCTCCCATTATACCAGGGACCATTTTTTCTTCCTTTTTTTATCGGCATTTTTTCATTTAAGGCAGTGTGGAACGATCTTTATAAGCGGTCGAATATCCTTCTGATAATTAGTGTCCTTACGTGGGCTGCCGTATTTTTCCCCAATGACCACTATCTCCCTTTCATTCAGTTCAAAACAATTCTTTCACACCTGTTTTTTCTTTTTGGGGTAATTGGCAGGGCTTTTTTTATCCTGTCTGGTGTTCAGGCATACCTGTGCGTATGGAAAAGAAAAACAGATGGAATCGCCGCATATTCATTACAGGATATCAGGCGATCAGTCATATGGGGGTATTTGTTCTGGACACTATCGGTCTTTTGCGGTGCCATATGGTCATATATGGGTTGGGGTTCTCCTGTGGTATGGGATGATCCGATAATTGTTACTGCCATGGCAACATGGCTGTATTACAGCCTGTATCTGCATCTTCATCTGATCTCTTTTGTAAATATTAAAAACAGACCTTTTTTTGCCGTCGCTGGCGCCTGCTGGGTGATTGCTTTCAACTGTTTGCCTGACATGGGCAACTTCATGCTGCCGGGCATACCGTGAATTAGGAATTACGTATGAATGGACTTAAATATATATGGCACTTGATAGGAAACATCAATCTGATGTTTGGGCTGATCGTCATGATAATGTTTGATCTTACGATTGGATATTTTATGCTTAAATCCCATCCTCATCTGTTTCATCCCATTAACGATATGGGGTTTGTCAAATGGGTGGATACCTATGGAAAAAACAACCTGTATGAAACCGCCTGGCTGTTTTTCCTTATCATTTTCATGGCGATTTTATCAGTCAACACATTTATCTGCACCACAAAACGGGTAAGCGTGCTTTTTCGAAATCAATCCGCTTTTAACCAGACATTCAGGTTTATCTTAAAATTAGCGCCCCATATCATGCATTATGCCCTGCTGATCATGCTTCTGGGATACCTGATCAGCTACCTGTCTGCTGAAACCTATCTGAGCAACATTCTGCTTCCGGAAAAATCTCTCAGGATTCCGAACTCATCTTGTGAAATGCATTTAAACCGTTTGCACATTGATTACTACCAGGGAGAGCGACTTCAATATATGCACAATCGAGCCATAAATGTTCAGGCGGATTTAACGATCCAAAACAAAGAAAAAACCGTAACCAGCCGGCTTGGATTTAACAAACCTGTCTGGTTTTTTCCCTATAGTATTCATTTAAAGGATTTTGCACCAAAAAGCAAATCCGGAATGAATCGAAGAGCATACATCGATGTGATTATCAAAAAAGACCCGGGTTTAAAATACTACTTCAGCGGAATGATATTGTTTACTTTTGGTCTATTGCTGTATTCCATTCATTGGTTGACACAACAGAAAAAAATTACAGAAGAATAGTTGTTTGCTGATGACTTAAAATAAAAACAAAAAAAGCATGGAGGATTTAAAATAGATGAAAAAAATCAAGCAGTGGCTGATTGGTATAACCATCACGCTGTTGCTTTTTAGTGGATGTAAATCTGAAAGCACAAAGTCAGTCAAAGAAAAAGATGTCAGTGATTTTACATTTATGAGTATTGGCAGTTTTTCAGTGGAACAGATTGAGGATAATTGGACAGAGGTCCGCGATGGGGCAGGAAGAACCCTGGTTTTGATACCGCACGGAACAAAAGCGCCTGATGGATATGAACCCTATCAGGTTGTGCATATACCGGTTAAACGTATAGTTGCCTACGGTTCTTTTGATACCGCCGTCCTTAAAGTCCTTGGGGTTATAGAAGATGTACTTGTAGGTGTAACTACCAAAATGGAAGATTGGACAATCCCGGAAGTGATCTCAGGTATGAAACAAGGCAAAATTGCATACCTGGGGGACTATAATACCATTGATTTTGAACGGCTAAAAGCCCAGGAACCGGAAGTGGTTCTGACCTGGGATCCTTCAATTATTCCCATGCTTAATGAAATGGGGGTGGCTTGTGTCATCACCTCAACTCCCGTGGCCATGTGCCTGACAGCGCGCATGCGGTTTGTCAGTTTTCTGGCTCCTTTTTTCAATCGGGAAAAAGAGGCTAAAGCCTATTTTACCAGAGTCTCTCAGTCGTTGGAACAAATTCGCAAAAAAACCTTGAATGCCGGGCCTAAGCCTAAAGTTATGTGGGGTGATATTTATGAAAAGCGTGTGCTGGTGGAACCTGGTAATGCCTGGGTAGGAGAACTGGTGGGGTTGGCGCAAAGTGACTATATGTTCAACGATGTGTACGGCAGATCATGCATTGAAATTTCGCTGGAACGGTTTCTATATAGTGGTGAAGAATCTGATATTCTGTTTACTTACCGTACCCCAAAAACCGGGGCCACCTCAAAAATGGCATTGGCAAAAATCAACCCCATGCTCGCTGGTGTGAAACCACTGAAAGATGGCAAAGTCTATTCGCCGCTTACCAACTATTCACAATCAGGCGACAAGCTGGATGAAATATTAACAGACATAGCAGCTATTCTGCACCCCGAATGTTATCCGGAACACCGGCTCCAGTATTTTACCGAACTGCCAGAAAAAGACCCTAAAAGGATAATGTAATTAATCATGAGCCTAAAGAACGTTGAATTAAAAAATAGACAATTAATCTGGTTTTCCATCATTGCTGCTTTTATGATAATTTCCGTTGCATTAAATATCCTTATCGGTTCAGTGCCTATTTCACTTTCCGAGCTGTACCAAATCATAATGAAGCACGAAACTGCCTCTACCAAAGGCTTTATTATCTGGAACATTCGTATGTCAAGAGCTCTTGCAGCTGTTTTTGGAGGTGCTTTTCTTGCCGTATCCGGGCTGTTGCTACAGGTATTTTTCCGTAATCCCATTGTGGGCCCGTTCATACTTGGTATATCTTCAGGCGCTACTTTGATGGTATCTTTTGTTATGCTGACAACTGCAACGATGGGTTTCACGCTGCTAAGTCCATTTATGACCACCTTGTCCGCATTTGTCGGAGCTTACGGCACCATGCTGATCATTCTATCTATAGCCACTCGCGTAAAAAGCGGCATCACGCTCCTGATTGTCGGGCTGATGATGGGCTATCTTTGTCATGCCGTTACCAGTGTGCTGGTAGCGTTTGCGGAAAAAGAGAAGATAAAGGGATTTGTTTTATGGCAACTGGGCAGTTTTTCCGGGTTTCAGTGGAATGAAATCCAGGTGATGGTTGTGGTTGGTGGAATCATTCTTGTGCTGGTGTATGGACTGAGCAAGCCTTTAAACGCCTTTTTATTAGGAGAAGAATATGCGTCGTCCATGGGCGTTAATATCCGGCTGTTTCGCATTTTAATTCTGCTTTGTGCCTGCAGCCTGGCCGGTATGGTCACAGCTGTTGCAGGGCCAGTTGCCTTTATCGGCCTGGCAGTTCCCCATATGGCTCGGCTCTGTTTTAATACCTCTAACAACCGTGTGCTGGTGCCGGGATGTCTTCTAATGGGAGGCGTGATCACCAGTTTATGTGATTTCATCGCACGTATGGCGTTCACGCCGGTGGAACTTCCCATCAGCGCTATTACCGCCTTTTTTGGAGCGCCAATCGTTTTAAGCTTATTGTTAAAAAGGAAGGTCAGCATATGAATCAATCGCAACCGGTTCTGCAGGTAGACAAACTTAGTGTCGGCTATCAGGATAAAGTTGTTCTGCAGGAACTAACATTTCAGATTGAAAAGGGAGAGTTTGTTTCCCTTCTTGGACCCAATGGTGCTGGAAAAACTACACTGCTTCGGACTCTTTCGCGACATTTGACACCGCTTACTGGTACGGTTTACATTAATCAGACAGACCTGAAAACCATGGCTCAGGGGCATCTGGCCAGAACCATGTCTGTTGTGTTGACCGAAAAAGTCTCACCGCCATTTTTCAGGGTTTTGGATTTTGTTGCCCTTGGCCGTTATCCCTATACCGGTTTTCTCGGAAAATTATCGCCGACAGACGATAAAGTGGTAATGGCAGCTATTGAGATGGTCCATGCAATGGATCTTTTGTTTCGGGATATCAATACCCTGAGTGACGGAGAGCGCCAGAAAATACTGATTGCCAGAGCCCTTGCCCAGGAACCTCAGATCATATTGTTAGATGAGCCCACCATGCATCTGGACTTAAAACACCGCATGGAGGTGATGACAATTCTCCAATCCCTTTGCAGAGATAAAGGGATCAGTGTAGTGGCCTCTCTTCATGATGTGGATATTGCAGCCAAAATATCTGACAAGGTGGGGCTTATCAAAGACGCACGAATCATTGCCTGGGGTGAGCCCGAAAATATCCTGCGTGCAAAGACGGTTGCAGCACTTTATGACTTTGAGGGCGCGGCGTTCAACCGTTTCCTGGGAAGTATCGAATTTAGGGGAAACGGTACCAATGGAACGGTATTTGTGGTGGCCGGCATGGGCAGTGCAGCGATCTTGTACCGATTACTTTCCAAACGCGGATTTTCTATTGTTACTGGTGTTTTGCATAAAAATGACCTGGATTTTTTTGTGGCAGATTCTCTTGGAGCAGATTGTTTAACACAATCGCCCATGGAGGTAATCACACCGGAAACAGTTCAGAAAGCAAAAAAACGAATCACCGAAGCTGCCTGTGTTATCGATACCGGTTTTACTTTGGGCGACCTCAATCATGAAAATCTTGATCTGCTAAAAGCTGCCATGGAAATGGGTAAGCCTCTTTTTTCCATGAGAAAAGACTTTAACTTTTCTCAATTGGCACCATCATCTCAGGACATCCTATTTTCATGTGAGGATGAGGCCCGACTGGTGACCATGCTGGAAGAATGGCTCAGGGAGACTTCACGATGATTACGCCCCGCTATCTTATTTTACTGCTAACCCACGANTGCAACCTGAATTGCGCCTATTGCTATCGTGGAGCCAACAATACAGCGCAAGCCATGTCGGTTGCTATGATAGAAGCTGTCATTAGGATGATGATTTCTTCAGAAAAGCAGTGTCATGTGCAGCTTACCGGAGGTGAACCCACACTTGTACCGCACCTGATAGAACATGCGGCTAAAATTTTGCGAAATTTGAGACCTGCTGCCACACTGGGTATTCAAACCAATGGTACGTTGCTGAACCGATCTATGGCACAGATGTTCAAAAAATACGGTATCCAGGTGGGTGTCAGCCTGGATGGCCCCATGGATATCCAACAACAGCTTAGAGGCAGCGCTGCATCTACATTGAAAGGATTGAAATTACTGGAAGCTGAGGGAGTGACGTTTCGGGTAACCACTGTGCTAAGCCGTCAGAACATAGACCATCTGAATAAATTGGTATTGATGCTGGGAGCATTCCCCAATGCCTGCGGGCTTGGATTGGACCTGCTGATCCAAAAGGGTCTGGCCAGGGAGTCGGATTTGGTTTTTCCACCGGAACCTCATCAAATGGAAAGCGGTTTAAACCGAATGATGGATGCTCTACGCCTTGTCAATCAGAGACGATTCGGGCAGCTGCAAATACGGGAGCTGGAAACAGTGGCCAACGCCTTTGCAGGTAAACAGCACCCTTATTTTTGCCACGCCGGGACAGGCGAAAGCCTGGCTGTTTGTCAGGACGGCTCTTTATTCCCCTGCGGGCAAACCGCAGGAGACCCCCGTTTTTTTATGGGAACCATTGATACACCGGATACCTTTCGATCACTACCCCTGAAAAATTTCCGGCTTTCCCATAAGGATTGTATTGAATGCCCGCTGTACCAACGGTGTCCAGGAGATTGCCACAGCAGGCAATATTACAATGATGAAAAAACCCGGCGATTAGCCTGCGTGATGTATCAATCGTTATGCAAACAATTTTCTGGCTGTGAGTCGTATTCGGCGAAAAATAAATTTCCAATGTCTGCCAGATAAACACCAAAAAGAAATGGATATATTATTCTAATTAAAAAAAAATTTAAAGCATATGTCCATTACCAAATTTATTCCAGCAACGGGATCGGTATTTCAGAGACATACTTGAAGGAATAAACACATTATAAAAAAAGGACTTCTCATTGTTAATACAGGTAACGAAAAAGGAAAAACAGTAGCCATGAGCCAGATTCTTTGGGCAACAGGATATCAGCTCAATGTATGCCTCATTCAGTTTATCAAAGGGTCATGGAAATACGTAGAGCTATTTTCAAAAAAGCGGTTTAATGACCTTCTGGATTTTTATGCCATGGGCAGGGAGTTTACATTCAAGTCTGAAAACCTGAAAAAAGATAAAAACATCGCAGACAAAGGTTGGAAAATAGCTAAAGCTGCTATGACATCTGATAAGTATTTTGTAGTCATCCTGGACGAACTTACCTATCTGTTGAATAATGGATTTATAGATACTGATGAAGTGATGGAATGTATTCAAAAAAGGAGAAGAAATCTCCACGTAATCATTACAGGCCGTGATGCCCCCAGACCCATAATTGAGGCAGTTGATATGCTAACCACATTGCGCACAAACAGGTCAAGCATCCATTGAAGTCGGATATAAAAGCCTGTAAAGGGATTGAATTTTATATATTTATAACTGCCCCAAAAAAGGGCGTAATGGATCATACAAGGGATAGAAAATTTTATGTTTCAAGTGTGGGAGAACTTTTTAAAAAGTCGCTGGAAATGTTTGCAGAAAAAATCACTAAGACGAATGGAAATGAAATTTTATCGAAAGTATTGTAGCTCAAAAAGTATTCGCTATTTTTGAAAGCGTAACTGGCTCGCACTTCAGCAGGCGCGTTATATAGGGCTTTCTGACAAAGGAAAACCATAGCAGATTAAAAGTCAACAGTGTTAAATCTTAATCAAATTTTAATCAAAAAAGGAGAAACTTCCCATGAAAACAGGTATTATATTATACATTTTAAGCAATCAGTCAATCAATCAGGTCGATGATACGATTGCTCAAGCAGCAAAAAAGCTGATGCCTGGTGTAAACCGAATTGAAATTGTATCCAAAGATTACGGACATTGGGATATATCTGATGCATGGCGGACATTAATCGTTAAAGGGATGCATCAAATCATATGTAAAATGGCGGAATATACAAAAGAAGACGGCCTGAAATTGACCGGCCGGGATATGCGTTTGACAGGTTAATATGTCAATAATAAATATATCGGCCTTTCTAATTGGACTGTAAAGAGAAAAAAATTGCCTGTGGGTAAAAAAATGACGCCCGATATTAAAGAAAAAATTTGTCCTATCTGCGGAAAGCCCAACCGGTGTGGTGAAAAGGCTGTGGTTAATGGCATTACACTTGAAAAATGCTGGTGCGCCTATGAAACCTTTCCAAAGGAGCTTCTGGATCAGGTGCCTGAAGAAAAACGAAGAAAAGCATGCATTTGTATCAGTTGCCTGCATCGGTTTAAACAAAATGATAAATTATAAAGATGTATTGGGAAAACATTATGCTACTTGGAACATACTATAACGATTTGGAAATTTACCGTAGGGACAGGATTGTATTTGCCTGCTTTCTTAGACCTCACAGGGTGGTTTCCACCTGCAGGATCAACGGAGGTTTGAGCGATGAGCTTTCTGTGCTTTTTAATCATCAATCCTGCGAACCCTGCAACCATAAAAGCCAAACGACCCGTACGATCATACAGGACCCGGAAGGATATCTCAAACATATTTGCAAGGCCCATGACCTTGACTACAAAAAATGCGCATCCCTGGGCACTGCGGCAAACATGAATTATGCAACCATAGAGCCGCTGACCTTCAGGGATTTAACCGTTGTAGCAGTCTGTACAGGCGGAGTTGAAGTTAATGCAGGCAGAGCCAGTGACCCTGCTCATTTTTTTGAATCCGACAGACAGTTTGAAAGACTTGTTGATTCAAAAGCAGATCCAACTGCTGGAACAATTAATATTATGGTCTTTATCAGTAAACCATTGACCAGAGGAGCCATGATCAGCACGATTGTAACAGCTACAGAGGCTAAAACCGCAGCACTTCAAGAGCTTAACGTAAATTCAAGATACTCTGACGGACTGGCCACGGGCACAGGAACCGATCAGATAGGTGTGGCTTCCCGAATGACAAAAGAAACACCGTTCACCAGTGCCGGAAAACATGCCAAGCTTGGAGAACTCATCGGAAAAACAGTAAAAACGGCAGTCAAAAAAACACTGTCTCTCCAAAATGAACTTATCCCGGAAGGACAACGATCCGTTAAAATCCATATTGAACGATTCGGAACTAATAAGGAAAAAATGAAAGCTGCAATATGCCGATTACTTCCTGATGATAAAGCAAAAGTCTTAAACGACAATTTTGAAATAATTAATCGTGATCCACTGACAGTGGCGGCAGTGGTTGCCATGGTTCATCTTCGGGATAAATTTGTGTGGGGCATATTGCCGGAAAGCTGTATGCCGGAAATTTTCAGCAGTTACGGAGCTCAGATTGCATCAGCTATATCCGGCAAAACTAACCGCATACCCGTATATCGGGAGAAGCTTGCAGATGTTCAACATGGAAGCGATAATGCGGCTTTGCTTAACCTGATTTTTCAGGCCATGGCCATGGGATTTGAAGAAAAATGGGATTAAATCTGAAAATATCACTGATTCATCTGGATGTGCATTATAAAGCTCCGGATCACAACCGCTCCAATCTGATTGAACTGAATCGAAAAGCGGCAGAAAAAAGCCAGCTGCTTGTGAACACCGAGATGGCAGTATCCGGCTACAGTTTTCAATCCNTGGAAGATATTGACGGCTATGTTGAATCTGCAACCGGGCCAACTCTGACATTATTAAAGGAAATAGCCCGGACATATGGGACATATATCTGTATCGGGTTTGCCGAAGAAGATGAACGTACCGGCATCTATTACAATGCCGCCCATGTGATCGGGCCTGAGGGAAAAACGGTTTGCCGGTATAGAAAAATCAACGCAGAAGCCAGATGGGCATGTCCGGGAGCAGGCACGCAGGACAACACGTTTGATACACCCTGGGGTCGTATAGGGGTACTTATCTGTTCAGACACTTACCATGGGTTGCTCCCTCGACAGACAGCACTTCGTGGCGCTAAAATGATTCTGGTGCCGGCCAACTGGCCTGCAAGCGGTATAGACCCCCAGAATATCTGGAAAGCACGGGCAATGGAAAACGGTGTGTATGTGGTTGCCTGTAATCGTAGCGGCAGA
>JGI24724J26744_10001382_pt1 | contig 16723 bp, 9 predicted proteins | sample Cruoilmetagenom7_FD_26744 | JGI IMG/M metagenome (IMG submission 26744) | reverse complement strand
AATTGATTTTAAAAAAAAGAAGAAAGATTTAAGATTTAATCTTATTCTTTATCAAACTTAGCTTCTCAACTCGTAATCTAAAGGATCGATTTTTCTAAAAATCAAATAACTTGCTAAAAAACTTGCAGAACAGAAAACAGAAACGAAGAAAAATATCAAATAGAAGTTATTTGTAAACAATGCGAAAAGAGCAAAAAGACCTGCACCTACAATTGTACCTACATTTTGACCCAAATTTGCTAGGGAAACCAATATCGCAAAATATGTACTTTTAAGATTAGGATAGTAATTTTTAGATAAATCTCCGCGTACTGTTTGATTTACTACAGTAAAAGCGCTTTGAAGAGCTCCTAGTAATAACAGAAATATCATTCCAAATATTAACGGAGTAATTTCGCCAGTTAATAATGTAAAAGGTATAACTAATATTAGAATCGATGGAATATATACTAAGTTAACATATGTAAGAGTCTTTTTACGGCTTTGGTCACCAAATTTGCCTGCAATAAGAGAACCAAAAATTATACCAAATCCATTAGCAATGTAAAATATCGAACTCCACGCTTGCAAATCAACGGCACCCCCTCCAACAATCGTTAGTAACGTTTCACTGACATTTATAACACCCATGGCAATCAAAACTACATACATAAAGAAATTTAAAAGCATAACTGCTGGAATGCCTGCCAAGAAAGTATACGTAAAGACTTTCCAATTTCGCTTTTTTGTAACAACTGTCAATAAATCAATTCCAAATTCCTTCGATGACCTTTTTTCAAGAGGAGGTTCTTTGACAAGGTAAGGAAAGATGCTAGATATAATCACTAAAATTCCCGTTACGATAAATAAGACGGGTACAATATCTAAAGCTAAAAAAACCAGTGCTAAAAGCATTCCTCCTGCACCATAACCTAAAAACATCATAGTCCATGTGTAGCCTTGCACGCGCGCCAACTTCTCTTTAGGTGTAACATCAAGAATTAAACCATCTAAGGCGGTATCTGCAAATGCCATTCCTAATTGCGTCATAAAGTAATAAAATGCCAACCAAAGATAAATCTCACTAGCAGGTAGATAAAATGCCATTGCGATCCACCAAACACCTCCAAAGACACCAAAACTAAGTATCCACGGGAATCGTTGGCCATGTTTTTTAGAGCCCCATCTATCGTTGCATATTCCCACAATCATTTTAATTGCCCAAGGTAAGTTTCCTATTGAAGTTATAACTAACCAAATAGCAATATCATACGATCCACCTAATGTATATGCTAAGTACTGAGGAAAGAACAGAAATGGGATTCCTTGAGAAAAACCTTCACAGAGATAAAAGAAGACAAAAATGTATGTGTATTTTTTACTATAACTAACTTCTGAATTCATAAAAAATCTTAGGTTTTATTTCTATTTAAATGTTTAGAGTATAAAAAGGAGTTTTTTAAGTCTAATTAATTAGTCTTATGTACTTGAATTATATTAAAATAAAATAATAAATCTACAAAATAAATATTATTAAAACATCAATTAAAAACTAATAAATTGAAGAGTTGTCGAATTTGAAAGTTAATTTAATTGAAAAGCTTTTAAAAGTTAAGGATAAAACCCGTGTAAAAGTACGGTTTAACGATACAGATGCGATGGGAATTGTCCATTTTAAAAATTATATGGTTTATTTTGACGATGGATTTGTTAGTTTTATGAATAACATTTTATCTCCAAGAAGGATAGAGGATACTGTCCATGAAGGGACTGTTTTTGGGGTTAAAAAAGTGGAGATAACCTATCAAGGTTCAGCTAAATTTGGCGATTATGTTATAGTTGAAACCCAGATAAAAAAAATAGGAACATCGTCTATTACATTTCGACACAAGATTTTTAGAGAATCGGATAAAACTCTAATAGCTAGTGTAGAATGCGTGAGATTAGCAATGGAACTTAAAACAAATAGATTGCTTAATGTGGTTGATTTTTTTACTAATTATTTATGATTTTCGTTAATTATTCTGTAATATTAATTGTAAAGAAAAAGTATTAAGAAGTTGAAACTTTAGGAGCAGGAATAAACACTTTCCTAAGTCCTGTCCATTGTAGTTCTATAGCATCTTCGGGACAATTATTAGCACACACTCCACAACCAATACATCTTTCTTCGCTAACGATAGCAGTAGCCTCTTCTAAATCAATTGCATCCATTGGACATAATTCTAAACACGTACCGCATCCAACGCAATCGACTTCACTAGCATATGCAATATAAGAAGTATAAGTATGAGTAGGAGAAGCGCCATTATAAAAAGCTTGAAGGTTCTGGCAGCAACAACGACAACAGTTGCAAATTGCAAGCTCTTCCATAAGTGGATCTCCTTTTGCATGAAAAGTTTTATGAATTAANCCTAAATCTTCTGCTTCCTTTAATATCTTTAAAGCTTCTTCCTTAGAGATTTTCTTAGCAAAACTTTGATCGATTGCAAATTTAGCAGTTCTGCCAAAACTTAAACAGTTCTGCCGTGGTGCATTAATTTTACAAGGATCATCTATTAAATCTTTAAAGTGCCTGCAATAACAATGTGAAACGCCAATAATATCGAATTTTTCTATGATTTTTCTTACTTCTTCTTCGGGTAATGTTAATTCTTCGTGTGGTTCTATTTGTTGTTCAATAGGGATCACCCTATCGATAGGAGGAGCGTTTTTAAACGCGTTCATTACAATATTATAGTTTTTTCGAGTTATTTCTGCTTCATCTTTAAACAACTGCTCCCATAGTTTCGCCAGTTTCTTTTGTTTTGCTCCCGTTTCACCTCGCATGAGAGTAAATTCCAATAATCCCGGTAGAAATGCTACTAAACGATAAACCATTACATCAGTAGTCCTACTGGGTATAGCCGTTATCATTCCGATGTGCATTAACTCATTTAACATATTGCTTAATGATGCTTCATCTAACTCAAATTTAGATTTAATTTGATCCCGATTAAGAGATTTTCGAAACTTTAAAAGAAATTTTAATTGCTCTTCGTTTATTAATGTCTTTANCAATTCGATAAGGGTGTCATTAATGGGTACAGGAGGACCTCCTGCCTTTAATATTNTTTTTGCAAGTTGATGCCATAATTTATCAGGCGTCTTATATCCCTCATTTTAAGTTANTTTTATCCTTGGAGGTNGAATAAAAACCTCTCTATTTCCAGTTCTTTCTAATTCCATTGCCTCCTCAGGACAATGATGAACACATACACCACACCCTATACATCTACTTTCGTTAACAACAGCAATAGTTTCCTCTAATTCAATTGCCTCCATTGGACATTTCTCTACACATGTTCCGCAACCTATGCATATGTCATCAATCACTTTTGCTAAATAACTAGTATAGCAATGATATGGCATAATACCGTTCCAAAATAAAGAGAATATACCACAACAACATTTACAACAATTACAGATAGCTTCTTCGTCTAATTCTGGTTTAAGGTGAGTATGGAACGCTTTATGGACGAGTCCTTCGTCTGATGCCTTATTAATTATTTTTATTGCTTCTTCCTTTGAAATTTGGTTTCCAAAGTTATGTTCTATCGCAAATTGTGCGCTTTTTCCTAACAAGAAGCAGTTCAATCTTTCGTTTGTAACTTTACAAGATTCCCCTAACAGATCTTTCTCATGTCGACAATAGCAATGAACGAGAGCAATATCGTCGTATTTGTCTACTATTTTTGAGGCTTCTTCGTGTGGTAGTATTTTATCAACTGGAACATCCTCAATTTCTTCCTCAACGGGTACGACTCTTGTAATAGGTGGAAATCTTTTATACTGAGCGATAATGTGATCGTAGTTTCTTTGAGTTCCTTTACTCATTTCTTCAAACATTTTATCAAAAAGGAGCGCCAATTTTTTTTGTTTTTCTCCTGTTTCGCCTCTCAGAAATTGCATTTCAAATAGACCGGGAAAGGGACCCAGCAGCCTATATACCATTATTGCCGTTCTCCTGCTTGGAACGCCCACTACAACTCCGTTATCCATTAATTCGTTTAAAGTCTGGTTTAGGACCTCGTCACTTAAAGTTGTTTTTTCTCTTATCTCATCTATACTTAGAGAAGGTTTTTTAAAGATCGCAATGAAATCTGCTTGTTCTTCAGTCATTATTAGTTGTAGCAATTCAAGAAGTGTATCATTAACAACCATAGGAAGTTGTCCAGCTTTAACAATCGTTCGCGCCGCTTTATACCAAATTTTTTTACTATCTTTAATCATTTTTTATAATCCCCTTTGTAATACCTAATTCTAATTAAGCAGATTGTAAAATGCTTAATTTAATTAAAATTCTATGTTAAGCTATAAAAAGATTCTTTTTTAAATTAGTGATATTTACAATTATTAAAGCGGTTCTCTTACTAAATAATAAATCTTTTCAGATTCGCATTTTGGGCAATAAGTCTTTCGTTCTTGCGAGGCTAGTTCATCTTCCCACTCTTCATTACAATTTAGGCACCCATAACCCGTAAAACCCCGCTTAAAATTAATGTTCCCCCCATAAACGCGTATATCTTTTCCTTCAATAAGAGCTTGAGTGATCTTCTGGTGAGCCCGATCAAGGATTCTAGAGAAGGTGGGTTGAGATACACCCATTTTTTCTGCAGATTCCTTCTGATTCAATGAAATATAATGCTTCAATCGCATTGCTTCAAATTCTGCGACCGTTAAACCAACAAAATTCACTAATAATGGGGCTTTTCCCTCAGATTGGAAGTAAAAATTATTTGGCGTACTTTTTACATATCTCATCCTTGTACGACGACCCATTTTTACACACCACTATTATTATTAATAATTTTAATAATTATTCCCAATTGATATATTTACTTATGAAAAATATTCATTTTAAATATTGTTTTATACATTATAAAATATTGTGATAAAGTGCTCTATATAACAATATTCGGAAGTCGGAAAACTAAGAAACAAATGATATTGCAAACTTTATTAAAGGCACACAAGAAATTATTTAGATTAAAGTTTAAAAATAGAAAAAACTAACATTTAGAATTCACAAGATTTTTAACTGTTTTTAAATGAATTAATACAATTTTTTATTTTCGGAAATTTAAGTGGTGTTTAAAATTAATTTAAAATACGCTAATAGAGTTAATAGATTACCGCCGTATATTTTCGTTGAAATTGAACAATTGAAAAATGAAAAAAAAAGGCAAGGAGTTGACTTAATATCACTAGGCATCGGAGATCCGGATTTAACTACTCCAGATTTAATTCTTAACGAGATGATTAAACAAGTACGAAATCCAGAAAATCAAAATTATCCAACTAGTATGGGTGAACAAGATTTTAGAGAGGCAGTTCAGAGATGGTATAAAGTAAGATTCAACATAGAATTTGATGCGGATAATGAAGTAAGTAATTTAATTGGAGGAAAAGAAGGTATAGCCAATATAGCAAGAGCTTATGTAAACCCGGGAGATATTGTGTTATGTCCTAGCCCNGGATATCCTGTTTATGAAAACGGTGCTACAAAATTATGCGATGGAGAACCATATNTAGTACCGTTATTAGAAGAAAATAANTTTTTACCGGAATTTGAAACCATAGATACTAATATTCTAAAAAAAGCGAAATTGATGTTTTTGAATTACCCCAACAANCCAACTGGAGCAATTGCACCTAAAGCGTTTTTAAAAAAAGCAGTGGATTACGCTGAAGATTATAATTTTATTATTGCCTATGACAATCCTTATTCTGAGTTCACTTTTGAAGATTATACTGCCCCCTCTCTCTTACAAATAAACCGAAATCACATTGAACTTAATAGTGCGTCAAAAATATTTTGTATGACGGGATTTAGGTGTGGTTGGACAGTTGGACACGAAGATATAATTAAGGGAATTAGGAAAGTAAAATCTCAAATTGATTCTGGAAGCCCAAGGTTTATTCAAAAGGCAGTCATTAAAGGTTTGAACGAATACACATCTGAAAAAAAGCCCAAAATTGTAAAAGAAATTATAGAAACATATGAAAAAAGGCGAGATGCGTTAATAAAGGGGCTCAATGAAATAGGGTGGAAAACTGAAAAACCAAAAGCAACTTTTTATGTATGGTCTCATATTCCTGAAGGAGAAACTAATAGTATGGATTTCGTAAGGAAATTAATAAAAGTTGGGGTAGTTCTCACTCCTGGAGCAGGATTTGGTAAGTTTGGAGAAGGCTTTGTAAGATTTGCATTAACTCAACCTATTAATAAAATAAAAGAAGCTTTAGAAAGAATTGAAAAAATAATTAATTAAAAAAGAATTAAATGTTATTTAGATAAATTTTGATATTTTTTTCTCAGATAAGCCATTCTTTTCTGATCTTCGCTTTCAATTGTACCAGGATAGGCAGCTGAGATATCAATTATCATGGGGGGAGCATTATCAGAATTCCAATCTTTATAATACTCTAATATCGTATCGGGTTCTATTTTTCCGTCCATTTCTTTTTTTCACCTCCTTTTTATAATTTAAATTTTTACCAAGAAAATTAAAACCCCATTCCACCCTTTTCAAAAAAATTGAGAAAGTATTACACTAAAAGAATAAATCCAAACAATTTAAAAGAAAAAGAGTAAGAAAGAGGATTTATTCTCTTCATAATACTATTACAGAGGGAATAATGGCTCTTTTGCAGCCAACCCATGTATTAGTATTATGTCGTGAAAAATTCATTATTATAAGAATAAAACGAGCGTACACTAATAAATATTGTGGGGNTTTTTTCCCATCTNTTTTGATATTNATGTTTTNCTTTGTCATTTATGTCAAGAGCAAGATTTCATAATTCTTTAAATCAATTGAACCATAAATTAATTTATAAGGATAAAATGGATATTCCTAATTCTTATTATAAATTGAGACCGATGGATAAAAAAATTGTACTAGTAGGCGCGGGTAGTACCTCATTTGGGCCATCTACTTTCTTAGATCTTTATCAAAGCGATGCATTAAGCGGATCAACCGTTATCTTACACGATATCAACAAGGAACACTTAGAAATCATTTTTGAGTTAATTAAAGCTGAAAATAAGATCCATAATAATAAATTCAATGTTGAACACACCACAAACCGCAAAAAAGCTTTGAAAGGGGCAGATTTCGTTATTAATTCTATCGAAGTTGGAGATCGTTTTAAATTGTGGAGGGAAGATTACGAAATCCCTAGAAAGTATGGATCTACTCAGATATTAGGAGAATGTGGTGGTCCTGGAGGAACTATGCATGCTTTTAGGATTATTCCTCCAATAGTAGATATTGTGAAAGACGTTGAGGAAATATGTCCCGATGCGTTTTTCATTAACTTTTCAAACCCTATGGCTAGAGTATGCTTAGCAATCAAAAGAACGGCTCCAAATCTTAAATTCGTAGGACTTTGCCATCAAATCGGATTTCTTAATTATCACATACCTAGAATGGTGAAAAAAAAATTGGATAATTTAAAGTTAAAGCCGTATGGATTAAATCATTTTGGGTTTTTAATGGGGCTCGAGGAATTAGCTAGCGGTAAAGATTTAATGCCAGAATTTAATAGTAAGGCAAAGGAATACTTTAAACAACAAGAAAGGAGGTTTGAATTTTCTACATTAACTTTTGAGGTTTATAAAAGATTTAGCTATTTTCCCTATGTGGGTGATAATCATCTCGGTGAATATTTACAATTCGGAGAAGAGTTCACTGAAACTCAAGATATGATCGATTGGATTAATTATACTGATAAACACGGTAAAAGGATTTATAAACGCGTTCTAAGAAACTACAAACGCCTTAAAGAAGGGAGGTATCTTAAGAGAGGGGTGCTCTCTATGGGAGCTTCTGGAGAAAGAGCAATCCCTATTATTGAAGCAATAGTTACTGATGAAAATTCTTATGAGAGCGCTGTAAACATTCCAAATGACGGGATCGTTGAAAATTTACCTCAAGACCTCGTTGTCGAATGTCCAGTTACGGTGGATAAAGATGGCGTACATGGTGTCAAATGGGGGATGTTGCCAAAAAACATTGCTGCAATACTTAGAATTGAAGCGACTATTCAAGATTTATGCGTTGAAGCCATTTTAAAGAAGTCAAAAGATATAGCAATAACAAGCTTAGCTGTTGATCCTAACGTGGGAAGTTTTGAAATTGCGGAAAAGATCTTTACCGAAATAAAATCTAACAGTAAATACTATGATTATTTTAGATAATCCAGCTAGAGAATTGACACAGTCTTTTAAGCAAAATTGAAGTGAAACATATATTCTTCCTTTTTCTAATAATTACTTAAAAGAATAATTATTATTTTTACATTAATATCAATACATTTTTTTATGAGTGTTATCTAGAATCTTATGTGAGCTCATGGATTCTAATGTTGTAAAAAAATCTGAGATTAAATACGAAAAAGCTACAAATATTCTCTGGAAGGTGTGGTGGTCATGCTGGTATTTATTAATTGTTCCTTCAGGTATTACTACATTAGGTTATTTTATCTTCTCTTTTATTAGTAAAGATGTTTATATCTCAATGGGTTTTTCTGTTCTTACATTTATTTTTTCATTACTATTTTTTTATAAATTTTATGATAAATACAGAAATGATCCCGTATTCCTTAATCAAATAAACAATCCTACCTCAAGGATTCATATTTTATTCTTAATAACTATCTTTTCCTTAATTGTAACCCCTATTTTCGTGTTTATTTCTCCTCCAGATTACTCTTTTGAATTACTACCTTTAATTTCTTTTTGCGTGCTCTATTTTATAGTTTTTTACTATTACTATTTCAAACCTATAGACTTCTTTAACGCCTCTATAGGCGAATTCAAGCACTCAATTAAATTTTCTTTAGCATCTAAACAGTTTTACAACATTATCGTAATCTTAAATTTTATTATTCATATTTTATTTCTCTCTTACACATTTTATACAAAACTTTCATGGTTGTTCGCGTTAATTACAAATTTTATCTTTTATTTCGTCACACTATTATCTACCAAAACTATTCGTAGAGAAATCAATGATTCAATCAAAGAGAATAAAGATTTTTTGAAAGATTTGATTACATTTCATAAAAAATACTCAATTTCAATTCTTAGCTTAATTTTCGTTCTGTTAATCCAAATGCCTTTTGTTATAATTGGGATTTATAGTTTATCTGGACCAACTCCCACGCCGATTGAATTAATAAATGTTTTCTTTTTATCCATGATGTTCTTCCTAATTTATTTGAAAATTAGAGTATATCTCGCTTTTTATTACAAAGGATCTCTTATGAGGTTATCCAAGAATGAAATCTGATGAAGTTGAGGATAGTTTGCCTGAAGAGTTCGGTAAATATCAGAAGTTAAACCTAATTTTGTCAATTTTAATTTTAGGGTTTCTCATTTTAATCTCGTATTTCTTAACTTTTCCGATACTTATCCTATTCTCGCTACTAATTTTAATCGTCATCACATATTATGAGCAGAAAGCAAACTTTTGCCCAAAAAAATACAGTAAATACATTTTTTTAATTAACTCTACTGGGATTTTTGCGACAACTGTTTTTTGGTTTGTGCCTTTGCCATTAAATATTCAATTTATAATATTGCTTATAGGATTATACTTAATCTTAGAAATTTTTGCGACAAGAGGTTATTTCGATAAAGAGAATGTTTTAATTGCTCAACATGTTTTAGCTGTTTCTAGTTTTATCGCGATAATTTACTCGTTTTTCGATATTTTTTCTTTTATTTACATTAGTTTTACAACAGACCCTAATCTAATAATTTTTTCAGAAATTTTATTACATATTTTAACTATTCTATCACTAACTTTAGTCTCTTTTTATTACCTCTATGTGCGACACTTTCGAAAACATCCATGGGATAATTTTAATAGATGCGTGATTATATTAGTTTTATTAATAGAATTAACATCATACATTGTAATTAATCTTAGAAATTTTTTCTCGTTAGACCTACTCCTATTTATTAATGGTTTGATTTTGTCAATAATCTTATTTCCAGGTATTTTTTTGATATTTACTTTCATAAATTATTTGATTGGCGTTTTCTCATCAAGAAAAACTCTTTCTTACAGTTACTACTCATGTTGGGGCTTAATGCTGACTATTGGTCTTTCAATTATGTTTATTTTTGTAAGTAATCTGACAATTGTAATTTCCATTTTATTATTTTTCTCAATCTCTTCCTATTATTTATTGAAATTTGGGCAGAAAATCGAAAAAATAAGCGAAAGTTCAATAGTTAAATTTACTCGTATTAATTCTTATTTTATTTTTATAGAGCTATTTTTCCTATTATTTTCTATATTTATTTTCATATTTGATTTGTTTTCATATTTTGCACCAATCGATGACATTATTATTTCAGCATATATATCATTTTTAGGAATAACCTTTCTAAATAACATAATTTTAAAGAAAAAATTAATCTCAGAATCGAACAGGGTTGTAATAAACGAGCTTTCTTTAATAATTACATCCGTTTTAATATTTTATTACTCTTTTCTATATTTTCTCGGTTCCTTTTGGATTCTTATTTTTCCTTTTTTATTCTTTAGTATTTCATTTTATTTACCCCTTAAATATATACTAAATAAAACAACCCACCAAACCTTTATAAAAAGCTTAATAAAGCTAAACAGTATTATATTATGTGCGTCATTACTCCTTATTCCAACGATATTTAGCTTGCAATTAGTGTTATTAGGGTACGATTTCCATCTAATTAATGTCGCTAATTTTACATTATATATTTTTTATGGAATTTTAATTTTTATTCATAATTTTTTAAAACAACTCAAAATTAGCGTAAAAAGAAGTGAACTAATTATTAAATTACAGATTATCATTGGATTTATCGTCACAGGAACCACCATGTTCTACTATCCATATGTCTTGTTTAAAGAAATGTTGTATTTAATAATTTTTCCATTGCTCTCTGCTTTAAGTTTCTTATTTATTCCTCTTATTTTCTCTTATAAAAAAGAGTGTTTTAATACCAAATTAGTTAAAAAGATAATAATTCTGAATAGTATTCTATTTTGGAGCATCATTATTTTTATACCGTTTATAATTGGGTTAGAAATCGTTAGATCAGGGATGGCCGCTGATCCTATCTTAATCGTTTTATTTTCCGTAATACTGTTTTTTGTTTCTTTAAAATTCTTTGATCAAATTTCATCTTATATCGAATTGAAAGAAGGAATGATTAATATTATTAAGATAATTCAACCAATTACTTGGTTATTCATCAATATTCTAATTTCTTTAATCTTTTTCAATTTAAATTTGATCGTAATAATTCCTTGGTTAAGAAATGTTATTTTTGCTGGTTCATTTTTGTTATTCTTTATTTTTAACACATATAATTTAGTTCTTTTAGAAGATTTAAAGCAATCAGTCTTTGAAGATGAAACAAGTAAGTTAGATTATTACAAGATTTACAAAATTTATGAATTTAATAAAAACATTATAATTTTCGGCGTAATAATTTCGGTATCTCTTATTTTTTCATCAATCGTCCAAGTGTTTAATTACAACCAATTTTTTATTGAAAAAAATCTTCAATTATTAGGTTTTACCCTCGACATTGCCATATTTTTAATAATATTATTACTCGCTCTTAATGTAAGTGATAAACTGATAAAAATCGACTTCGAAAGAGTAAAAGTTACTTCTGAATTGATTATTTGGATAATTCTAAAATCTATTATATTATTTAATTTAGCCTTATATCCTATTCAATTGTCGTTTTTCAATAAAATAACACTATTAATTCTTGTCTTCGCCGTTTTAAGTCCCATTTCTCATTATTATTTAGAAAGAAAATTTTTACTCTTAGAAAATACTCAATTAGTAATAAGAAAAAGTATGGGGGGCTTGTTTTTCTTATCTATTATTTGTCTTTCCATTGAAATTATTTGGAACGTCTCTTCAATAATTTTAGGCTCATATTTTAATCAAGAGTTGCTCATAATTCTTGTTTTCGGGAAGATATTTCTATTTTCAAATTATTATCTTCTACGATATAATGATTTTACAGAAAGAGAATCTGGTTTTTATATCTATAAACTATATGGAATTTCGTTAGTATTACTGATTTCATACTTATTCCCTCTCTCAATAGTTTTCTTACTACCCTTTATGATATTTTTATTACAAAGAAACAGAAATTCCTATTTTCGTTTATTTTTCTATTTAATACTAAGTATTATCACATTTATTGAAGCAACAGGGTTCTTAGTCTTATATGGACTTCTATTCTCCCTTGAAACATTATCGATTAGTATTTCGTCCACTATATACTTAATATCTTTAATATCTATATTTTTTACATCAATTATCTTTAATTTAAAAAGAACAAATAACATTGAAAAATTCATACTTTATTTTTTAATATCTTTCCTTTCGTTTATTTTGTTATCACCCTATATATATCTAATATATAACACAACAACCTCATTATTCATTTTCTTGTGTTTGATGGGTATTTTCTATTATCGGAAAGAGGAGAAGCGATATAAATGGTTTATTAAACCTTGTGTCCTTCTTGCGATTTTTGATCTTATTAGTTTTCTATCTTTATCATTCTTTTTTAATGCTAATATATTTACATCCTATAATCCGATACTAAGTTTTACCTTAACTTTAAGCGTGTCTGGATTTGCGTTTGTATTTCTTTACAACGATTCGCCAAGATTGTTTCGAAAGAGATCTTTTTATGCCGTTTTAGCTTCAAATATAATTTCCTTTCCTGTATTTCTATATTTCTTCTTAATTTCAGTATACTCGCTTCCGATATTCGATCTAATTATATTAATTATAAGTATTAATGTAGGAGTTGTTCTTTTTTATCTTTCAATAGCAATTTATCAGTGGAAATTGTCATGGGCGATATGGAAAATTGGTTATAGATCGTGGATAATCCTTCCTATTGTAAATTATGCATTGATAAGCGAAGCATTTACAGGTATAGATGTATTCACAAACGCTTTAAATTTATTTGGTGTAAATTTATATGGTTCAAATCTTTTAGCGTTGATTCTATGCGTTCTTTTATCCTTCCCGTTCTGGTATACATGGATTAAGAAACATTTCACTAATGTTTTATTTATTTCATGGGGCTTAGGTTTATTTTTATTCTATTGGTTTAGCTATAATGCATTTTTTGGAAACCCTGGTTTGAGCTATTTATCATTTATTGGAATCTCAATTATAATACTTATGCCAATTCTAGTAAGGTTAAGATCGTGGAAAATAGTATCTATCTTATGGATGATATTCTCAGTAATCCTGTTAACTTTTCTATTTTCTCTATTTGAAGCAGTAGGATTTCTAATTGAGATAAATTACCCAATAATCACAATAGTATGTGGACTACTTTTTATTACCCTCTCGTTTTTCCCTAATTTAAAAGCTCAAAAGAATGTTATATTAATACTGGCTTACTCCATTGCTCTAATTGGGATTTTCTTAATAATATTTCATCTTATGTTTTTGGTAACCTTGCACCTGTATATTTCTACAAATTTAGCGTTAATTATTATGTCATTTAGCTTATTTTCTTCAAGACTTCTAAAATTAAAACGGACGATCTTTAATCGTTTAATTTCTACTATTTTAATAGTCAATTTCTCTTCGCTAACATACTTTACTTTNAGCTTAATTCCAAATTTTGGATTNTTTCCATTATTTTTAGCGGTATCAGTCTTCGGNGGGTCGTATTTCGTATTTAATTACTATAAATTATTCTTTCCAACGAAAAAAATTATTCCATTAAGTATTCTTTCTTTTGGAATTTCATCTTCCGTGTCTTCAATTGTATTTTTGTTGTTACCCGTTTCACTTTTTATTGTTGCCGCAGTGTTTATTACTATAAATTTATTTTTAATTAATTTTTCATTAGGGAATTATCGATTTATAATGTGGTATTTAATCCCTATTCCCTTCACACTTTTTATATTACAGTTTATATTTTATATTGAACTTTTTNAACCTATTTTTCTGTTTACTTTAGCAGGATTAATATNTTACACCATTATCTTCCAAATCCTAATAATTCTCTTCAATAACGAAAATGAAATTCCAATCGATTCAAAATCCTATAATATTATGAAATTTTTTGAGGATAAAAATCAAATTAAAGTTCTAAATTTAATATGCTTTTTATTAAATTCAACTTACTTTTCAGTTTTTATTACATTTATTAGCCCTTTTAACATATTCTACCAAATTCTCGAATTTTTGATATTATGGTCTATTTTGACATTACTCAGTATACAATACGCTGAATTTTCGAAAATAAAAATTGATATCGAAAATTTTACCATGTATTTAAAGAAATTCAGTTCAATAATTGCATTTCTATTATATCTTGAAATTTCTTTTTTTGTTTTTGGTATAGCTCTTGATTATTTAGGGTTGGGGTTAATTGAGAACCTTTTGTTATCTTTTAGTTGTTTGTTTATCCTGACATTTTTCGATTTCTATTTTATAAAGAAGGCTAGTAAAAAGATAATCTATCCAATTCATATTTTTGCGTACATTTTAATATCTATCTTTACATTTATTCTTTTAAATCAATTCTTACCAGTTGGTTTAGAAAGTCTCTTTTTGAACCTTGTAATTCTGTTAATTATGCAATTCTATACTGAATACGCCATTTTTACGTATTTGAATCAATTAGGTCGATATGACGCAAGTAAATTAAAGGAATCCATGATTCAGATTAGAAATGTCCTAATAAATTTAGTTATATTTACTATAGGCTTTTACACATCTTCCTTAATAACTTCTTTACTAATAAGTTCAAATGAGATATTTATAGGATTTCCGCAATTATTTTTCTTTTTAATGATTCTTTCCGTCATTATGTTTGCTATAAACCATCTAATAAAGTTTAAGTTCAGACATTTAATTTTATGGGGATCCTTTTTAACGTTTCAAGTTTGCTTTACAGTTTTTTACAGCTTATCAGTTTTACTTTTTACGAATTTCAATATCTTTAATTCTATGTTTTTAGTTTTAATTAATACGATCTTAGCTTTTTATTCTGTTTTCTCCACTAAAAGAATTTTTAAAGAAAAAGTGAATGTTCAAACCATCCAAAATTCTTATTCTATTCTAATGGTATTATCATACTTAGAAACATCTATTTTATTTTATGGATTGTTTATTCTTTTGTTTGGAGTAATTGAAAGTTTCTTAGCTTCACAAATCGTCCTATTTTTAACAAGCATAGTAGAAATTTATATAGTAAAAAGAATTAAAAATAAATACATATTCATTGTACATACAATCAGCTATTTCAGCATTTCAGGGTCTGTATTTTGGTTAATATTCTTTTTATCTCCCTCAAATTTAGCTTTACAAAGTCTTGCTACCTTGATTTTTGCTCTAATGCAATTCTATACAAATTATTCTTATTACAACACTATGCGTAAATTTAACCCTGATAACGAAGAATCGTTAGTAAAATGGAAAACACATCGAAAAAATTTCATAGGATGTGTAATTTATATAACATTATCAAATTACATTTTTCAGACTCTATATTTAGCCAACATTGAGCTTAAATTATTATTATTTTTATCAAGCATACTAATTCACGTCTTAATGATTTTTGACAAATATATCCTTAAATTCCTTGGTAAACATTCAAGTTTTTTAATGACAATTTCGTGGGCATCTATTTTTGGATTTTCAATTATTTATTTTTTAGGTTGGATTCCTCAATACTCAATTTCTATAGTTCCAATTATAATTATTATACTTTTGTTAGAGTTAGTTTATGGTTATGTTTTAAACCTATTCGATTTTTGGGGTTTAATTAAAGAAAACAAATTAAAATTTCGAAACTTTCTTATAATTGTTTCGTACATCAATTTCTGCTCTTGGCCACTGTACCATTTAACATTAAATATATTAAATATTACTACGATGATTTTAATCGTATTTGGTATTTTACTATGTTTAATGATACTTGATAATAATATCAATTTAAATTCTATTAATCAAAAAACTAGAAAACAGGTTAGTCGTTTCAGTTTGATTGGTTTTGGTGCAGTCTCCTCATTTGATGTGTATTTTGCATTAGATATAATAGCTCAAACTTCATTTTTATTGAATATTTCAACTTCCCTATTAATTTTTATGGTATTTGTAGGTTTCTTAGTCAAACCCTTTAAAAAACGGAAACTTCTCTCTTTTGCTTATTGGGCGTTAATGGTAACTTTAATAAGTATTATTTTTTACGCCTTTTATTTATCTGGTTGGAGCTGGTCATTTTTAATTGTAGGTGTTTTATTATACCCATTTATTTTCATGTTAGAGGAGTTAAAAGAATTCTTCGATAAAATAGTTGAGAATTTGAGCGCTTTATATCAAAATGTTAAGAACGCCATTAAATCTTTAGCTCAGGGAGTAATTGAATTCTTGAGAGTTAATTTTAAAGTAATCCGTATTATTTTGTGTTTATTGTTAGGAGTATTTACGGGAATTCTTTTTTCAGATTTGATATTACGCCTTTTAAACCCAGTCCATTCAATTTTATTAGCTTTAGCAATTTTTGGGCTATCTTACGGAATTATACCCGCAGAAAGATTAGAAGATATTGATGAAATTTTTAAGCAGAAAATGCAGAGGTTTATTATAATTTGGATAAGTATAACGCTTTTTATTTTGGTTCTTATATTACCTT
>JGI24724J26744_10001379_pt1 | contig 16735 bp, 16 predicted proteins | sample Cruoilmetagenom7_FD_26744 | JGI IMG/M metagenome (IMG submission 26744) | reverse complement strand
GTGAAAACACCTCGTCTGCGCCATTGACCAGAAAGGTCACTGTTAGGACGATCATAATAGATCGTTTCGACCGAGCGAGGCGAAAACCACTGATCAACGTCTGCGAGAACCCATTCAACCCGCGCCTCTCGGGTCGAGAGAAACGATGTTCAGTAAAACTGAATACGACGTAGCTTCCTAACCCCAGCATAAGCGTGCCTGATGTCACCATTGCGATCGAAAGCGACGTGCGCCACGCAAGCACGCCAAACAATACGATACCCACAGCAGCTCCGAGCTGACTCCAACGGGCAGCTCTTCAGAGCAAAGGGCCAATTTTCTCAGGCTGATCGAGTTCGTCGTTAAGCCAGGCCACATCTGCGCCTGATGAAAATGTCCAAGACAGCCCCCAAACCATCTGGGTCAGAACCAAAGCTGGGAACGACATGACGAGGCCAGTCGCGAGCATAGCTGTCCCCATCAAAAAATGGGCAATCACGATGGACCATTTGCGACTGTAGTTGTCGGCTACCACTCCAGCCGGAATTTCAAAGACGATAACGGTAAGCCCCTGAGCGGTACCAAGGAAAACGAGTTCTAATGGACTGAGTCCGGCTTCAACAACTAGATAGAGGCTCGTCGCGAGCCACCAGCCGCGGTGAAAAATTGCTCGTAGGAAAGTCCACCGCAAATAGGTTGCGGCCACCGTTCTAGATTTTCTGGAGTACACTTTGAATTCCGATTTCAGACGTGAGTAAGGGCTGCCGCAAAGGGCGTTTCATACAAAAGGTCTGAAATTAGGAGCGCATCGCTGATGCTTAGCTTGTATCGCCAAGACTCGCAAGAATGCTGAACTTTGACGCCTCAAATCGGCGTCAAGGCAGTCTCGCTAAGCGACCGTTTTAGGGCGACTTAAGCCGCTGAGATAATGTCCGCTTTTGCTCGCAAAACTGACTTGCGAGAATTGGACAATCAATCTCCACACTTCGACTGGACTTCCCAACGAACCTGAGCATTGGTGGTGATGCGACTTAGATAAGTCGCACGCCGCTCGGCCACTTCGCCGGGCTTGCCTCAGTGGGACGCCGTTCTTCGCGCCCACAATCCACTGGAGGCAGAATATGACACAAATCATCGATATCAAACCACCTAAACCTGGCACAAAATTGGCCAGCTTAGTGAAAGCTTTGAACGGTAAAGGCGCGACCTTGAAGGCGCTTTCCAAATCCCTTGCATGGCANTCACACACCGTCCGAGCTGCGCTCACACGCCTGCGTCAACGTGGGTATGAGATTGAGCGAGTACCCGGCAGAAAAGGTCAATCTACATTCTATAAAATTGAGCCCGCAGCATGACGCCAGTTGATATTGATACGCTGCTTAAAGCCGACCGCACCGAGCTAATGGGGCGGTGGTGTGAAGTCATAGGACGAGAGCCACCATCTCGCCTAAGCCAGCCCATGATGGCAAAAATCCTAGTCACGCAATTACAGTGGGAGACGTGTGGTCAATCCCGAGCAGCTCTGGTCCGGAAGCTAGAACGGTCTGTATCAGCGATCCAATCCAACACTGCGCTTGTCGCTCAAGGGCAACGACTAGTCCGTGAATGGAATGGTCGTCGGTACATCGTAGATATCACTAATGATGGTTATGAATGGAATGGCAGGGCGTGGCGGTCGCTGAGTGCCATCGCTAAAGAAATCACCGGAACCAAGTGGTCGGGCCCACGCTTCTTTGGTGTGGCAACATGAACAAGGTTCGCTGCGCCATCTACACCCGCAAGTCATCCGATGAAGGCCTGGACCAGGCCTTCAATTCTCTTGATGCACAAAGGGAGGCTTGTGAGGCCTATATCAAATCTCAGAAGCACGAAGGCTGGAAAGCCTTGCCCACCCTCTACGATGATGGCGGAGCATCGGGTGGCAACCTAGCCCGCCCAGCCTTGCAACAGTTGATGACTGATGTGGATGCCGGACGAGTAGATATGATTGTTGTCTACAAGATAGACCGGCTTACTCGATCACTGGCTGACTTCGCTAAACTGGTGGATAGACTAGATGCTGCTGGGGCCTCGTTCGTGTCCGTCACTCAACAGTTTAACACATCGACCAGTATGGGGCGGCTTACACTGAACGTATTGCTCTCGTTCGCGCAATTTGAACGAGAAGTCACTGCCGAGCGGATCAGAGACAAAATCGCAGCCTCGAAAAAGAAGGGTATGTGGATGGGCGGGTTGGTGCCACTTGGTTATGTCAGGGCCGATGATGGTCTCAAGATTAGCAGGCCAGAGGCTGCAACCATTAGGCGGCTATTCCAATCCTATCTTGAGTTTGGATGCGTTCGAAAACTTAAGACCTTTGCGGATGCCGAAAACCTTCGGACCAAGCGACATGTGTTTCAATCTGGCCGCGTCAGCGGCGAAGTTAGCTTCTCACGCGGACATCTCTACCACGTTCTATCGAACCCGATTTATATCGGGAAAATCCGTCACCACGATCAACTATACGACGGACTACATGACCCAATCATCAATCAGGAACTGTGGGATCAAGTTCAAGCCAAGCGCAGTGAAAACAGTGTAACCCGTGCCACTAGATCCAATNCCGCCAAACCATCGCCCCTTGCTGGAAAACTCTTTGATGAGCGGGNGCAGCGACTGACACCAAGTCACACCAATAAAAAGGGGACACGCTACCGGTATTACGTTTCGGCAAATGACAAGACAGATCGAAAAGCACATGAACCCAGATGGCGACTGCCGGCTTGTGAGCTGGAAGCTGCGGTCTTAACCGCGCTTTGTGAAAACCATGATATTCAGCTTGCCATGGCTGAGGCAGGAACACGGATGCCAACGTCGGAACAATGGATGATGCTGGTCGATCGAGTTGAAATTCATCCGGACCAAATTGCAATTACAGTGGAGCTTCCGAGAACGGGTCAATACACTTTACAGACACCCTATACGCTTCGCCGACGCGGAAATGAATACAAACTTGTACTCAACGACGGACAATCGAAAGAACCAGATCTGGTCATGGTGCGCCGCATCCTGAGGGCGATGAAATGGGTCGATCGCATCAAGTCGGGTGAGACCGTCGTCGCGATCGCGTCGAGTGAAGATATCTCAACAGACTATATCACCCACAATATCGACATGGCCTATTTATCACCGGAAATTCTGCACGCCATATTAGAGGGGCGCCAACGCGCCGACCTCACAACAGCTGATCTGTCACGGCGACGCTGGTCAGTTGATTGGTCGCAGCAACAATTGAGTTTTCTGAACTAGCTTCATCTTGTGAAAGGGTTTAAAAATTCCCTGTTATCCGATTCAATTTCCCTGTTATGGGAATCAAAACTCCCTGTTCCAAATTCCACCCTAACATTAAATAACACATATAATACTGAGTGTTACGGTATTTTCATGGATTCCCCNGGGACATGCAGGATGCGGAATCGTGTATTTCCCTGTTATCAGCGAAACCCGACCACGCGAAATGCGATTGGAGACAGGTGCCTAAAATCGGTGAATAGGAGATAATTTGCTCGGATAACAGCCGATAGCCGCAGCGCAATACCGCCGCATGTCCCGGAAATGTGGGCAGTTTCTTGATGAGTTTGATTTGGTCTCGAAAAGCGCGGACTGCATGGCGGAGAGGAAGGGATTCGAACCCTCGATACGCTTATCACGTATACTCCCTTAGCAGGGGAGCGCCTTCAGCCACTCGGCCACCTCTCCGTGAGGGAAATTCCCTAATCGACATGCCGTCCGACCGCAACCGGCAATCTGCGAGAATTCACCCTCGGACGGATCAAACCATGCGCACGGAGGCGCTTCACCCTTGCCAAGCCCCCCCGCACCACCGTATCGAAACGACATGACTAATATTACACTTCATAAAGGCGATCTTCCCGCCAATCTTGATCTCGGCACGGTTGTCGCGGTTGATACCGAGGCAATGGGCTTGAACCCGGCGCGTGATGCACTCTGCGTTGTGCAGATTTCAAGCGGCGATGGCACCGCGCACGTCGTGCAGCTGGGCCGCGACTATAATTGCCCAAACCTGAAGACGATGATGTCCGATCCGGACATTTTGAAGATCTTTCACTTTGCCCGGTTTGATGTCGCGATGATGCAAAAATGGCTTGGCATAAATTGCTCGCCGGTCTGGTGCACCAAGATCGCGTCCAAGCTCGCCCGCACCTATACAGACCGCCATGGCTTGAAAGATGTTAGCCGAGAGATTGCCGGCGTGAATATGGATAAGGCGCAACAGTCCAGCGATTGGGGCGCTGAAACGCTTAGCGACGCGCAATTGCAGTATGCGGCGAGCGACGTTCTGTACTTGCACAAAATCAAAGATGGCCTCGCCGACATGCTCGCCCGTGAGGGGCGCACCGCCCTCGCCCAAGCCTGTTTTGACTTTCTGCCGGTTCGGGCCGAACTCGATCTCGCTGGCTGGGACGAAAGCGATATATTCGCGCACAGATGACGGGTGAAGGAACTGTCACGATGAAAGCGCTATTGTTTTGCCCAATTGTCGCTTACAGTTAATCGCATGATAGCTGCGACTGCACATACCGATACGATTTCTGACTGGGCCCCGCAGCGCCAGATGACGCTGGCGCAGGCGCGCCGCCGGTCGTCGATTGTCGGGTTTTTGCGTGTTTTCTTCGTCGTCTGCGCCGCCGCTGCTGCCGGAATTATGATCGGTCCAATCGTCGCTAGTTCTCTGGACGGTGCGGGCCAACGCACAGTGCAGTTGGAGGCGAGCGAGGTGGTGACCATGGTCAACGCACGCTTTACCGGCAGAAACATCGCCGGAGAGGCCTACACAATCACCGCCGATACGGCCCGCCGACGGGTCGCCGATTCCAGCATTATCGACCTGCACAATCCAAAGCTCATCGATGAAACAGGAACCGAAGTCATCGCTCCAACCGGCGTTTATAATCAAAATGCCGGTTATCTTGATCTGTATGAAGCGGTTCGCGTCAATGATGGGCAAGGCTACGCCTTTACGACCAGTGCCGCACGTGTATTTGTTCAGGAAGGCCGGGTCGCAGGGCTAAATCCGCTTCGCGGCAATGGCCCCCTTGGCGATGTGCGTTCAGACTCGTATGAAATTGTAGACGATGGTGATCGCGTTATCCTGCGCGGCAATGTGGACATGACGATCTATCCGGCTGGCGAAACCGATCCGGACGAAAATATTGAAGAGTAGAGTGGTGATAAGTATGCTGAAATATCTGACCGGTGCCTTGATCGCCGTTTCCCTTTCCGCCCCGGCCCTTGCACAGGTTTCTGGCGAGGGCGGCCCGATCCGGGTCAAGGCGGACCGNTCCGAAGTGTTGGATAAAGAACACAAAGTCATCCTGATTGATAATGTCGACATCACNCAGGGNGATGCGCGCCTGCGGGCGAATGTTGTAACGCTGGCCTANAAAAGCGCCGAGACGTCAAACTCGACAGGCCTGGAATCGACTTTCGGNGACATCGATACGATGACCGCCAGAGGCGAGGTTTTCTACATAACGCCCGACCTCAAAGTCAACGGTGATCTCGGTATCTACAATGCCGCAACCGATACAATCACTTTGACGGGAAATGTCATACTCGTACGCGGCGACGATGTCGCCAAGGGCGAGCGCCTAACGATACAACTAGCGGCGGGTGTGACGACTTTGGACGGCGGCGGCAATCAAGTGAACATGGTTATCATACCCAGCGAAAATGCCGATTGATGAAATTCAATCTATCGTAATCACTCGATTTTAAGCCTGTTAAGCTAAGCGAATGGTTGGAATATCGCTGAGGGAGAGAATCGAAGATGGAACAGACTGGCCAAGGCCTCGTCGTCAACGGACTCGCCAAAACATTTGGCAAGCGTCAGGTTGTTCAAGACGTCTCTTTGTCTCTTCAGCGCGGTGAAATCGTTGGCCTTTTGGGGCCTAACGGTGCCGGTAAGACGACCTGTTTCTATATGATTATGGGCCTGATCGCCGCNGATGGTGGNGCGATNATGATTGACGGCGCTGACGTGACCAGNTTGCCAATGTACCAGCGCGCGCGTCTGGGGCTTGGCTATCTTCCACAGGAAGCCTCAATCTTTCGCGGCATGAGTGTCGAAGACAATATCATGGCCGTTGTTGAACTGGTTGAGCGCGATAAAACCGAACGCAAGAATCAGGTGGACGCGCTGCTTGAAGAGCTGCACATCACCCATCTGCGCAAACAGCCATCGACAAGCCTGTCAGGCGGTGAGCGCCGCAGGGTTGAAATTGCCCGAGCGCTTGCATCAAAGCCGAGCTTTATGCTGCTGGATGAACCCTTCACCGGGATCGATCCGCTGGCCATTTCNGATATTTCCGATCTGGTCGGTTACCTCAAAGAACGCGGCCTTGGNGTGCTNATCACCGACCACCAGGTTCGCGAAACACTNGAGATCGTTGACCGCGCGTCGATCATCTATGAGGGCGGCGTCTTGTTCGAAGGNGCGCCGAATGAAGTCCTTGCCAATGAAGACGTGAGACGCGTCTACCTTGGCCAACGGTTTGCGGCCTGAGGAGTAAGTCATGGCTGCCCATCAAAGACTAGATATGCGCCAGGGCCAGTCCNTNGTTATGACGCCACAACTGCAGCAAGCGATTAAGCTACTGCAACTTTCAAACATCGAACTGGCTGANTTCGTTGCCGAAGAAATTGAACGCAATCCATTGCTAGAGCGTAGTGAAAACGCCGATTCAGCGGATGCGCAAGGCGATGANAAGTCGCCNAAATCACGTGAAGAACTCTCGCTCGACGATACGTCAGGCATGAATGAAGCGCGCGAAGCCATGGATGCGCCCGACACCGATGTCTATGAGGCCGGAACGGGCTCCGACAATGCGACGACGGCCAACGCCGCGCAGAGCGGGCCATCCGCCTCGACCGATTGGTCGCAAGCCGGATCAGGCCGNGGCGGCGGTGAGGACTTCGATTTTGAAGGCACCCTCACCCGCGAAAAGAGCCTGCATGAGCATCTGCACGAACAGCTTTCAATATCCGGCCTGTCGCAAGCCGACCGCCTTATCGGCGCGCGCCTAGTCGACGAGACTGATGACGCTGGATATTGCAAAGTCGAACTGGCTGAAATCGCGAAAATCCTTGGCGCTGACACTGCTAATGTCGACGCGGTTCTCAAAGTNTGTCAGGAATTTGAACCAACCGGTGTATTGGCCCGGGACCTGAACGAATGTCTCGCCCTGCAATTGAAGGAACGCGACCGNTACGACCCGGTNATGGCNTGCTTTCTGGAAAATCTGCATCTGGCGGCCAAGCACGATATCAAAGCNCTGTCTGAGGTCTGCGACGTCGATAAAGAAGACGTCATGGACATGCTGGCCGAGCTACGCACGCTCAATCCACGTCCGGGTTCGGAATATTCGAATGAAGCGACGATGGCGGTTGCACCTGATGTTTACATTCGGGAATTGCCAAATGGCATGTTTGCGGTCGAGCTCAATTCTGACACCCTGCCCCGCGTCCTGATGGACAAGGCCTATTATGCCGAAGTCAACGCCCTGCCGATGCGCGACAAGGAAAAGGAGTTCATCTCTGAATGCGCCGCAAACGCGACGTGGTTGATCAAGTCCCTCGATCAGCGCGCGCGGACGATCCTGAAAGTCTCCAGCGAAATTGTTCGCCAGCAGGATGCCTTCTTCGCACATGGCGTCGCGCACCTACGTCCGCTCAACCTGAAACAAGTCGCTGACGCAATCGAAATGCACGAAAGTACGGTCAGCCGGGTGACGTCGAACAAGTATATGTCAACGCCGCGCGGATTGTTTGAGTTGAAATATTTCTTCTCGGCGTCAATCCCATCAACTGGCGGTGGCGAGGCCCACTCGGCCGAAGCGGTTCGTCACCGGATCAAACAATTGATCGACGAAGAAGGCGACAAAGTCTTGTCCGACGATAAAATCGTCGAAATCCTGACCGAGTTCGGGATCGAGATTGCGCGCCGCACAGTCGCGAAATACCGCGAGAGCCTGAACATCCCAAGCAGCGTCCAACGCCGCCGGATTCTGCGGAGCAATGCCGCCTAGGTACTGGCGCTGCCAGCCCGCGACAGACGCGCATCCCGAAACGAAACCATGCGCCGCTTTTGGACATCCCATAGTTTCAGCCGAACGGTCGAAAAGCTTTGCCACAGGGTGATCCGCCGCGTATTCGCCAGATCGGGGTGATCCTTCAAGATTTTTGGCAAGTGGTAAAACGGGATGCGGCTATACAAGTGGTGGACGTGATGAATGCCAATATTGGCCGACATCCAGCGCAAAACCGGCGGCAGATCATAATGCGAACTGCCATGCAAAGCGGCCTCGTGAAGATGCCAATCGCTCTCGTCATCCCAGACGGCATCTTCAAACTGGTGCTGAACGTAAAACAACCAGACCCCCAGTGTGGCGGCAATGCAGGTAATGCACAAATATGTCACCAGAAAGGGCAGCCAACCAATCAACCAAACGCCAAGCGTTAGCACGCCCACGACAGCAACATTCGTGGCCATCGTGCTGATCCAGTATTTTGCCCCATGCGTCATCGACCCGAAGGGCAGACGGTGGTGCAGTAAAAACAGAAAGATCGGTCCAATCCCAAACAAAACGGCGGGGCTGCGATACATCCGGTAAGCGACACGCCCCAGAAATGACCGCGCATGGTACTCCTCAATCGTCAGCGTTTGAACGTCGCCTATCCCGCGCGCATCGAGATTTCCGTGCGTGGCGTGGTGAACAACGTGCGAGCGCTGCCAGGCATCATAAGGCGTTAGGGTCACGACCCCGATCACCCGTCCAACCCAGTCATTCACCTGCCGGGTTTTGAAAAACGCGCCATGTGAACAATCATGCTGAATCAGGAACAGGCGCACGAGAAAACCGGCCGCCACAACACAAATCGGTACGGTCAGCCAATAGCTGATGGAGGACGACCAGACCGCAGCCCCCCAGAGGGCCAGAAATGGAATGACGGTAACCGCGACTTCAAAGGCGCTACGAGAAAGCGTCGGCGCACGATAGCGGCGCAACGTCTTGATCCACATTTGAGCCTTCTCCTGAACAGACTCCCTTGTGATAGCACTGGTCTTATCTTTCATTCATCTACCTAATTTGCTTCCTACACGTCAGCAGACAGAAGCTGTAACGGCCGTCATTGCAAGTAAATTCGCGACATCGGGCCAAACCAAAGTTGACTATGCACGCGCCATCGCCTCGGCAATAAGGTCACTCGCGGCGGACCGCATCAATGCGTCTTCCGTGTCCGCGCCCAATACTGGCTCCTTGCCAATTTCTAGCATCACCGGAACAGCAAATGGACTGATCTTTTCAAGGTCGCAATGAACCAGCCGCCCTCTAATACGCATCAGCATGTCCGACAGGCGGCGAATATCCAGAAAACCGGTTGCCGCATCATGACGGGCGGCTTGAAGCAGGATGTGATCAGGCTCATGCTGGCGCAGCACGTCATAGATGAGGTCGGTGGAAAACGTCACCTGTCGCCCCGTCTTCTCGCCGCCGGGCATACGTCGCGCAATCAAACCTGAGATTTGCGCGCAATGGGCGAAATGCCGCTTCATCATCACACTTTCCTCCAGCCATTCTTCCAGATCATCGCCGAGCATGTCGGGCGCGAACAGATCTTCCAGATCNACNTGCCCGATCGGTTCCATCGCCCAAACCGCCATCGCATATTCTGAGGCAACAAAGCCCAGTGGCCTAACGCCCATCCGCTCCAGCCGCCGGGTCAACAGCATGCCCATGGTCTGATGCGCCAAGCGGCCCTCAAACGGGTAACAGACGAGATAATGCCGGTCTGCCCGCGCGAATGTCTCCACAAGCAACTCGTTCGCCGCCGGGATGCAGGATTGCGCCTCCTGCGCGCCAAACCATTCCTGCACGGTGTCCGGCAGCCCGCGCCAGCTTTCGCGCGTGTGGATCATCTCGCGCACCCGCCCGGCAAGAAAACTCGTCAACGGAAACTTGCCGCCATTATAGCTCGGGATGGCCGGGTTCTTCTCCCCCGGTGCGCGCATGACGAGTGCGTTCAATTCCGATATACCCAAAAAGCGAAAAATTTCTCCTGCGAAGAGAAATGTGTCTCCGGGGGTCAGCGAATTGATGAAATATTCTTCGATTTCGCCCAGCTTTCGCCCGCCGCGAAGCACTTGCTGCCCGGTCGCTTGACCAGCTTTGCTTCCGCCAACCCGGCTAGCCAGCCTGACACTGAGCAATTGCGCTTCGACAATTGCGCCAACATTCATTCGATGTTGCTGCTGATCGCGCGGGGTACGGGCATGCCAACGTCCGTCGCGCCCGCGTACAATCCGCTTGAACCGGTCATAAGTGTTCAGCGCATAACCACCCGTCGCGGCCAAATCGACCACCTGCTCAAATGTCTCCCAGTCTAGGTCGGCATAGGGCGCGGCCCGTACAATCTCATCATATAGGCCCTGCAACTCAAATCCCGCGCCGCAAGCCCGCCCCATCACATGCTGGCCAAGCACATCCAGCGCGCCCATCCGAAGGTCTTCACCGTCTATATCCCCGGCCTTCACGGCGTCCTCGGCGGCCTTGCATTCCAGTATTTCAAACCGGCTAGTTGGCACCAGAACCGCCTGGCTGGCTTCATCCATTCTGTGGTTCGCCCGGCCAATGCGTTGGATCAGGCGGGCCGCGCCCTTTGGCGCGCCAATCTGGATGACCAGATCAACCTCCCCCCAATCGATGCCGAGGTCCAAGGTCGACGTACAGACAACCGCCTTGATCGTCCCGGCGGCCATAGCCGCTTCAACCTTGCGGCGCTGCTCTTTCGCCAGCGAGCCATGGTGCAACGCAATCGCCAGACCATCCTCATTCGCGGTCCACAGCTCCTGAAACATCAGCTCTGCCTGCGAGCGCGTATTTACGAAGACGAGCGCCATTTGAGCATCCCGAATACGTTCATAGACCTCTGGCACGGCGAACCGCCCTGAATGGCCCGACCACGGTATTTCTTCGCGCGAAATCAGTAAATCAACGTCCGCTCGCACGCCGCCCACGGACTGGATCAACCGGGTCGGCTGCCCGTTTACACCGAGCCAGCGCTGCAATACGCCCGGGTCTTTTACAGTCGCGGACAATCCAATGAACCGGCACGCCGGCGCCCAGCGTGATAGTGTCGCCAGCCCCAAGGAAAGCAGGTCGCCGCGCTTTGACGGCGCAATCGCATGGATCTCATCTATGATCACGCATTTTAAGTCAGCGAAGAATTCGGCGGCATGATTAGAGGCGATAAACAGCGCCAGCTGCTCCGGCGTCGTCAACAAAATGTCTGGCGGGTTTCGCCTTTGGCGCTGGCGTTTTGACGGCGGCGTATCGCCCGTGCGCGTCTCGATCCGAATATCCAGACCCATCTCCGCGACCGGGTCAGTCAGGTTCCTGGCGACATCTACGGCAAGCGCCTTCAATGGCGAGATATAGAGCGTGTGGATCGAAGGTATTTCTGAATTGGTCGACTGCTTATGCGTTGCCAGTTCCACTAGGCTGCCAAGAAAACCCGCCAATGTCTTGCCGCCGCCGGTTGGCGCGATCAGTAAGGCACTCTCACCCGCGAGCGCAGCCTGCGTCAGCTCCAACTGGTGGGCACGCGGCGACCACCCCCGGCCACTAAACCAGCGATCGAACCGGTTAGGCAGCCTAAATTCTGGGCCCAAATCATCAGTCATCGAAAGCAGACTATCGCAATCTTGACCGCCTTGCGTACTTTTATCTGACTTTGCTGTGTATTCGCGCTGGCGGCCTAGTCGTCCGCCGCATCTTCAGCGGCTGCGAGTTCCGCTTCCAGCTTTTCCTGCTCGATCCGGTCCAGAACCGCGACGATATTCGCGGTCAATTTTTCTATCTCAAACCGCGGCAATCCGGCAACGTCATAGCCGCGCCGAACAATCACAAGGTCACGAGAGGGAATGATCACCATGGACTGCCCGCGATTGCCCAAACCAGCATATGTATCGGCCGGGACGCCATCAACATCATCAAACAGCCAGAACCCGCCACCATAGCCAAATTCATCGCCCGGTTGTGCCGGCGCCGGCGTGGCAACAAATTCCGTCCAGTCATTCGGCAGGATTTGTTCACCGCCCCATTTGCCGCCTTGCAGATACAATTGACCAAGCCGGGCCATATCGCGCGCCGTCATCCAGACTTGTGACGAGCTTACAAAATCACCATCCCAATCAGTTTCCAGAATCGTATGAGTGGCGCCAATCCGGTTCAACACCGCCTCATATGGGTAGCGATAATAGGTACCATCATTGCCAATCGCTTCGCGCAGATAGCGCATGGCGATCAGTGTATCATAGTTGGAATACTTGAACCGNGTNCCTGGTTCCGCCTCCAGCAGGCGTGCCCGGATCATNTCCATCACCTTCACGCCGCCAAAATAAACCCGGTCGGTCCGCGACCCGCGCGTGCCGGACTCTAGCCCGCTCGCCATNTTCAACAGATTGCGCAGCGTGATCGCCCGCCGNGGNTCACCGCCCAAATTAAAGTCCGCAATCACGGCGGTATTGTCCAANCCGACCAANCCGTCTTGAATCGCCGCCCCAAGAATGGTGGCGGTCAGTGACTTCGCGACAGACCATGTCCGCTGCGGCTTGTCGGCGGTTATTCCGCGCCCATACCGTTCAGCGATCACCTGACCTTTATGTACTACGACAACCGCACTGGTGCGTGTGCCCTCGCCATAGGATTCGCCATCAAATGCGAAACTGACCGGCGCTTCCAAACGGTCCAAGGCCAGTGTATTTTCGGTCAATAGAACATTGTCGCCCAATGCCGTTGATGTATCGGGCGCCAGGTTTTCCGGCGCTGAAGCAAAGCCCGGCAACCAATCGGTCGCCTTGGGGCTTGCCCCAACCGCCAGAAGCGAGCAGCCCATTCCTGGACGCCAGGCCGCAATTCGTGGCGGCATGTCATAATCAAACCGAACCGACACCGTGCGTCGGCGCTCATTGATGTTCGCGCCGGATACTTCGTTCATCAGGGGACGATAGTCGGCATATATCCCGTCCAGCTCATTGGCTTCAATTACCGCGCGCGATTGATCCGATGTGAACGTCGCTGAGCAGGTGAATAGNGCCTTATACCCCGCCGCGAACGACAATTTCGCGACATCGCTCGCCGTTTCATTTTGCGCCAGACTAATGGGTGAAACGGCAATCGCCAGCAGGCTGGCAGCAATAACAGGCAAACGCATAAAGGATCTCCGGGCAAACCAAACTTTTCTCTAAGCTGCTTTACCTATTCTCCTCAAGCGGCGGAAATGCGGCAGCCCCAAATTCGGCCGCCGCATCGCCCACGTCACCCGCCTATTTCCGGCACGTATGCGTACGTTTCTGCACGCCCAGGTGCTCAACAATCCCGCTCGCATTGTCGATGCCAAAGTAGAAATTGCCGTAATCATATACCGTCTGCGGCCCCTTCGAGACGACGCAATTAGGCTTTCCAAACGAGGCACGGGCATAGATTTGCTCGACCCCCGGTGCGACCCCGCTTGCGGTGCGAAACCGTCTATCCTTGGCGATGATCCAATAAACCTCATCGTCGGCCGCAACCGTCAGGCCCTCGAAAAAGTAAGTCGTCGCGGCGGTGCCCTCTATCGGGATGGTTTTGCGCGGGACGCCCTTCAGCGCCAGCAATTGCGCCAATGACATACCAATCTCAACCTCACCAACCCGTTCGCCCGGCACCACGAGATCATCATTCAAGGTGAGTGGCGCGGTCGCGCACGCTGCCACCAGCGCAATGACGGGCAATAGAAAACTCAATTTGGCGAAGGTCATATTCGGGATACTCTACAATCTGCACCCCCGCACAGCGTCTCAGTACCAAGGCGCAAATCTCAACAGCTGTCGAGCTTATGTAGATGAATTCGAAGAAAGGTTTGGCGCTATTCGGCCGCCATCAACTCGCGTACAGATGTATCNGAGTCCAATGTCTCAGCGATAACCTCACCAATNGTNCACCGGCACTTGCCGCAATTGAAGTTGCAGCCGTGATGCGCCTGCACCGCTTCGGGTGAACGCGCACCGGCTTCGACGGCCTCGCGGACGCCTTGGTCATTAATACGGCGGCAGATACAAATGATCATGAGAACCATTTGCAGGACATGAGAATGATTGTCAAGTGCGACAACCCGTCAAATGCCCCGCCCCATACGAAAATGCCGAGACCATTGCGGCCCCGGCATTGTTCTCATGCGAGATCAGAACGGCTTAGACGCCATAATACATATCAAATTCAACCGGATGCGGGTGCAGCTGCAGACGCTCCACTTCTTCCATTTTCAGAGCGATGTAAGCGTCGATTTGGTCATCATCGAAGACATTACCCTTCTTGAGGAAGTCACGGTCCGCATCCAGCGATTCGAGCGCTTCACGGAGCGACCCACAGACTTGCGGGATCGCGTTAGCTTCCTCTACTGGCAGGTCGTACAGATCCTTGTCCATGGCGTCGCCTGGGTGAATCTTGTTCTCGATCCCATCAAGGCCAGCCATCAGCAATGCAGAGAAGCAGAGGTATGGGTTCGCTGTTGGATCAGGAAAACGTGTCTCAATCCGGCGAGAATTTGCACCCGTGCCGAATGGAATACGGATCGACGCTGAACGGTTACGCGCCGAATAGGCCAACATAACCGGTGCCTCAAAGCCTGGAACCAGACGTTTGTAGGAATTCGTCGATGCATTTGTCAGGGCGTTCAGGGCCTTGGCGTGCTTAATGATGCCGCCAATATAAAACAGGCACATCTCTGACAGTCCGGCATAGCCATCACCAGCGAACATTGGTTTGCCGCCGTTCCAGATCGACTGGTGAACGTGCATACCAGAGCCGTTATCGTTGAAATATGGTTTCGGCATAAAGGTCGCAGTTTTACCATAAGATGCCGCAACATTATGCACGACATACTTATAGCGCTGCAAGCGATCCGCCATTGTCGTAAGCGTGTTGAACTTCAGACCAAGCTCATGCTGCGCGGGTGCAACTTCGTGGTGATGCTTTTCCGGCTCAAGCCCCATTTCGCCCATTACAGAGAGCATTTCAGAACGCATATCTTGCTCAGAATCGATTGGCGGAACCGGGAAATACCCACCTTTTGGCCCCGGACGGTGGCCCATATTGCCCATATCGTAGGCGCGGTCCGTATTCGCCGGNAGCTCCGTTGAATCAAAACTGTATCCGGTTTTATGCGGCTCGGTGCTCCACTTCACATCGTCAAACACGAAGAACTCAGCTTCCGGCCCGAAATAGACCGTATCCCCAACGCCGGTTGAAGCCATGTAAGCTTCCGCCTTCTTGGCGGTCATGCGCGGATCGCGATTGTAGGCCTGACCCGAAATTGGATCGAGAATATCGCACATCACCGCCAGCGTTGTTTGCTGGAAGAATGGGTCGATAACCGCCGTGGCGGTATCCGGCATCAGTGTCATGTCCGACTCGTTGATGGCCTTCCAACCCGCAATCGAAGAGCCATCAAACATTTGGCCTTCGGTAAAGAAGTCAGCATCGACCATTCTTTTGTCGAACGTCACATGCTGCAACTTACCCTTTGGGTCGGTAAATCTCAGATCAACGAACTCAACGTCCTGATCTTTCATCATTTTCATAATCTTGTCGGCCATAAAATGCTCCAATCCATCTGCCTAATTCAAGTTCAGGTACGAAACGCCTAAAGCGCGCCATCCCCAGTTTCGCCTGTCCGGATGCGAACAGCTTCGCTGACATCCGAGACAAATACTTTTCCGTCGCCAATCTTGCCCGTGTGGGCCGCCTTGGAAATGGCATCGATTGCGTCTTGCACCGCGCTATCGGCCACAACAATCTCAACCTTCAGCTTTGGCAGAAAATCCACGACATATTCGGCGCCGCGATAAAGCTCTGTATGGCCCCGTTGACGGCCAAACCCTTTGGCTTCGAGTACGGTCATCCCCTGCACACCAACCTCATGCAGCGCTTCTTTAACGTCATCCAATTTGAACGGCTTTATGATCGCCTCAATTTTCTTCATCGGTTTGCCTTATATGTGAGTCCCTTGGTTGAAACAGCTCTATCGGCAGCGCCGCGGGCACGGGAGTCAAACCCGGTCAAAGTTATGAAATGCGCACTAGCTGCCCAATCTTTCACCACCTCTGCCGCAAATGTGTGCAAATAATACCTGTGAAAAGTTGACGGGTGTGTCATTGTTTTGTTCAGTGTTTGATGTTAGGTTGCGGGAAACCAATCAGGACAGAGAAGCCAGATGACACAATCCGCACCTTATATTGATCCCGCCCGTCCGCGTAGCCGCATCAAACCCTTCAAAGCTTGGGGACATATGCAAAAGCTGCTCGCTGACAAGGAAGATACAAGTCAGGTTTTCCACATTATCGAAGCGCTGAATGGCGATGCGATCGTTAATGACTTCAAACAGTTTTCGGCCTCCCAGAACGGCCGCGAAATTATGAGTAAGCGCCAGGACTTGCCAACACTGCTCGATGATCACGCACCGCTAAAACGCCTGCCGGTCGGCACCGTCGGGCATGCCTATGTGACCTTTATGGAGCGCGAGGGGCTTAGCGCCGCGGGCCTGGTCGCCGAATCCCGCACTCAGCGTCAGGGCCAGAAGGATTATGCCGATGACCTTGAATGGTACGGCAACCGCCTGCGCGACACCCACGACCTCTACCACATCATGAGCGGCT
>JGI24724J26744_10001374_pt1 | contig 16746 bp, 17 predicted proteins | sample Cruoilmetagenom7_FD_26744 | JGI IMG/M metagenome (IMG submission 26744) | reverse complement strand
AAAAGCGATCGACCGGCATCTGAGTACAACGACGGTAAAATGCATGATTAAATCAGCGGCGAAAAGAGAAGGATTGAACTCATCGATTGTGGATAAACTCAGCGGCCATTCGCTGCGAGTTGGCGCCACTCAGGACTTGCTTCGTAAAGGTTTGATACGGCCGCAATTATGCTGGCCGGCGGGTGGAAGTCTGTGAATACGCTCTCACGGTATCTTGAAAAGGCGGAACATAACGTATGGGCGTCCGAAGTGCATGTTTCAACGGAGGCGTTTAATAACGGTCTTCAGCATAAGCAAAATGTCCATACATAGATTTTGCTTTTCTTGATAGATCAGGTCCAGCCTAGCCTTCCGCGGGACGCAGTTTCTGCAGTATATTTCTTCGGATTCGTCGGCATTCGTTGCATTTTTGAGCAACCGCTCCTCATGATTATGAAAGTAGACGGACGCCAAACCCGTCACGCCTGGGCGATTTTGCAGCACTTTGCTATATAGTTCAGGAAATTTCTCGACATACCGTCGCAACGGTGGACGAGGGCCTACAAAGCTCATGTCGCCGACGAGTATGTTCCAGAGCTGCGGGATTTCATCAATTCTGGATTTACGAAGCACCCAACCCGTTTTGGTTATTCGGCTGTTTTTGTGAGCACCGGTTGCTCCCATATCTTTTTTGTCGGGGTGCATGGTTCGGAATTTTAATAGAGCAAAACCCTGTCCGGGTGCTTTCATTCGTTCCGAGACGTAAAACACAGGCCGCCCATCGCGCAGCAAGATTAGCAGTGAAACAAATGCAATCAACGGCAAGAGCACAATTGCTATGGCTAGAGCAACCATAATATCAAATAAGCGTTTGGTCATGTTCATTGTCCGTCAATAGCGTTTTGGGTTTTTGGAAAGCTCAATTAGTAGAGGCCGATTAAAATGATAACAAACAAAAACACTCTTTCGCCAAATTTTCTACGGAGCTGCGAAATGTTCCGTAGTAAAAAGATTCTATTTTTGAAACCTTTGCCAAGAAATTGTGCAGGTATATCGGATGATACTTTTTGTAGCACTTTAATGATTTTCAGACATTCAGTGCTGTACCAGCCGGCTCTAAGCAGTTTTAGCCGTTTATACGCAGCCGTCAGGCCAGTGTTAGACCCAACTTCGTTGTTTTCATGCTGCCGATAATGCAGTTTATAGCCTTTGTCAAAATACCAAAGGATGCCTTGTGATCGGCAAAAAGAGTACATAAGCCAGTCATGATAATTGACTGCCGTTGCCTCCTCCCAATGGTCCAATAAAAATTGTTTGAACTGTTGAGTGGAGACTGCACTGGCAACATAAGTACAGCCTGCGCCTCCACCTTGAAATAAGTAATCATATTTTCTTTGTGCCTGCATTTTATCTAGCAGAAGTTGGCGACCATCTTTCCAAAACGATAATAGGTTGGAAGAGTAAACGTCGCATTTTTGTTCNACAATAGTGTTGCAAGCCGTTTTAAGTTTGTCGTCAAACCAGATATCATCCTGATCAGCCAGCGACATGTAGTCAAAGCCTGAAAAATCNACATCGNGGATTAGGCGATAAAAATTCTTTGCGGCACCGCCAAACCGCTCACCATATGGCAGAACCGTTACGCGTGAGTCTTTTTCTGCAAGTGCCTCGCACCATTGCAGAGTGTCATCCGTGGATAGATCAACACTGATATAAAGCCTTATATCAACGCCTTGTTGCGCCAAAATTGTATCAACCTGTTCTTCAATCCATTGCATGCCATTATAGGCCGCCAAAAGAACCGCTATTTTTGGCTCACTTGATGTGTTCAGTGTCATTGGGGTAACCATGATCGGGGCCTAGTTTTATGTAGTGAAAATATGTTGGGTTATCTTGGAGGCGCCTCAGGATAATCCAGTTTCACAAATATCATAATTTACGCAATGTAACTAATGGTTAATATTCCGAAAATTACCATAAATGGCATTATCTGGGTCAGTCTTTAAGCTAGTGTACTGGAAGAGTCACGTTTTGAAGGGGCCTTGCAAAATCGGACGGCCCGTTGATGATCTGTCTTGCGTGTTCTCTGGCGGCGCCAGCACGCGGGGCCCAAGATGGAACGTCGCTATTTTTGCGAATTTTTTAGAGTGGCCGCGCAGAAAATAGATTCCATTTTAAAAAATTCCCCATTGGGGTGATCAAACAATTGGATTAAATAGCCAATTAAAAAGTCTGAGGGTATTTATGGAAGAAGGCATCGACTATTTTGGCTATTGAATGATCGTGTACATTTTGTAGTTATCTGGGTTTTGCTGCCACTATTCCAATACATATCGCTAGTGGAATTAGGGCTTGATAGTAAAAGTAAATACCATCGACCCACGCGTAAACGAGAAGCACGCTGATTACCAGAAAGGCGGGCAGCTTTTCTGGTTCAAAGTCTGATCTCATAATCTGAAACCCTTTAAGCCAAAACCTAATAACCAGATACCCTGCACAAGCTGCCCCTATCCAACCCCATGCGAAGGTTGCCTCCAGCACAATATTGTGTACATGGGCGTGCGGGCTAAGAACGTCACTCGTAACAAATAGATTTTGACCGTAGCCGTACCCAAAAAGAGGTTTGATAGATATGAATTCAAGGATCACACCCCATTCATACATTCGATTTGCCGAAAACTCATTGACTGAATTTGCTTGGAATGTATTTTCGAGCGCACCAAAAAATCCAAAAGTATTACTTGGCACTTCGATTTGAATAGATAAGCCAGCGCCCAATAGGACGGCCAATAGCGCAAGACCTAAGCCCTTTCGTAGNCCTNGCACAGCCACTGCGATAACCGGAANTACCAATAGCAAAGAAAAAATTCCACCGCGGCTACTTGACCAGAATAATGTAGTCCAAAGTACAACCAAGCCAATGAATATCATTAGTTTAGTTGCCGTTTTCTGGAGAGAGGGGAGCGCAATTAAACCCGTTCCTGCAGCGATGGCGACAGTTAATGAAAATCCGTATATCCGAATGTAATCAAACCCTGGTATAAAGTTTGGCCAAAGATAGTAGGTCGGATATTCGAAATAGAAGAGTACAAATACAATCGGGACTGCGATCAAAACAGATGCAAATATCGCGATTAGAACCCGTTGTGCAAGGCCGCGTTCTCCAGTTTCAAACATGTATGAGCTGGAATAAGACACCGCCACAAATAATATTAAATCCAGTAATTTTATCGATGAATAAAATGGATTAATCGCGACAAAGACCGTCGAATAGCAGGCGATAAAAAAAAGCACCGCCATCGGTAGGGCTATGCTCAGTTTAAAAGTGCTAGATTTCATTTTCCCCATTCCGCCAAGTGCCATCGCATACGCTACAATAAGTAATTGGAAGAAAATTGGCAGCATTGGCGTATAAAAAATAGGCGTCCTCGGGTTTATCTCAATCAATAGCGGTCTGAGAACCATCACAGTTGGAAACACTAATAACAAAAATGGAAGCCAGTTTGTATACCTTTGAAGAGTCTGGTTGGAGAGTATCGACATGACGTTTTCCTTAAACAATCCATCAGTAATTCGGTTACTAATCTAATAGACAGAATTGATGCCTAAAGGACAAGAGTAAGTTCGTTGGGGAACGTTGATGGAATTGTGACAACAATAGGTGTAACTTTTAAAAGAGTTGCCGCAGCCTCCAAACCGATGGCTGTACGTGCACTATCACTAGAAGCGGCAAAGCAGACCTCTTTGAGAGCGGCCGCTTTGTACTTGCATCGCGCGAGTCGGGAAATTTACTGGAAAACTGGTACGAGTGGCGCCGGTTAGAATTACAATATCTATTTTGTACAATATATCAGAGAAAAGTGGTAAACTGAATTCTATGCACAACAACCGAAGAACGGGTGGTGATCAAACGGCGGTCCGGTTAGCTGGCTATGTTGAAATTGATGTGGGGGCCTCTATGCGCGTCGGTCCGGCACAAGGTTTACTTTGCGGAGGCCATAATGCGAGCTGGAAGTCTATCGACGTATTGGCTCGATATATTTGATAATACAGAGCGTAATACTTAGGCGTGACATGAATGCTCAATAACGTGGAGAAGCGACCGCAGTTTTGGGTAATTGGTGAGAGAAGGTGACAATAATTAATTTTTGAACAACCGACCCAAATTTTTTCCATAGTCATTCTTCTTGAATACTTCTGCACGTTTTTTCAGGTGGGCTCGGTCAATCCACCCCTGCTCAAATGCTATTTCGTCAGGGCTGCCGACTTGCAATCCTTGGCGTTTTTCCAGCGTCCGCACAAAATTCCCTGCGTCCAGAAGACTACCGTGGGTGCCGGTGTCCAGCCAAGCATAGCCGCGGCCCATCTTTTTNACCGTNAGGGTCCCNGCATTGAGATACATTTCCAGCAAAGTTGTTATTTCCAGCTCGCCGCGCGCCGAGGGNTTTACCTGTTTCGCTTTTTCAGAGGCGGTGCCGTCCAGGAAATACAAACCTGTAACCGCGTAGTTAGAGGCCGGGACNCTTGGCTTTTCTATGATTGATGTCACAATTCCGTCCTTGTCAAATCCGACGACACCGTAGCGTTCTGGGTCGGAGACCTGATAGCCGAAGACTATACCACCGTCGGTTTGGGCGTTGGCATTCGTGAGCACTTCGGTCAGGCCGTGGCCGAAGAATATGTTGTCGCCAAGAACCATGGCGGACGGGCCGCCACCCAAAAACTCTTCGGCTAAGATGTAAGCCTGAGCTAGGCCAGCGGGCTCTGGTTGCGTTATGAAACTGAGTTGTAGACCCCATTGCGAACCGTCGCCGAGTAGTCGTTGAAACTGAGGTTGATCATCTGGGGTTGTGATAACGGCTATCTCGCGAATGCCTGCCAGCATGAGTACGGATAGCGGGTAGTAAATCATTGGCTTGTTGTAGATCGGCAACAGCTGTTTCGAGACGCCGATTGTGACTGGGTACAGCCGGGTTCCGGAACCTCCGGCGAGGATGATACCTTTGCGCGTGGTCATTAGAATTCTCCCAAGTTTTGTAGAACTTTGTTCAGACCCGCCCGCCAGTCGGGTTGTGGAATGCTAAACATATTTTGCATATCTGTGCAGTCCAGGCGCGAATTCAGCGGCCGCGCTGCGGGGGTCGGGTAGTCTGATGTCGGCATGCCGGAAATTTCTACAGGTAGGCCTGCCTGTAGAAAGATTTCGGCCGCGAAGTCTTTCCAGCTAACGTCAGGAGTGCCTGCATAGTGGTAGATACCACTATTGTAAGGGCGAAGCTGTTCAGCCATCTTCAGAAGTGTCGCGGCGATGTCTTCGGCGGGGGTCGGGCCGCCTATTTGATCGTCGACGATGCTTATTGCAGTGCGCTCTTTGCCTAGTCGAAGCATGGTTTTAACGAAATTGGCGCCGTGTGCCGAGAACACCCACGAAGTCCTAAGAATTGCGTAGGTTCCCCCTGATGCCACCACACCTTGTTCGCCCGCAAGTTTGCTGCGACCATAGGCGTTAATCGGGGCGGTTGGTTCCTTGGGGACGCGTGGTGCTCGGCCCAGACCGTCAAACACGTAATCCGTTGAGATATGCAGAAAGGGCAATCCACGAGCGGCGGCAGCTTTGGCCATCTCGGTAGGCGCGGCCGCATTGATGGTCGTGGCCAAACCTTCATTCGCCTCTGCTTGGTCAACGGCGGTATAGGCTGCGGCGTTGATGATTACGTCTGCGTCCGCGTGCTGAACAATCGCTGCGCAGGCTGCGGGATCAGATAGGTCGGCTTGCGAACGGTCAAGCGCGGTAACATCGGCTTGGCGCTGCAGTTCTCGCGCGACTTGCCCCGTTTTGCCAAACACAAGGATCTTCATTTGGAAGTCCCAAGACGGTCGCCAATTCCCTGACGGTTTTGCAGTGCCTGCCACCAGCTCTCGTTGTCGAGATACCATTGGACTGTCATCTCCAACCCCTGCTCCAGCGTAACCGACGGCCGCCAACCTAGTTCAGTGCGAATACGTGTTGGATCAATTGCGTAGCGTAGGTCATGGCCGGGGCGGTCAGCGACAAATGCGATTTGTTCGGCATATGGCGTGCCCTTGGGTCGCTTTGTGTCCAGAATTGCGCAAATCGTGTGGACAAGGTCGATGTTGGTTGCCTCGTTCTCCCCGCCAATATTGTATGTCCGGCCCGATCTACCCTTTTCAAGAACCGTTAGCAGCGCATCGGCGTGATCTTCGACGTACAACCAATCGCGGATGTTTTTACCATCTCCATAAATGGGAATAGGCCTTCCAGCTAAAGCCCTCAAAATAACAACAGGGATCAGCTTTTCGGGGAAATGGTATGGACCGTAATTGTTCGAGCAATTGGTTATTACAACCGGCAAACCATATGTCTCGTTCCAAGCGCGGACCAGATGATCGGACGACGCTTTGGAGGCCGAATAGGGCGAAGTCGGGGCATAGGGGGTGTCTTCAGTGAACATACCCGTAGCGCCTAGGGTCCCGTAGACCTCGTCAGTCGAGATGTGGTGGAAGCGAAAGCAATCAGGTTTACCCTTCGTTTGCCAATAAATACGCGCCGCTTCAAGTAACTGATATGTACCGTTAACATTGGTCTCAATAAATGCAGCGGGCCCGTCGATCGAGCGGTCAACATGAGACTCCGCCGCCAAATGCATCACGGCATCGGGATTGTGTTGATCGAAGATGCGTACGAGCGCGTCAGGGTCACGAACGTTCGCATGCTCGAATGTATAAAGCGGGCTGTCGGAGACGCTCGCGACGTTATCGAGGCATGCAGCATAGGTCAGCGCATCTAGGTTTGTAACGTGGTGCCCTGCGCCAACCGCCTGACGGACAACTGCGGAGCCGATGAATCCTGCCCCGCCTGTGATGAGCAACTTCATTTGGCCGCCTCATAGATGAACGGGCTATCAAAGTCTTTTAGAAAAGGCGCCGTCGCATCTTTTTCTGAAAGCACTGCTTGGTCGGGCGAAATGCCCCAATCCACACCGATGTCCGGATCGTCAAACCGGATTGCTCCGTCACACTCTGGCGCGTAATAGTCCGAGCATTTGTATAGAATTTCTGTGTCTGGCTCTAACGTGACAAACCCGTGCAGGAAGCCTTTCGGAACCAACAACTGCCTGCCGTTCTCGGCCGACAGTTCTACCCCAACCCATTCTCCATAGGTAGGTGAGCCCTTGCGTATATCCACCGCCACATCCAGCAGCGCACCACGTCCGCAACGCACCAGTTTATCCTGCGCGTGGGGGGGAGATTGGTAGTGCAGGCCGCGAATTGTATTGGCGGCGCTGGACAACGATTGATTGTCCTGAACAAAGACGGTGTTGATGCCGTGTTCTGCGAGCGCTTCAGCGTTCCATGTCTCGCAAAAAAAACCACGGTCATCTCCGAAGCGACGCGGAGAGATGCTAAGAATGCCAGAGAGATCTGTAGGTTTTATCAAGATTCCAAAATTCCAATTCAAGTTAGTGGCTTACCCAGGCACTTTGTTCAATACGCTCTAACACATTTCGTTAAATGTAATAACTTCGTTGCTGGATTTCGGTTGTTAAATCGCTACTCACATTCCTTCAAATACATCCAAAACTAAACTTTGGGAACCTAATTGAGTTTGCGCATGTGACGCTTAGCTTCGTTCTAGACCCGAAGGCGCTCCTGGCGCTATTCTCGGTGCCATTGATGTGGTTGTGACGATCTGCAAGCGGCTTGGAATGGCTTGTTCTGAAGTGACGGAAGTCGGGCACATCCAGCACATTGTAGCCACTTCAACAGTCGGAATAGACAATGCTGGCGGGCACGACTTTACGCTTGATGATGGAAAGAAGAGTGGCCCAGGGCGTGTCTGGAATGATCTCCGTATACACCCTTACTACCCCTTTCATATCCCTAACACCGGTATCTTACCCGCAGCACGGCGCCTACCATTGCCTTTGCTCCAGCCACCAAGCTAGCTCTCGCCCACTTCGCTTTAATCCCCAAATATATTGGCACTTTCAGCTTCCAGTTCATATGCAATAATCTCGAGCAAACGTGGGCGCTGTTTTCCGGTTAACCCCCCACAAACTAGCATTCGCTCGCGTCGTGATCACAAAACAAAATGCTCGGCCAGACGATCCTATTTTGCTTGCTTAGACGGCTATTGTGGATACTGCCCGTAATAGCACCTTTTCGGTGTTATTATCGCTAGTCCCCAATGTGATTTACTTGATGCCGTATGAAAAGCGAATAAGAACCGTAGAGCAGCGCAGAGACGACAGAAAATGTTATTTCAAACGGGACCAAAAGTGGTACTAGGAGCGCTGCCGCAAGAAGGATTGTTCGCATAAAATCAAACAATAGAAACGATAGCTCACGCTGAAGAGGTGTGCGAACTCCATTGATGGGGTTTACCATCACCTGCGCAATTGAGGCGAGTGACATCCACAGGATGATTTCCGCGTGAATTATACCAAAAATATCCGATGTAAACCACAGAAACAGAAAAACAGGTATGAGGATCAAAAGGTAAGTTTTCAGGCTGCTTATAATAGTCCGGTTCAATAATGTATGAAACTGACCGCGGGCGTTGCGCATCCGGTGATCGATGGCGAATGCGTCGACCATAAACGTATGACCAAAGGCTTGGCGTATCAGTGATATGGGCCCAGTCAGCAATTTCATCACGAACCCGAAGTCCGCCACAAGAGCCGGGGATTGGGTAGCCCCAGCGATTAGTATTGCTAGATTGACATATACCGTGTTCACAAGTGTCGCGATAACGAGATATAGACTTCTACCCCACGCCTTACGGGACGGAAAGTGAAAACGAGTAGGCCCCTCCGCGCGAATTATTGCTGTTACAAACCAAATTAGAATTGGCAACATAATAGCTAGCCCGTAAAGCAGGATGATCCCAAGCGTTTGCATTTGCCCTGCCCATCCGATGTAGCCCGTTATCATCAACCCAATAGACTGCGCAATTCGGGTTAGGATAAGTTCTGGAATTCGCGTCATCTGAACACAGAGAAATGATTGCGCTTCATGCAAAGCGAATCCAAAGGCAAGCAACAGCGAAACCCAGGATAAAGGGCTTGCCCTCCCCAAAACTGCGGCGCTTACTGAGAACACGATACCGATCAGCGCAAGAATCCCAATGCAAAATATAAGGGTTGTAATTAGGCTCGGTCGATCAACGCACCCTTTCTCCTGAAAAAGTAGCAACTCCAACCTGAATGTTGCCACGGAACCGAATATGCCTGCCCATGCGAGTTGAGTAATGAAGTATGCAAAACCCTGCGCCTCAAGGCTTCCCTTTAATGCCAGAATGATCACAAAACCAGCACCCTGAAAAATGAGGCTGCCAAATGCCATTGAGGCAACGCGGGAACGTAGGAGCCTAGTCACTTTGCATGCTCAAGTTTTGTTGAGCGCGTTTTCATTTTAGGACTGAAAAATATCTGGGAGAGTGGTAAGTTTCTACTGTCTCTAGCTTTTCGTAGTGCTCCATATTGCGACTTCCAATTTTTGCGGCTGGAAGCGAGCCATATATGGGGCCCTTGGAAACATGTCCGACAGCCACAGAGCCAGCGCCGATGATGGCACCGTCGTCAATCCTGACGCCCGGTAATATGATCACATTTGCGTCGACCCAAACGTTTTTTCCAATTGTCATAGCATGTAAATATTGTTGTGATCGGCCGGCAGTTCAGTCCCAGCATATTCGTGATTTCGAGAATATAAAGTTATCCCTTTGGCAAATATAACGTTGTCCCCAATGGACTTGCCGCCTTCACATACCCAGAAAGCACCAAAGTTTATGTGAACGTTCTTTCCAATTTCAAGCCCTGAAACATTGGTAAAACGGCCGGGGCCTCCGACTTTTACAGAGCCGCAGCTTTTGGGCTTACGTGATAAATAGCATTCAAGCGTCCAGCCGGAAAAGCGGAAGTAAGCGAGGGCTGTTGCCCTGCCAATATAATGGAAAATCAAACCAAATATCTGCATTATACCCTCATGCTTCTGCCTGTATAGACCGATTAGCGCCCAGAAATATAGATCTCGCGGGAGATCGGCTCAAGGTTTTTAAATATCGAGACCAGCCGCGCTGCATTCTCGTCAATCGAAAAATCGGAACGTGCCTTGCGCGAGATGCGCAGCCGATCACGTGCCATATACAATAGATTGTCGACGTCTTCTTTACTAAGAAGTTGTTGAGGATCATAGGCTACCCCCGCGTTGTGGGAAAGGGCATAATCTCTGGCGCCACCGCAATATCGATTAACAAGCATAGGCAGGCCGACGCTCATATATTCGGCGGTCTTGGTTGCAAAGACCTTTTCTGCCATACTCTCCTCAAAATGGTTTGCTGGATCACGATAGCTCAATACAGACAGGTCGGCGCCGTGCAGCAATTTAACAACCTCAGCCGGAGATGGCGCGGACGTAAAGGTGACAGCGGGAATAAGGTTTTCAAACCCATTAGTTCGCAAAGAATCGAGAAGTTGATTGTGGTTTGATTTGGTGATGACCAACAACTGCGCACCCGGACAATGTTGATGAAACGACGCAAAAACTTTCCAAAGGTTCATCGGGTTGTGCCATGAGTTCTCAGCCAAGTATCCGCAATAAGCGACCACGGGTTTTGCGGCATCTAGGCGTGAGTTGTCGGAAATTTGAGCATCAACAATCCCGTCCACCGAGACATTGAGATAGGCCAACGCGGTGCGACGTGCGCCTAATTTGTCGAAATGCTCCTGCATTGGTTTTGAGACAGCCGTTGATAAATCGCTGGTTGCCAGCATCGCGTGCTCTATCACTTTCCAGCTTTGGAAATCTGGCCCATCACCACTCCAGCGTCCAGTGATTACGGCTTCTTCAGGCATAAGAGAGCGCGCATCAAAAACGACTTTATATTCAAAACCATAGCGTGCGCGGACCTCTAGTGCTAGGTTTGTGGCGACATATGAACGGCATTGCATCACGTCAGGCTTGCGCTTGCGAATCTCGCGGGCAAGANAACCGTGCTGACCCGCGTAGAAGAATGGCAGTTGTGAGGGCTTAGGGTGCACGCCGACTGGCGGCACGGGAATGCGGCGCGTGGTGAAATTATCCGACCCGATGCGGTCACGAATAGCACTTAGCTGTTTGCGATAGCGCCATTTCTCACGTAGCATACCCGAATGGATCATCGGATATCCCGCGACTAGACTGGCGTTCTCGACTTCTGGGTGTCGCTGGAATGCCGCGACAACCTGAACCGCCTGCCCGCCATAAACGCTCGATAATCGGGGCACTTCGCCCCATGTCAGATACATAATACGCATATCTATCCTTTCAGCTTTCGTGTAAAAACCACTGAGCTTGAGATCCAACGGACCTCTCCGCATTTTCGTCGACAATTGCAGAAAATGGTAAAAGTTGTCTTGGGGATGGCAATGCGGGAACGATACACCTCAAACACTCTTGAAGGCCGCTTGAAAAAGATACAGGATAAGCATGATCCCAGAATATGACACATAGCCTACCACATGGCTACTTCTGCGTATCGTTAGATACAGGATCGCAGGCATAACAAAAACATAATAACGATAGGTCTGTAGTGTCGGAACATAGCTAACCACGATAATAAAAGTTAATAAAAATGCCCCCAGGTAAACTGACATTTGGTGGTTACCGCGATTCTGGTAGAGAAGTACGGTAAGCGCAAGAAAGACGATTCCATAATCAAATCCGAACCCAAATATTGACGAGGTTCCCCCTAGGTAGACGAAGGATACAAAGAAGAGAGCGAAGCTTTTGAGCCAAGAATCCGAACGAGAGGCCAGACTCTCACTTAGCTCTCCGATGCTCATTTCCCCTCCCAAAATAAAAGTAAGGCTATCAACATAGGGTCTTAGCAATATAGCGGCCACTGCTAATATAATTGACACCAAGACAGCTAACTTGGGCCGCCGGCGGATAAACAATAATAATCCCAAAAAGACAACGAGTGCGATAAAGGAGCGGTCGAGAAGAACCAATAATACAGACGCAACTAAATAGGGCCATGTCCTTGCGGAGAAAATTACGGCAGCAACAATGGCCGTCGAAACTATGTGAAAGACGACTTGCTGATTGATGCCGGTAACGTAAAAAATCCCCGCAGGCCAGATCAGTGAAAGCATAAAGAGCATTCGCGGCTCGCCCCCGCGGAGCGCAACAAGGCAAAACAAAAAAATGGTACAGGCCAGTGCCGTATTTACAGTTTTGAACTTATAATAACATTCCTGCCCATAGATCAAATTAATGTGGAGCGAGTTCGAACCGTAAGAGGCATCAGAGTCTAGCGAATAGCTTAGATTGCATTCGTTTGCCCCTAGAAAATTGAGCAATCTCAAATAAAGGTTTTTGTCCTCTCCGATCTGGGCCACTTTATAGGCTTCATCGGGCCAGTTTAGAGGCGGATAGAACAAAGCATAAGACCATATAGCGACAATGAATAGAGTGAAGACCAGAAGCCCCACACTCCTCTGTCGAGTCGCCAGGGTCATTTGTGCGTTGTTGCCCTTAGCAGCGCGGTCGAAACATGGAACTGATCGCCATCGCTCAAATAAGGATGAATCGGTAGGCTCATAACCTCATCCGCGGCCCTGCCTCCGTGAGGCAATGGCACGTTCAATTGAGCCACGGCTGGCTGCAGGTTTAGTGGCAAAGGGTAATGGACCGCAGTAGGGATACCCTCTTCTTTCAAGGTTGCCTGAACATCTTTACGATTATCCACCCGTACCGTGTATTGCGCCCAAGCGCTGGCATTGTGTTCTGAAACTGTCGGCAGGCCTAGCAAGTCACTGCTTGCCAGCAATTCGTTATAGCGGACGGCAGACGCCTGACGTGCCACCAATTCTTCGTCGAGCACCGCCAGTTTGGGTAACAGGATTGCGGCCTGTAACGTATCGAGACGGCTATTCACCCCCACGCGTATATGATGATAGCGGCGGTCTTGTCCGTGGCGAGCGATTTGGCGCATTACCGTTGCTAATTCGTCATCACTGGTAAATATTGCGCCGCCATCACCGTAGCAGCCCAGTGGTTTGGTGGGGAAAAAGCTTGTGCAGCCGACGGTCGACAGATTGCAGGATTTGCGCCCCTTGTAGGTCGCCCCAAAGCTCTGCGCACCATCTTCGATCACTGGCAGGTCATGGCGCGCGGCCACCGCGTTAATTTTGTCGAAATCCGCGCACTGTCCGTACAGGGATACTGGAATTATTGCACGCGTTCGTTCGGTTATTGCCAGCTCTAGAAGCGAAGGATCCATGTTGTATGTAACTGGATCAATATCGATATAGACTGGCTTGGCCCCAAGGAGAGCCACTGTTTCCGCAGTTGCGATGTAGGAAAAACCAGGAGTAATAACCTCATCTCCTGGACCAATGCCGAGAGCCATTAAGGCGATTTGCAGTGCATCAGTTCCATTCGCACATGTAATACAATACTTTGCACCGGTGTAGGCTACCAGTTTTTCCTCAAGTTCCGAAACTTCAGGTCCTAGGATGTATTTCCCATGAGCTAAAACACGGGCAATACCAAGATCAATTTCATCTTTTATGTGGGATTGTTGCGCTGCAAGATCAATGAACTCCATGGGTCACTCTTCCACCAATAAAAGCTTACCGTCTACTTCCTGATAGTTTTCCCCAGTACGAGGGCAGACAAGCTCTTTCCCAAGTCTATCACCTGATCGGCTTACCCAGCCCACACGACGGGCGGGCACACCAAGCATCAGTGCAAAATCCTGCACATCTGAAGTCACCACAGCCCCAGCTGCGATCATGCAATAGGCACCAACTGTATTACCACAGACTATGGTAGCATTGGCTCCAATCGATGCACCTTGTTTGACCAATGTTGTACCAAATTCATCTTTGCGCTCAACATGAGCACGTGGTGTTAAAACATTTGTAAACACGCACGACGGACCGCAAAACACGTCCTGTTCCAGCGTTACACCTTTGAAGAGCGCAACGTTGTTCTGAATCTTGCAACCATCGCCGACGCTCACGCTCGGTCCGGCCATGACGTTCTGGCCTAGGGAGCAATTTTTTCCGATCACCGTGTCCCTAAGAATATGAACGTAGTGCCATATCTTGGTACCAGCTCCGATCTCGGACGGCTCGTCGACATATGCACTTTCGTGCACGAAAGCGGTGGAGTGGATCATTCGCTCAACACCTTCGCGATATCCGGGTGATGTTCCCCACGTCCGCGCTCGATCGGGGCGGTACGGATTTGGCTGACTAACTCTATTGATGGGCGGACAACATCCAAACCGAAGCCATTGCCGTCCAAAACGTTCTGAAAGCTGGCAGTGTGCAGATCCGTAAAGCCACCCGAGAATTCGATTTCTTCCCCTTCGACGGTGATCGATCGATGCGTGGTCTGCCCGACCGGGGTATGCGCCGGCAAATGATTGCGGTTGATCGACAATACCCAGCGCACGCGTGCCTGATCCAATTCGATATATCCGGCCGTGGCGTCCAGTCCGCGGTGATGCACAACGCTTTCGCGCACAGGGCCGAAGATAAAGCTGAGCATGTCATAGAAATGCACGCCAATATTGGTAGCGATGCCGCCCGACTTTTGCTCCAAGCCCTTCCAGGAGGCGTGATACCAGGCCCCTCGTGAGGTGAAATATCCCAGATCAACGTCGTAAATTTTGTCCTTAGGCCCATTGGCGACCTTTTCACGCAACGCAATGATGGACGGGTGCAAGCGTAGCTGCAGAATTGAGTTGATGCGTTTACCGGTTTCCGCCTCCAGCGCGACCAAATCGTCGATATCCGAGGGGTCTAGCACCAATGGTTTTTCACAGATCGCATCCGCACCAGCCCGAAGCGCAAAAGACATATGTGCTTTGTGCAGATAGTTGGGCGAACAGATCCCGACATAGTCGACCCCCCGCCCAGCTCGACGCAGGTCGGCGATATGAGCGTCGAACATTTCGAATTCAGTAAAGAAGGCCGCATCAGGAAAATGGCTATCCATAATGCCGACGCTATCATTTACATCGTAAGCAACAGCCAGATTCCCGCCGGTTTCTTTAATCGCCTTCAGGTGGCGGGGGGCAATATAGCCGGCTGCGCCTATCAAAGCATAATTTGTGATCATAATTTCGGTTCCTTAGGCGCGAATGACGTTTGCATCATCGCGGTATTTGCCACGCGTATCCACCAGGATCGGGGCATGTTTCTTGATCAATTCATAGTCGAATGCGCTGTGGTCGGTCAACAGGATCACAGCGTCGAAACTTTCAAGCACCTCGGGGTTGAGATCGACCGAAGACTGATTGAAGTCATGTTCACGCATGTGAGGAAACACAGGCACGTTCGGATCGGAATAAGCCACATCCGCTCCCCAATCACGTAACAACTCCATCACGAATACCGAAGGGCTTTCCCGCATGTCGTCTACGTCCCGTTTATATGCGATGCCAAGGGCCAGAACCTTAGCCCCATTTAGGGACTTTCCCGCCTTGTTTAGTGCGCGCACCGTCTTGTCTACGACATATTGCGGCATACCGGCGTTAATCTCGCCCGCCAGTTCAATGAACCGTGTGTGAATCCCATATTCCCGCGCTTTCCAAGTTAGATAGAACGGGTCAATAGGAATACAGTGCCCACCAATACCCGGACCCGGGTAATACGCGGTAAAACCGAACGGTTTTGTTTTTGCAGCATCGATCACCTCGAAGATATCCAGCCCCATACGATCCGCTACGACTTTCATCTCGTTCACCAGACCTATATTGACCGAACGATGGATGTTTTCGAGAAGTTTAACCATCTCGGAGGCCTCGGTCGAACTGACAGGCACAACGGTGTCAATAAAGGCACCGTAGAGCGCCATGCCGGCTTCAAGACAGGCTTGGGTGTAACCGCCTGCAACTTTTGGAATGGTCTGGGTGCTAAATTGTGCATTGCCGGGATCTTCACGCTCGGGCGAATAAACCAGATAGAAATTCTCACCAACCGACAGTCCGGCATTTTCAACATAGGGAAGCAGTATCTCCTTCGTTGTGCCTGGCCANGTCGTNCTTTCCAGACTAAGAAGTTGTCCTGATCGCAGATAAGGGGCGATGCTGTCCATCGTGGCAATGACATAGCTCAGNTCCGGCTCGCGGTATTCGTCTAGCGGCGTAGGCACGCAAATGATCAAGGCGTCACATTCCGATGCTCGCGAAAAATCGGTCGTGCCTATGAACCCAGAGCCAATTAACCCGGCAATGTCACTATCTGCGATGTGCTTGATCGGGCTTTTGCCGCCGTTCAATTGTTCAACACGATCCTGCAAGACGTCGAACCCGATAACCTTCAGGCCCGCACCAGATATGGACAATGCAAGAGGTATGCCTACATACCCAAGCCCCAAAATGCCAACGACAGCTTCTTTCGAGTTCACCCGCGATACAAAATCGTGGGGGGATGTATAGTCATTTTTCAAATTCATATTTCCTCATAAATAAATTTTTGGCATGCGATTGATAAAGCGAGAACGTACTTCCAATCCCGACTCAAACCCCCGACAACGCAAACCATCCAAGACATGTGCAACCACGGCTACCGCAGCGCGGGTGGCATCACCTACGCCACTATCGATTTGGAAACCCCGACCCTTAAGCCGCAGGTATTTTCTCCAAATCCGTGTGCGCAAACTCCGTGCGCGTTGCCCGTCCCATCACATCAAGCAGCAAAGCTGCTCGCGAGTGATCACTAACATTTTCAACTTCCGCCAGCAAGC
>JGI24724J26744_10001369_pt1 | contig 16839 bp, 14 predicted proteins | sample Cruoilmetagenom7_FD_26744 | JGI IMG/M metagenome (IMG submission 26744) | reverse complement strand
ATGGCGGGACGGAATTCTTCCATGAGGTCGAGGGCGAGTGCGGGGCGTCCTGGTCGTAGGGCATGTAGGAAACCGACTTGGGGGTCGAGGTTGAAGGTCTTGCCGGTGCCGGCCCAGCCCACGACAACATCGACGGGTGCGCCGGATCGAGTAACGCCGGAGAGGAGGTCAGCCTGTTCGGCAGTGAGTGACTACAAACAGACCCCTTCAAGCGTCTTCTCTCCGCTGTCGCTCGTAAGAACCCCTGNGACCTCCCCAAATACGGCATCACCCAGAACTCACCCAAGACCAACTCGGCGAACTCCTGGAAACCGCTCGCAACGCCCATGAGGGCAACTTCGTCCTTCAGAAGTCCAACTTCAACGGGGTGACTTTCACAGGCGCGGCCATGTTTGACGGGGTGACCTTCAAAGACACAGCGAACTTCCTTCAGATAACATGCACAAATAGGGCTGAATTCCGCGGGGGGACCTTCCAAAACACGGTTTTCTTCTACTAGACGACTTTCGAAAACATGGCCGACTTCGAAGAGGCGACATTCACAGACACAACTAACTTCGTTGAGGCGAATTTCGCAGGCACGGTTTTCTTCCGCGATGCAATCTTTGAAAACTTGGTCTTCTTCGAGGAGATGACCTTCGCGAACGTGGCCATCTTCGAGGGTGTGATATTTGAGCAGCCTGTTGGGTATTTTTCGGTTGTTTCTGTGGGGAGGGTGACTTTTTCGAGAACACGGTTCGCGCGGGGAGGTACGTTGCGGTTTGCTGGTGGGGAGATCGTGCTCGATGACGTGTTATTCGACGCGCAGAGGGTTCTCATCGGAAGCCACAATGCTCTCCTGTCCGATCTTTTGGACGCAGTGAACGTGTTTGCGGTTCTTCTTTTTCCTCTCATCTCGAAAACCGGTTCGGTTTTTGTCCGATCAACCAGAACGCACTATGTCTCTCGGTTATTGTCCTTACGTCGTGTGGACGCGTCCATGCTCACACTTTCGGGTCTGAACCTGTCGGAGTGTTCCTTTGATGAGGTGTATCACCTTGACCGGTTACGCTTCGAGCAAGACCCGACATTCCTCTGGCCTTCACCACGATTCTTTCCTAAACGGCGGGTTCTCTTTCAAGAAGCCCGCTGGCGTAAACAGCACTCTCACTTCAGAAAGAAATGGAATCCTCCCCCCCCAAGACATGTCTGATTCTTCTTTGGAGCCTAAAGATCTTGCCCAGATCTATCGGGATTTCCGCAAAGGCCGAGAAGACGAAAAAAACGAGCCAGGAGCCGCGGATTTCTATTACGACGAAATGGAAATGCGGCGCTATGCAGTTTTCCAAGGGAGTTTTGAAAAGTTATTCCTTACGGCATACAGGTTTGTTTCAGCTATGTCCTCTGGCCTCTACGCTCTCTTACCGCACTCATGATCCTGATTTGTCTTGTTACTCTCGCGCTCAACACTTATGGCATCAAAGAACTCACTCCGGTAACCTCTACCACGTGGGTTCCTGCGCTCGGTACCGAAGTCGAAATAGACACGATTCCACAAGAACCCCACACGACTCCAAACCTGGACGGTGCGTTCTTTTTTGTGATCGGGTCGCTTCTGAATGTGACCATGCTTGATACAGGAATGCTTACGACGTCTGGACAGGCTACTCGTGTGGCGTTGCGTTTTTTGGGTCCGGTTCTTCTTGGCCTCACCGTGCCGGCAGTACGGGTCCGGGTAAAACGCTAGATGTGCCCCCATCATGGTTGTTGACAGGGAAAGAGTATTCTCCAGACACAACAACCAGGCCGACAGCATCGAGAGATACTTGTGTTTCGATCCTGTCCCACTTCCCCGAACAAACACACACGCATCACGCGAGAAAAAATTTCTTGGGAACAAATGGGAACGCACGGGGAGAGACTCCAGGCGAGTACAGTGGCTTCGAAAACACAAAATGCCTCGTCAGATACTGTAAAGCGTGCTTCTCAAGCCGCTTACTGGACCCAGTTCCCTAACGTCGATTTATGAATATTGAGTTCATGAGCAACTTTCGCGATCGCACTGTTTGATGCTTCCACAAGCGTGACGGCTTCGGCCTTGAACTCATCAGTGAACTTCCTTTGCGAACGAGGGCTCTTTGTGCTTGGCATAGATACTCCACTCCGGGCTCACACTCTTAAGGTAGATGTTCACCAAAACGGGGCAACAACAGCCTCAGGGCGCGGTGACTGAGGGTTGGTCAGCGTCTGCGGCTGTAGGCAGCGATCGCCAGTGGGCAGGCGACGATTAGGATGATCGCGGACCAGATGATGGTTTGGGCGATAGAGTCGTCGGCTGGGGTGTCAGAGAGTAGGGCACGCGAGGCGTCCATGGCGTGGGTAACCGGGTTGATGTTCGCCCAGGCTTGGAGCCAACCGGGCAGAGTGTCGACCGGCGCGGCGAGGCTGGTGCCGAGCATCAGGGGGATGAAGACGATGAACGCGAATGACATCACAGCCCCTTCGTCATGCACGAGGACGCCGAGAAAGACGGTGATCCAGCTCAGGCAGAATCCGAATCCGAGCACGAGGGCCANCGCNGCGATAGCGGAGCCGGGGTCGGTTTGGACGCGGAAGCCCATGAGGTATCCGATGCCGAACAGAAGCGCGATGGCGACGATGTAGTGGACTATGTCAGCCAGGATCGAGCCGAGCAGTGGCGTGGACCGGCCGATGGGCAGGCTGCGGAAGCGGTCGAAGACACCTTTCTTCATATCGATGTTGATGCTGAGCCCGCTGGAGAGCATGCCGGACAGTCCGGCTCCCATCACGACGATTCCGGGGAACAGGTAGTGCAGATAGTCATCGGTCGAAACGGCGACGGAAGCGCCGAAGAGGTAGACGAATATCAGCAGGAAGATTGTGGGCGTGACGACGCCGTTGATGAGGACGCCTGGATTGCGGGCGGATTTGGTGAGGCTGCGGCCTGCGAGGATGAGGCTGTGGCGGAGCAGGGCGAACGGGCGGCGATGCGTTGAGCGGAACGTAGCGGGTGGAGTGGTGTCGGTCATGCCCGGCTCCTTTTGGTGTNGTCGNTGTTGTCGGTGTTGTCGGTGTCGGGTGCGTTGCAGGGTGCGCCGGTAAGGGCAAAGAAGACCTCCTCCAGGCTGGGCAGGCGTAGGGAGAACTCGGCCAGAGTGATGCCTTGCTCCTCGAAGCGCCGGGCGACATCGAAGACGGCCCGATCGTTGTCGACGGGAACGACCAGCTCATGTCGGTTGGCTTGTTCGACCGCGTGCCCGGAAACCGTGGCGAGAACGTGGACGGCATCTTCGGTCCGTTCGGGGTCCCTCGGTCGGGCGGCGATGGACTGGCTGCCGACGCGCTGCTTCAGCTCCGGTGGGGTGCCGTGAGCGACGACGCGCCCCTTGTCGATCACCGTGATCTCATCGGCGAGCGCGTCGGCCTCTTCGAGGTACTGCGTGGTCAGAAGGACGCTCGCTCCGTCTGTGGTCAGCTTGCGGATGATCCACCACAGCTCCTCACGTCTGCCGGGATCGAGGCCGACTGAGGGCTCATCGAGGAACAGCAGGCGGGGTCTGCCCACCAGGCTGGCTGCGAGGTCGAGGCGACGGCGCATTCCGCCCGAGTAGGCGGCGACAGGCTTGTGTGCAGCGTCGCTGAGTCCGAACTGTTCGAGTAGTTCCTTGGCGCGTTGGACGGCATCGGGCTTGCGCAGGTCGAGGAGTCGACCGATCAGAACGAGGTTACCCAAGCCTGTCAGCTCTTCGTCCAGGGTAGCGTACTGCCCAGTCAGCCCGATGAGTTGTCGTACCCGGGCCGCGTCTCGGATGACATCGAGGCCGCCGACGCGAACGGTGCCCTCATCAAAGCTGGTGAGGGTGGCCAGGATGCGAATGGCCGTAGTCTTTCCCGCTCCGTTGGGTCCCAGCACGCTCAGCACCGTACCCGGTCGAGCGTGGAGATCGACGCCGGCCAGCGCGGTGATCTTGCCAAACCTCTTGACCAGTCCCTCAGCCTGAAACGCGAACTCATCCATGCGCCGGTGTCCTTCCTTCGTCGTGCGTCGTGGTTACCCTCTCCGTTGAGGTATCCATCTCATCCAGATGATAGCATCATCTGAATTTTGGAAGTATTCCAGTTGTGTCGTTGAAAAGAGGAACGGTGATGGTTCGACTGACACGGACTCAGCAGCAAGCGCGTACACGCGCGTCGGTGCTGGCGGCGGCAAGGAAAGAATTTATCGAGCACGGGTATGGCCCAGCGAAGGTCGACCGGATCGCGGAGCGAGCGGAGCTGACGCGGGGTGCGGTGTACTCAAACTTCCCGAGCAAGCACGCGCTGTATCTGGCCGTGCTCATCGACCTCATCGAAAGCGCCGACACGCCTGAGATCGCCGGACGACCGGAATCTGTGGACAAGGCGCTGGGTGCATTTGCTCGAATGTGGCTTGCGCGACTGCCCCTGGTGGAAGACACCTCTGCAGGTGGGCGTCTACAGCTGCGCTCACTGGTGGGTGTGATCGAGGACGAGCAGGACCGGGCCATCCTCGCTCAGATCGCATCGCTGGAGGCGCTGCTGCTCGCGCTCGGGTTGGAGACCTACGAACCGGACGGTGCCGCGCAGAGGCGCGTGCGGTTGGCCGAACTCGCCCTGACCCTACTGGGCGGGTCGAGTCTTCTGGCTGAACTTGCACCTGGCTTCGGCGACCCTTTCGACCGGACCCGCGCCGTGAAGCATCTGGCCAGCCTCGACCTCACGGACACCTGGGAACCAGCGCACCTGCCCTACATCGAGCCTGCCGCACTCTGCCGGGACACGTGGCTGCCGGTCGAAGGCCTGGCGGATCAGCTCACGGGCGCGCCGGTCGATCTGAACAGGAACGGTCTGCTGGTTGTACTCGGGGCCGGACGTTTGGCTGCCGCCGAGGAGGCCGTGCGGTCAACCCGACCCGGCGAGCAGGTAACGGTCGTCATCGTCAGTAGCGACCCGGCCGAGACCGGCAATCTGGTGCGCCTGCGGATCAGCGATCTCATCGCCTGCCTGCGAGGCGTGTTCCCTCCCCAGGCTTGGGGGCACCTCCGACTGGTGATCGATGACACGGCTCAGATCGCCTCGGCTATTCGCGTGTCCGACGTGTCCGACGTGTCCGACGTCGACGATGAGACCGAGACGGCGGTGCGTATCCACAATGGTGCGATCGTTGCCCGAGCGCACGGGCACGGCGCCGCGTATGCGGCCGCGACCGTTGACATCGACCAGGAGGCGGCGACGTGACCCGGCCCGGCAGTCCAGGCACCGGCGATCATCTGCTCGTGCTGCACGCCCTACGCTGCGGCGGCTACGCCGGCATCGACCGCGTCGCGGCGGCCACCGGCCTGAGCGCGTCCGACATCGAGTCCGAGCTGATCGATCTTGCCGCGAAGGGTCTCGTGACGCATCTGGGCGGGGACCTGGATATTTGGGGGGATGTCTGGGGGCTGACTGACGCCGGGCACGCCGCCGATGCCGAACGCATTGCCGGCGAGCTGGACTCGGTCGGCGCCCGCGACGCGGTGAGGGCGGCCTATGAGCGCTTCTTGGTTCTCAATCCCGAGCTGCTCGATCTGTGCACGGCCTGGCAACTGCGACCGGTCGACGGCGTGACGACGGTCAACGACCACAACGACCGCGCCTACGATGCGCGCGTTCTGGAGCGATTCGCCGAGCTGCATGAGCGTGCCGTGCCGGTCTGCTCGGAACTGGAAGCCGCCCTGCCTCGTTTCGGCCGATATCGGTCCCGCCTCGCCGGTGCCCTCGACTACGCCCGCGCAGGCGAGCTGAACCACGTCACCGACAATACGACCTCATACCACGCCGTATGGGCCCAGCTTCACGAAGACCTGCTCGCCACACTCGGGATTCCCCGATGAGGTGGATTCGCCCCCTCACCGCGCAGCTCGACGAGCCCCTCGATGTCGTGGGCGCCAAGGCGCACGGGCTGGTCACGCTGCACCGCCTGGGCCTGCCCGTACCCCCAGGGGTCGTGGTCACCAGTGAAGCCTGCCGTGCCTTTCTCAGCGAGGGTCGCCTGCCCGATGGCCTCCGTGAGGAACTAGGGACCGCCATCGGCGAGCTGGAAGCCGCGACCGGACGCCAGTTCGGCGGTGCCCCACCGTTGGCGGTGTCGGTCCGGTCCGGCGCGAACGTGTCGATGCCCGGCATGATGAATACCATCCTCGACCTCGGCCTCACCACTAAGGCCACGACGGCACTGGCCACCGAGACCGGAGATATCCGATTCGCCCTCAACTCGCGGCTGCGGTTCCTGTCCACCTTCGCCTCGGCATTGACCGGCATCGATCTTGAGAACACGAACATCGATGCCAGAGCAGCAACTGGACGAGACATCCACAATGAGCAGGTACGACTGACCTCCGCTATCGCGGCATTCGAGGAAAACATAGAGCGGCGATCCGGACGCGCGATCCCGGACGACCCGATCAGGCAGTTGGAACTGGCTGTCGAGGCTGTCTTTGCGTCCTGGAACGCTCCCAGAGCGCACACATACCGCGAGCTACATGGCATCGGCCATGATCTGGGCACCGCCGTGATCGTGCAGGCCATGGTGTTCGGCAACCGTGACGACCACAGCGGTACCGGAGTCGCATTCAGCCGCGACCCCAACACGGGGGAACACACACCCTACGGTGATGTGCTGTTCTCCCATCAGGGCGAGGACGTCCTCTCAGGCCGGTCACTGACCCTGCGACTTCATGAGCTCGGACCACGAGAACCGTCCGTCTGGGCGGCGCTGACAAACGCACTGACCCGCATCGAGAACCACTACCGCGATGCGTGCTATGTCGAGTTCACCTTCCAAGCCAGAAAGTTTTGGCTGCTCCAGACCCGCCCCGGCCGGTTTATCGGCGCCGCCGCCGTCCGCCTCGCGGTCGANCTCGCCGATGAGCAGACCATCACACGATCCGAGGCATTGCTCAGGGTTTCGCCGCGTGACCTGCAACAGACCCGCATCCCGCGCATCGCGGACCCGGTTCAGGCCGACATCCTCGCGCGTGGGGTCGGAGCCAGCTCCGGAGTGGCCGTTGGACGAGTTGCGACCACGACCGAGGCATCGATCTGCATGGCCCCCGAAGGTGCGACCATCCTCGCGCGTCCAGAGACATCCCCCAACGACATAAACGGCCTGGCCGCCGCAGCGGGAATCATCACCGCACGCGGCGGGGCCGCCAGTCACGCCGCAGTCGTGGCACGAACAATGAGCAAACCCGCCGTCGTCGGCATCACCGACCTCACCATCAACAACACCGACGCCACGATCCAAATCGCGGGACGCACCATCCCCGAAGGCACCCTCGTGACCGTCGATGGCACCAGCGGACTCGTCGCTCTCAGTAGTCCACCAACCGCCACGGATACCTCCAGTGAGCACCTATGGCGGCTTTTGACCTGGGCAGACGATATCTCGGGCAATCGGTCAGCGCGCGACGATGCCCAGCGCCTCGAAGCCGCCCACACCGCGCTCCTCGAAGCCTGATTGGGCCAACCGGTCTCCGGCTACGCTAGAAAGCAACCCCCGTCGCAGGAACGAAAAGCAATCCGCTCCCTCTACCTGGCCAATCTGATCACCGAATGACAGCAACACGTGACCACGGTGCCAGGATAAAACGCCGCGACCTGGCCGACCATTTCAGCAGCCAAGCTCCTCCACGCCCCGGATCGCTTCGAGCCGATAACCTCATTATCGAGCCTCACCCACCGCTGCTCCCCACCGTGCCGGCACCGAGACCCACGAGGCCACGTCTACCCACGCTTCCCAGGTGGCTAGCTGGGTCTTTCTGTTTTTGTGTGTAAGTGGTTTGGTTTATGGGTCGGTCCGCGCAGTTCTCGGGTAAGAACCATTCCGGGAATTCCCGGCGCTTTTTCCTGCGGGATCATGACGCNCATACCCGAGATGCCCAGTCATCTCGCTCTCCAAAGCGGACTGCATCACGCGCTGTACCAAGCCCGTCAAAAACCCATCAAGACCAGTAAGTTCCACACCCTCATTATTCGCTTGCTCAACCAAAGCCGCAGCCAACACATCAAGATCTGCCTCTCGCTCAACACTCGCCGTGCTGGACGTTTCCTTGTTCTCACGGGTCAGGTACATAATCCTTTCAAATCATGCACTTACACACACCATCAAACACACTCTAGAGTGATCTCAACATCTGGATTTTCTTAGCATCTGTTCGACGAATGGGAGTGGTGATGGCGGTACGGCATGTGTATGTGGTGAGGCACGGTGCGGCTGACGCGTTTGGTGGGCTAACCGATGTGGGTCGGCAGCAGACAAAGCTCTTGACGGAGCGGCTCGTTTGCCTGCCGGTTGATGTGGTGTGGCATTCGCCGTTGCCGCGTGCGGTGCGCTCAGCGCAGATTATCGGCGAGCATCTGCCGGGAGTTGCGGTGTCGGAAGCGGTCGAGCTGGTCGACCATGTGCCGCATGTGCCCAACAATCCGCCCCCGGCGTGGCGGGGATTCTTCGACGGATACGACGCTGAGGAAGCGGCGGCTGGTGCGCGTCTTGCCAGTACCTTGGTCAGACGATTCGCGTGTCCCACTGAGACCGAGACTCACGAGGTTCTAGTCACGCACGGCTATCAGGTGGCGTGGCTGGTACGACACGCCCTTGACACTCCGCCGGAGCGGTGGCTGAGTTTGGTAGGTTGCGGAAACGCGGCACTGACGGCGATTGACTACTATGACGGCGCGACGCCGACGCTGTTGCTCTACAACGACATGGGTCATCTCCCGACCGACCTGCGTTGGACTGGATTCGGACCCGGCGTGCACCCCTAGTTGTAGTTCCCATCATGGTTGTTGACAGCGTGTGATGGGAGGTTTGCCGCCGAGTGCGGTGTAGGGTCGTTGGTAATTGTAAAAGTTGAGGAAGTTGTGGAGGGCTTCGCGTCGTTGGTCGTTTGAGTAGCAGAGACGCATATAGGCCCATTCTTCTTTGAGCGTGCAATGAAAACGCTCTGCCTTCCCGTTCGTTTGAGGCCGGTAGGGGCTGGTCTTACGGTGTTTCGCGTTCAGGGCTTTGAGGGCCGCGGCGAACGCTGCCGAGCGGGTGTAGACCAGTGCTCGGTCGGTCATGACTTCCTCGATCTTGGGAATGCCGTGTGCTGCAAAAAACGTGGCCGCGTTCGTGAGGAATGACGCGCGGGTATCGGCTTTTTCGTTCTCGTGTGGTTCGACATACGCCAGGCGCGAATGATCATCGACCGCGACATGGAGATACTCGTAGCCTACTTTGCCACGCTGCTGGGCGGTCGCGGCGCGTCCGCGCTTACGCCAGCCCCCACCAGGGGGAATCTTGCCCTGCTTCTTCACGTCAACATGAATGAGCTTGCCTGGCCGGGCACGTTTGTAACGGCGGATGCGACGTTTCGACATGCAATCGAAATCACGTAACCGGTTCTGGTTTTCGCGGACCAAGATCGCGTACAAGGTCGAGCGGGCCATCCCAAGCACAGCACCGATCCGATGCGGCCCCCACCTATGCCGCCGCAACCCCAGAACACGATCGACCTTGCAAGGCCGGGTGCGATGCGGAAAGCGCTTCAGTCGCGAAGCGCGGTCTTCAAGACCCGCGGTTCCCTCTACACGCCAACCCGCTTATACGCTATCGCTCGCGGTATACCTATCGAATCAGTAGCATGCGCGACCGGTCAACCCCCATGTTGATACGATTCATGAGTAAACGTTTACCAGAAGGGGCAAGCTGTGCATTATGACGCCCCATAAGGATCTCCTGGACTCTCGGCTTGGGCTGTTTGTTTTTCCAAACCGAGTCGGGAGGCCCCTCTCCTGCCAACAACCTACCTGGGAATTACATCTAGGTATTACAATTAAGCAAAAGGTGTATTCCCTGACCCGGCAACCGATCCGAAAGCTGCACTGCGAGCTGGGTTTATATTGTCAAAATGGCTGACACAGTTTCTCACTCCAGACATGACCGCTGCCCAGACGGTTCCTAGCGAGCTGATACGTGATAGTAATGGGAATATCGAGACAGGATCTGAGAAGAGAGCTTTCTTATCACACCGTGTTGGAGCTGCATGGGCCGACCTGCTGCGGTAACGCACGGGGAGTCTCTGCCCTGTACATGCATAAATGCGGTATGGTGTTACCTTGCCAGAAAAAGTTGGTACTGTGGCAATCTATATGCTGCGGTACAACAAAAAGAACTGTTACGGGCCTTGTGAATTGCCAGTCGCTACCTACAATCTCCGACAGCCCTCTCGTGTAGGCGTGGGTACCAGGCATGGCGGTCTGGCGACCTTATCATGAAGTGATACTCCAGCTTGTAACGGAACAGATGTCTTCCCTTTTTTGTTTGAGGACCGGATAGTCCCTTCTTTTATCGAGGAAGCGATCACATCAGCTCAGCGCGACCAGCTAACGCTTCTGTCGACATGGACACAAAACCTCTGTTCAGTCTGGAAGGATTTGCAAAACCGAAACATTACGATCGATTGACCGTCAGCTCCTTCTGCGCGCAAACTCTCACCTACGCCATGTTCTAGTACGCACAAGACCCTCTGATGAGACACCCGAGTGCTATGGAATTAAGGTCGGAGTGAGGGCAATTCAAGATCGTATCGGTTTGCCATCAGGCCTTTTTCGTTTATCAGGATCAGGACGCGTATTTGCGAGCATCGGGAAAAACCAAGATCAGCAAAAACCAGTGTCAGTCCAATGGGATCCCGGAGAGCAGGTCTCTATAAGAATGACGGCAAAAGAGCGTTAGAGACGAAAAGGAACGCTTGAAACTAGTAATATGTAGAACTTACCGTCGCCGCCATGCAAGACCGAGACGATCCCTTCGTATGGGCTGCTCTTGTTCACGTCTAGCGAGAGCTTGTGGACGCATATCAAGGCACAACAAACCTGCCTTTTCCACTGCATCTCGCGTAACAAGCTACCGAATATGTCCTTCCAGATTTCGAAAGAGAAGAACTCGACGACGTTTTTTCCTAAGGGGCTTAGCGTTTTGCGTAATTCCTAAATCACCAACGTGCTCAAGAAGTCCCAAGTGGCAGAGTGGTTACATTGCATTTCTCAGTAGTCGAGGTGTCTTCGATTTCTTCATCTGCTACGAACGATGGCTACTTGCACTTGATATAGATACTTCATTCGGGTTCACCCTCTTAAGGTAAGTGTCCGGCAAACCGGGTCAAGAACAGCGTATCCCTTTTCAATTAGACTATTAATATTTATCAGCATATTGAGATTACTCCTCCAGTCTTAACTGTTGTTCCTGGCATGAGGGTCCTTCTTGGGTTGGTGCGGTATGTTCGCTTGCGTACTATTTATGCAGAGAAAGTTTAGTACTAAGAGGGTCTGTTAGTATTGGTATGTTGTGTTTGGTAGCGATATTTTTTCTTGGTTCGAGTAGCTGTTTTGCATAAACGAAACAGGGGTCTGACTTTTTTATGAGATCCGAAATATGTAGTTGAAGAGGTGGGCGGGATGGACCAACGACAACTGCTTGCACTCGATTTCGGACTCATGCCTTTAAGGTAAGTGTCCGGCAAATCGTGACAACGGTGTTTGGATAGGATTTGCTTTAATCATGGAATATGCAGAAATATACTCTAAGAGTCTACAAGGCATTTTAGAGAGCGGTGGATTAGGTCGGGAAAGTGTCAGTCGCGCGGACTGTTGCACTCTCAAAGCAGCACGACCCGCAAAAAACCAGGAATCAAAACAATGAGATAACAGGCGAAAACTCGGTAAGGAAGCCGCTGCAGGAGTGGAAAAACATGGAATTCGCATTATTGGAAGGCGTTGGAATAGGAGTGATTGTCGAGGGCATAGCGTTTCTCGGCGGGCAAGCAGCAGCTCTCCTTCAACAATGGCGGCAACAGAATGAGGCCGGAAAAGAATCGGGTACCCCAGACGCCAGAACAGAAGAACATACAGTAGAACTGCCACCAGAGGTGTTCGTTGAATCCTCAGCCCAGCTTGTGCCCGACTGGAAAAAAGTAGCTGTATTGGAAGAAAAGCTATTGGAAGCCAGAGATTTCTTTCGAGACCTCGAAGAAAACGGGGTAAACGAAAAAGACCTGCAGAATCAAGATTTTCTCCTGAAGCTAGAACAATCCCGCCGAGTACTAGAAGCTGTGTACGGACACTCGTTTGCTTTCCAGAAAGAACAAAGCCGCGAAACATCGCCCCCTGCTACCGAAGGTCAGGCCCTCATTGAATGGGTGTATGCCGGGGGGACAATAGCGGCCAAGGGAGATGGTTCGGCCATAATCCGGTATGCCCATGCCGGGGAAGATATCATCGTTGATGCCACTCACAGCCGAGGAGATTCTCCGGGAAAAGTCTAAGCCCCGACACCTCTCTGGCCAGTCGGGGCAACGTCGAGTCTCCTTCAGCTGGGACCCCTCCTCAAAAGGAAAACAATAGAGAAGACGGGGCGAAAAAAGAGGTGGTGATCGAAGAATGCAACTTGCCTTCAAAAGATCGGCAACAAGAACATTCAGAGCAGGTGTACTCTCTGCAACCCTCGCTACAGGAAGCGTCTCCAATAATTATCTGTGGGTCATCGGCCGGAGGAGATATAAATGTCGGTCTTCAGAGTAAACAAACATCACGATCTGAACGATGGCATAATTCTCGCGCATTTTCTCTAGAAAATGATTTGGATCGTTTCAAAAAGAATTTCGTTGAGCGAGAATGGTTACTTGATGAGCTAGAGCAGTGGCGAGACGATGATCTAGAGAGTCGCGTTTTTTGGTTGACCGGTGATCCCGGAGTGGGAAAATCCGCTGCAGCAGCTTACTTCTTCAGAAAAGGGTGCGTAGATGTACTTCACTTCTGTGATGCAAGATACCCGACTCGTGTCAACACTTTAGATTTTGTACGCAGTATAGCCGCGGGGCTCGCCCACTGCTGGCCTCCGTATCGAGAATCCCTCGATAATCTGCCCGCAGAAGTGGAAGATGAAACCGACCCGCAAAAGCTGTGGCAGCAGATTCTCGCAGTTCCGCTCAGTAAAATGCCCGAGCCAGGAAGCCCTGTTCTGTTTCTAGTGGACGCGCTTGATGAAGCCATCTCCGACAGCGAAGGTATTGATATTCCACATCTCCTCGCATGCGAAATGCATTCTCTTCCGAGCTGGGCACGATTTGTTCTCACAAGCCGGGATCACCCTGATGTACAGCAACTCTTACCGGTCTGCAAACGGTTAAAGATTGAAGGTGAAGACCAGCGCAATAAAGGGGACATCAAGCTATATCTGGAACAACAGCTTTCCGGAGAATCGCTTTCTTCTATTGTGCCATCTGAATCCCGTGAGCAAATTATCGAAGCCTTGCAAGAAAAAGGAGAAGGAAACTTCCTTTATTGTGTCTGGGCAGTCAAAGAACTCCGGCAAGGGGGGTCGCTCGACCCGCTGCATCCTGAAGAGTTCCCTACTCACTTCACGGGTATATACGAGCATTTCTTTAAGCGTCTCTTCCCGAAAGGAAAACAATATGAGCAAGATCGACCCATCCTCGAAGTTCTCTGTGCCGCGCAAGAGCCTCTGCCAGTAAGTCTGCTAACCAGTATTACTTCCACTTTTATACCGGCGTTTCTGAACGATTTTTTCCCCGCATGCGATGACCAGCTCACACCTTTGCACACGTCCATCATTGACTGGCTCACTGATGAGAAGAATACCTCCTATGGAGTACGAGCAGAGAATGGCCATAGCCGACTCGCGCAGCATCTTTTAGCCAGATGGCAAGAAAACCGCATGCAGTTTGCAAAAGAAGGTGATTCTGTAGTAAACGGGAACAGTGCTGAGCAATACTCGATTCCGGTAGACCACCACACAACAAACATATCTAGACCGCTTAATAGCCTGGAAAATGTCTACTTGCTACGTCATTTGCCTGCTCATCTTGCAGCCTCGAAAGAACAAGAGAGTCTAAAAAACCTCCTTCTCGACCCTCTTTTCTTGCGCACAAAAAATTCTGAGGGCATGCTGGAAGAACTCATTGACGATACAAGCCGCATTCAAGATCAAGAAATCGAACTCATAGGTCGAACACTCTCTGAGAGAGCCCGCATTTTCCGGGAAGCTCCTGAAGAATTTGCCGCGCAAATGCTTGAGGGGCTTCAGGTTTATAAGGGCAGAAAACCTGGGATCAAGCGCTTGTGTCAAACTCTCGAGGAAACAGAGCCCCCCGGTCCCTGGCTTTGCCCTGTCGGGCTATCTCCACCCGAAACTCACCTTTTTTCTCTCGCGTTCGGTCTTTTTTCTCTCGCGTTCGGTCAGGGTCGCGATGGGCAGCTTCTTCTTGCCATTGCCGGTAAAACAGTACAAATCTGGGACCTCAAAACCGGAACCCGAAAACACCTTCTTCCCAGTGACACCAGTCGGGTGATCTCAGTTGCGTTTGGACGCGATTGCAGCGGGCAACCTCTCCTTGCTACCGCTAGCAAGGATGGGACAGTACGTATCTTTGACCCTGACACCGAAGATGAAAGCAGAGTTCTTCGAGTAGAACCCGCTGGTAAAGTGAAATCAGGTATTGCAAAACTTGGCATTAATCTTGACATGGTAGTCTCGATGACCTTCGGATACGGTCATGATGAGCGACCTTTTCTCGCCACTATTCGCATGGATGGAGCAGTACACATATGGGATTTCCTCACAGAAGATGACCCCATAATTTTTCGACCAGAACTCGCTGGTAAAATGGAAAAAGTCTTTGCAAAATCTGGTATTAATTTTATTGCAGTGACCTCGATTGCCTTTGGGTACGGTCGTGACAAACAACCCCTCCTTGCCACCGGAAGCGTGAATGGGACAGTGCGAATATGGGATCTTCTCACACAAGAAGAACTCAGGGTTCTTCGACTAAAACCCGTTAGTAAAACAAAAAGAGTTTACAGAAAAATTGGCATCTATTCTGTTAACATAGTGACTTCGATTGCCTTTGGGTACGGTCGTGACAAACAACCTCTCCTTGCCGCCACAAGTATGGATGGAGCAGTGCATATATGGGATCTTCTGACAGAAGATGAACCCATAGTTTTTCGACCAAAACCCGTCGGCAAAAAAAAATTAGCTGTCGGAAAGGCTACTATCCTTTCTTCCAGTACCAGTTCTGCCATGGTGACCTTGACTGCTTTTGGGTACGGTCGTGACAAACAACCCCTCCTTGCCACCGCTAGCATAGATGGGACAGTACAAACCTGGGACCCGCACACCGGAACCCGCAAAGAACTCCTCAACAGCAGCACCAACTGGAAAACCTCGGTCGCGTTTGGGCATAATCATGACGGAGAACTTCTCTTTGCCACTGCCAGCAACGATAAGAAGATATGCATTTGGGATCCAAAGACCGGAACTCAGCGACAGCTCACTGGTCATACTGACTCGGTGACTTCGGTCGCGTTTGGGCGTGATAGTAAGGGAAAACTTCTCCTTGCTACTGCTAGTAATGACCATACTGTGCGCATTTGGGACTCACGCGTAGAAACCCAACAACGAGAGCCTATTGACCATGCTGGTTCGGTGACTTCGGTCGCGTTTGGGCGTGATAGTAAGGGAGAGCTCTTCCTTGCCACCGGAAGTGTCGACTCTGTTGTGCGCATCTGGAACCTGGATACCGGGACCCAACGACGACAACTCGCTGGTCATACTGGTTCGGTGACTTCGGTCGCGTTTGGGCGTGATAGTAAGGGAGAGCTTCTCCTTGCCACCGGAAGTGTCGACTCTGTTGTGCGCATCTGGAACCCATATACCGGGAAGAAGCTTGCGGCTTTTCATCATCTTGATGACCCCATTTACGCTTGCGCTTTTGAACCTGAAGCTGAACAGCCTTATCTGATTACCGCCGGAGCGAGCGGCAGGTTGTACCGGCTTGTTGTGAAGGGGCTTTGAAACTGGCGGGTTTTCTCTCGAACTTTGAGGGGGATACTCAAATGTTGGTTCTGGTGAGAACGCTCTCTATTTAGAGGATGGCTTTCGAGGGAGATCTTGGTGAAATACTTGTTTGTTTAGGTTAGTTTGGTTCTCCGACTGTCTTACGCGCGTTTAGGACTCAAGCGGGTTTGTTGTTGTATATTGTAAAAAACCGGTTTCCCCCCGGTTTCTGGCCTTCTTTGCTCGGATTGAAGGGCTATTTACTCTTATAGAAGCTCTGTATGACTTGAGTGATATACACAGAGAAGCGAGTTGCGAAAATTCAGACTCATAATTCAGAAATCTAGTTATGATTTCTATCATAGTTGTCGATAGAGTGTGGTAGCAGAATTGTTATCGAGCGGGATATAGAGTCAATGCTGATTGTGGAAGATGAGAAAGTCTCGGAGCGTTTCGCGCCGCTGGATACTTAAGTAATACAACCGGGTGTAGGCCCATTTTGTTGCGAAATGCGATTGAATCGTTTCGCCTTTTCGTTCGTCTGGAGTCGTCGGTGCGGACTTGCCTTGCGATACACATTTTCTGACTTCACCTAGGTGAAGATACGACCGGTCAAGACCTCCTCAATTTCGGTGATACCGCACTCACAAAAGGAGACGACGACACCAGGAGGAACACTGCGTAAGTCCCAGTTTGCTTGTCTTCCTAGACTCCAATATAGACAAGCAAACTATAGGCATCGACAGAAACATATAGATATTTGAACCCGGCATTAAGAAATGGAATCTGGAGGGAAAAAATCGTCTTTGCGGAGTTCTATTCTCGCGTTATTTTGATTACTGCGTGTCAAAGTAGTTAAGTACTCTCCTTTTCCAGAAAAATTGCAAAGAAGTTCTCCGGTGATCTCGGTTCCTTCCACGTTTAGTGAGAGGCTAATCTCT
>JGI24724J26744_10001368_pt1 | contig 16844 bp, 10 predicted proteins | sample Cruoilmetagenom7_FD_26744 | JGI IMG/M metagenome (IMG submission 26744) | reverse complement strand
GCGCCAAACCCAGCCAGGCACATGTTTCAGCCCCAGTTGAAGCCGCTTTAGCAGCCCCTTTAGCATTCCCTGTAGCCGTCGATGATGCCCCAAGCGCAAGCCCAAGCCCAAGCAGCGCCAAGAAACCTATTTCCGCGCATGAAGAATTGAGCGCAGATGGCTTCGATCAACTGATCGCAGAAGACAGTTTTGCCGCACATTTTTCCGCTGGCCAAGATAGCGAAATCAAAATCGCAGATGAATGCGGGGCCGGCGCAGGCTCTACCGCAGCAGCGCCCGCTGCGGCACCGCCATACAAGGCTGCGCAAACCGCAGATCATGAAGAGACACCCCAATCACATGCGGCAGACCACGCCAACGTGGAGGGCGCACCGCATAGAGCAGCCGATATTTTGATCGCCGCGCCGCTGGCTGATCTGGGCATGGTCGAATTAGTGGAACGATTTGCTCTTTCGCTCCAGAAACTGGCCCCAGCACCAGAAACAGCCCAATGCCCGGACCAAAACCCGGACCAGCGCGATAGAGACAATGCAGCCGAATATGCAGGCAATGCCGATTCTTTCCATCATGAAACAGGCGAAAATCTGACGCCTGAAAATCACGGCAGCGAGAATCAAGATGGCGGATTTGGCTCACTACTCGCGATGGACATAGCGATGGGGTCTGCCCCAGAATTTGTCCCCGGATCCATCATGAACAATGGCCAAAATTCCGGATCTGAAAACATCCAGACCGAAGAACAGGTGGGCGCGCCGGCAGAAGACACAGCCCAAGAAGGCACAGCCCAAAGTGTGATCACCTTCCCTACGCAGGCAGATCGCCATAACATACCGCCTGCCAATGGCCCGGCGCAGGAACAAATGGCCGCCGCGCACCGCGCCGACGATTCAAAAACGATGCCTGCGGGCGAACCGTCAGCACCGGCCCGGCACAATCAAGCCGACAGCGAACTTGCTTTGCGTGATGCCTTGAGCAAACTTCAGAAGATGAGCGGCGCGGCCTAAACCGCCCGCGACGCATGCTGCTGAACTAGAGCCGCGTAAATGAGGGCCTTTAATGAAGGCTGGGCAATTTAATTTAGGCTGGCCAATCAAGGGGACCTAAGGGCTAAATCCGGCCAGCTTTGCCCGCTGGTCTTCCAATTTGGCGGGGCCCATATCAGATGCGGCCCCATATACGCTGCAGGGTAAACTTTGTCCCCCCGTAAGATTCCTTCGTCCTACGTGGTTGCAAAAAACATTTCCTGTCGCCAATAACGGCAAAAGTGACATTTCTGCGGCAATAGATTGCAGGCATGGGTCACACTTCTTTGCCGGACGAGGCCATACAGCACCTTGGTCTAGCACCTGACAGAATGGGAATTCGAATGGGCTACCCTGCGCCCGAGGGCCTGTATAATCCACGCAACGAACACGATGCCTGCGGCGTCGGGTTAATCGCGCATATCAAGGGCGAGAAGAGCCACTCTATCGTCAGCCAGGCGTTGGAGATTCTCACCAATCTTGACCATCGCGGCGCGGTCGGATCTGATCCGCTGCTGGGCGATGGTGCTGGTATTCTTCTGCAAATCCCTGATCCGCTGCTCCGTAAATGGGCGGAAGATCAAGGGCGGGCATTACCTGCCCCCGGCGATTATGCAGTGGCGATGTGTTTCATGCCGCAAGATGACGCTGCACGTGCGTTCGTTACGGANCGGATGGAAAAGTTTATCGCCACAGAAGGNCAAAANCTGGTCGGCTGGCGTGATGTGCCTGTCACACATGACGGGCTTGGCAAAGCGGTTATCGAATCGATGCCGGTCATCCGGCAATGTGTGGTCGCNCGCGGTGAAAATTGCGCTGATCAGGATGCGTTTGAACGCAANCTGATTGTGATTCGCAAGCAAACCCTCAACCCGCTTAAAAATCTGGCTGAGAAACATGANCAGCCAGACCTTGCCAATATGTATATTCCCAGCTTTTCAAGCCGGACTATCGTATACAAGGGATTGTTGCTGGCAACACAAGTTGGCAGTTTTTACAATGATTTGCGCGATCCTGATTGCATCAGCGCGCTTGGTCTGGTGCATCAGCGTTTTTCGACCAACACNTTCCCTAGCTGGCGGCTGGCCCACCCGTTCCGCCTGATTGCGCATAATGGCGAAATCAACACGGTTCGCGGCAATGTGAACTGGATGAACGCCCGCCGCCGGACAATGGAATCCGAATTGCTCGGCCCTGATCTGGACAAGATGTGGCCGCTGATCCCTTATGGCCAGTCAGACACNGCCAGCCTTGATAATGCGCTCGAATTGCTGCTGGCAGGCGGATATAGCCTGGCCCATGCAATGATGATGCTGATGCCAGAGGCTTGGGCCAAAAACCCGCTGATGGACCCAGCCCGGCGTGCCTTTTACGAATATCATGCCGCATTGATGGAACCATGGGATGGCCCGGCAGCCGTTGCCTTTACTGATGGCAAGCAGATCGGCGCGACGCTTGACCGAAATGGCCTCAGGCCTGCACGTTTTTGCGTGACCAAGGACGATCTCGTCTGCCTCGCTTCGGAAAGCGGCGTTCTGCCATTTGCCGAAGAAGACATTACGCGCAAATGGCGCCTTCAACCTGGCCGGATGCTGCTGATCGATCTGGAACAAGGCCGGATCATNGAAGATGAAGAGCTGAAAGCGGACCTGTCCAACGCCAGCCCTTATGCAGACTGGCTGGATAAAGCCCAGTATAAGCTGGAAGATCTAGAACATCTCGACCCTGAATTGGCCGAGGTTCCCGAGGATACTTCAGATTTACTGCAGCGCCAGCAGGCGTTTGGCTATACGCAGGAAGATATCAGCAAATTCCTGGAACCCATGGCTTCCAAGGGCGAAGATCCNATNGGGTCGATGGGCACGGACACGCCTATTGCGGTCCTGTCTGATCGCGGGCGTTTATTGTATGATTATTTCAAGCAGAATTTCGCGCAGGTAACCAATCCGCCGATCGATCCGATCCGCGAAGAACTGGTGATGAGCCTGCTGTCGATGATCGGCCCGCGCCCCAATTTGCTGGGCCGCGATGCAGGAACGCACAAGCGGCTTGAGGTAAGCCAGCCAATCTTGACCAACAAAGATCTGGCCAAAATCCGTTCCGTCAAAGGCGCGTTGGACGGAGCATTCCGAACTGAAACGATCGACATCACCTGGAAAGCCTCCAAGGGTGCCCGGGGCCTTGCCTTTGCGCTAAAGGAAATGTGCTGGGCTGCAACCGAAGCGGTGCTGCAAGATCACAATATTCTAGTTCTGTCAGACCGGGGGCAAGGGGCGGATCGGATACCGATTCCCGCCGCGCTGGCCACTGCTGCAGTGCATCATCATCTGGTTCGCCAGGGGCTGCGGATGCAAACCGGGCTGGTCGTAGAAACCGGCGAAGCACGTGAAGTGCACCATTTCTGCGTTCTGGCAGGTTACGGCGCAGAGGCGATCAACCCTTACGTTGCGTTTGAATCGCTCGAACATCTTCGGACCGAGAAATTCCCGGATTTAACCGCCAAGCAAGTCGAAGATAATTACATCAAGGCCGTCGGTAAGGGGCTTCTCAAGGTCATGTCCAAAATGGGCATTTCGACCTACCAATCCTATTGCGGCGCGCAGATTTTTGACGCTGTTGGCCTGAACAGCGCCTTTGTTGACACCTATTTCAAAGGCACTGCGACCTCCATCGAAGGCATCGGCCTGAAAGAAGTGGCCGAAGAAGCCGTCAGCCGCCATGCAAGCGCGCATGGCGANAATCCATTGTACCGCAAAATGCTCGATCCAGGCGGGATGTATCAATACCGCCTGCGCGGCGAGAGCCATGCATGGACCCCGACCAATGTCGCGGATTTACAGCATGCCGTTCGCGCCAATAATCCTACCGATTACGCTGCATTCGCCAAATCAATCAACGAACAGGCCGAGCAGCTGCTGACCATTCGCGGGCTGATGGAATTAAAACCCGCCAATAAGCCGCTCGACCTCGATCAGGTTGAACCGGCGGTGGATATCGTCAAACGCTTCAGCACCGGGGCGATGAGCTTTGGCTCGATCAGCCGCGAAGCGCATACCACGCTGGCCGTGGCGATGAACCGGATCGGCGCGCGTTCCAACACGGGCGAAGGCGGCGAAGAAGTTGATCGCTTTACACCGATGGCCAATGGCGATTCGATGCGTTCCGCGATCAAGCAAGTAGCCAGCGGCCGTTTCGGGGTAACAACCGAATATCTGGTCAATGCCGACGACATTCAGATCAAGATGGCCCAGGGCGCCAAACCCGGAGAAGGCGGCCAATTACCCGGCCACAAGGTCAATAAACATATCGCTGCNGTGCGCCATTCGACCCCGGGCGTGGGCCTCATTTCACCCCCGCCCCACCACGATATTTATTCAATCGAAGACCTCGCTCAGTTAATTCACGATCTTAAAAACGTGAATGTTGGTGCGCGCGTTTCGGTCAAATTGGTGTCCGAAGTGGGCGTGGGCACAGTCGCGGCGGGCGTGTCAAAAGCGCGGGCCGACCATGTAACCATATCGGGTTACGGCGGGGGCACTGGTGCATCCCCGCTGACCAGCCTGACGCATGCCGGTTCCCCTTGGGAGATCGGCCTTGCTGAAACACAGCAGACGCTTCTGCTCAACGATTTGCGCAGCCGGATCGCGGTTCAGGTGGATGGCGGNCTAAAAACAGGGCGCGATGTCGCAATCGGGGCGCTTCTGGGTGCGGACGAATTTGGGTTTGCCACTGCGCCCTTGATTGCAGCAGGCTGCATCATGATGCGCAAATGCCATCTCAATACTTGCCCCGTTGGCGTTGCNACACAGGATCCGGTGCTGCGCGCGCGCTTTACCGGCCTGCCTGAACATGTGATCAATTATTTCTTCTTCGTTGCCGAAGAATTGCGCGGCATCATGGCTGAAATGGGCTTTGCTACGCTTGATGAAATGGTCGGCCGGGTCGACCGTGTCGATATGCGCCGGGTCAAACGCCACTGGAAAGCCCAGAGCGTTGATCTTTCGGGCCTGCTNCATCAAGTCGATCTACCCAAGGGTGCCTCGCTACGCCACACGCAGACACAAGATCACGGCCTGACAACGGCGATGGATAATGATTTAATCGCTGCGTGCGGGCCCACATTGCAAGGCGGCGAACCGATCCAATTGGACCGTGAAATCCGTAATGTGAACCGAACAGTGGGCGCGATGTTGTCGGGCGAGATTGCCAAGATCCACGGACATGCTGGTCTGAAACCAGACACTATCCGGGTTAATCTGACCGGGGTTGCTGGCCAAAGTTTTGGCGCGTGGCTCGCACACGGCGTTACTCTGGATTTGACCGGCGATGCCAATGACTATGTTGGCAAAGGCTTGTCGGGCGGNCGGATTATCGTGCGCCAGCCAGANAATATTACCCGCGATCCAACCCAAAACATCATTGTTGGCAACACTGTGCTGTATGGCGCGATCGCTGGTGAGGCTTATTTTGGCGGTGTTGCAGGCGAACGTTTCGCGGTCCGCAATTCCGGCGCAGTTGCTGTGGCAGAGGGCGCAGGGGATCATGCCTGCGAATATATGACCGGCGGCGTGGTCACGATTTTGGGCAAGACTGGCCGGAATTTTGCAGCCGGCATGTCGGGCGGTATCGCCTATGTCTATGATGAAGAAGGTAACTTCTCTGATCTATGCAACCATGCACAGGTTGACCTTCTTCCGATTTCNGCAACACCNGATGCCGAAGATGGCGCAGGCCGACCAGAGCAGCGCGCNCGCAATGTTGCCGATGCTGGTATGGGCGACATGCTGCGCCATGATGCGGAACGGTTGAAAATTCTGGTGGAACGCCACAAGCTGCATACTGGCAGTGCGCGGGCCGCCTATATCCTCGATAATTGGGATGAATGTCTGCCGAAATTCATCAAAATCATGCCACGCGATTATGCACGCGCGCTCCACCAACTAGAGGTCGAGCGTGACGAGCAAGCCAGCGTGGCCGCAGAATAGAACGATAGGACTTAGGGGCGTACCCGATGGGCAAAGATACCGGCTTTCTGGAAATTGAACGAAAAGACCGCAATTATGCGGCCCCAGAGGAACGCCTGAAGCATTATCACGAGTTTGTNATCCCGCCCGAGGAAGAGGCGCTGAAATTGCAGGCCGCGCGGTGCATGGATTGCGGCATTCCTTATTGTCACAATGGCTGCCCGGTAAACAACATCATCCCTGACTGGAATGACCTTGTCTACCAAGGTGATTGGCGCGCTGCACTAGAAGTGCTGCATTCGACCAACAATTTCCCAGAATTTACCGGCCGCATCTGCCCCGCCCCGTGCGAGGCAAGCTGCACATTAAACCTTATCGACGCCCCGGTAACAATCAAATCAATCGAATGCGCNATTGTCGACCGGGGATGGAAAGAAGACTGGATCAAACCGCAGGTCCCGGCACATAAGACCGGAAAATCAGTCGCCGTAATCGGCTCTGGCCCTTCTGGGCTGGCATGCTCCCAGCAATTGGCGCGGGCAGGCCATGAGGTCACTTTGTTCGAGAAGAATGACCGGATCGGCGGCTTGATGCGATACGGTATTCCGGATTTCAAGATGGAAAAACATCTGATCAACCGCCGCGCAGCGCAGATGGAAGCGGAAGGTGTCACCTTCCGCGCCAGCGCCGAAGTTGGGGTGGATGTTTCCTTCAAATCGCTGCAAGAAAATTTCGATGCCATCGTGCTGTCAGGCGGGGCGGAAGAGGCCCGCACTCTGGAAATCCCCGGCGCTGCNCTGCCCGGCGTGCGTCTGGCGATGGAATTTCTGACCCAGCAAAACAAACGCGTTGCAGGCGATGATGAATTACGCGCCGCGCCGCGCGGTTCACTGGTTGCAGGCGGTAAAAATGTGATTGTTATCGGCGGCGGCGATACAGGATCAGACTGTGTCGGAACTTCCAACCGACAGGGCGCAGCCAGCGTCACCCAATTGGAAATTATGCCCCAGCCGCCCGAACATGAAGACAAGGCACTGACTTGGCCCAATTGGCCATTGAAGATGCGNACTTCATCAAGCCAGGAAGAAGGCGTTGAACGCGATTGGTCAGTCATGGCCAAACGCGTGATTGGCGAAGATGGCATCGTCACCGGTCTGGAATGTGTTCGCCTTTCTTGGGAAGGCGGAAAAATGCAGGAAGTAGAAGGCAGCAGCTTTGTTCTGCCCGCCGATTTGATCCTGCTGGCGATGGGCTTTACCGGGCCCAAAACGCACGGTTTGCTTGATCGTGCAGGCGTCAAAATGACCGATCGCGGTAATGTCGCGGCCAATACTGACGATTACGCCACCAGCGAACCAGGAGTGTTTGTCTGCGGTGATATGCGCCGCGGTCAGTCGCTTGTTGTCTGGGCAATCCGCGAAGGCCGCCAATGTGCGCGCAGCGTCGACATGGCACTGATGGGGGCCAGCGAACTTCCTCAGTAAATGGTGGGTGTTGCAGCGGGTGCATAGCCCACTGCTCCTGCGTTAAATAATCGGGCCAATGTATCGTTTGGGCAAGCGCCCCTGCAAATATGGATCAGGCAAAACCGGCAATCTCACCATGCAATCACCCCGCGTCCATGTGCGCTAAGAAATGCATTTGCCCGGCTGAATGGCCGGGAACCAAAGAACCCGCGATAGGCGGATAATGGGCTGGGATGGGCCGATTTAAGCACCAGATGCCGACCTGAATTGGCCAGTTCGGGAATATGGGCAGCCTTTGCCTGCGCATGCTTGCCCCATAAAATGAATACAGCGGGTTCGCCTTGCGCCGCCACTGCCGCCACCGCCGCATCGGTAATTGCCTCCCACCCCTTTTTGGCATGGCTGCCAGCCTTACCCGCCTCCACCGTGAGGGAGGTGTTAAGCAGCAACACGCCCTGGCGCGCCCAATGTTCCAGATTGCCATGTTCTGGGCGCGCGATGCCGCAATCGCTGAGCAATTCCTTATAGATATTGGCCAGAGATGGCGGCACCGAAACCCCATTGGGCACCGAAAAAGCCAAACCGTGCGCCTGCCCCGGCCCATGATAGGGATCCTGCCCTAGGATCACCACTTTCACCGCCGCCGGCGCGGTCAATTGGAATGCGCGCAATCTGGACCCGCGCGGCGGGTAGATCAATTTACCCGCACCTTCTTCTGCCCGCAGCCAGTGGCCCAACGCACGCGCCTCAGCACCGCGGAGCGCAGGTTCTAGCGCGGTGCGCCAGTCAACAGGGATTTGCTCACTTTGCATCACCCCTGCCTATCGCCCTGCGCCGCCAACTGCCAGCACCCTCTTTCCCTCTTGCCTCAATCGGCCTAGGGAACGGCCCATGGCAGTTTATTTTCACGAAGAAGACCTTCCCCTCGGCGTTCTGGCCCCCGGCCCTGTGGCCGTTGATACTGAAACGATGGGGCTAATCACCCCGCGTGACCGGCTGTGCCTCGTCCAGATCAGTGATGGCGGGGGCGATGAACATCTGGTCCGGTTCGCCAAGGACAGCACCTATGACGCGCCAAATCTGAAGGCAGTTCTGGCCGATCCGGCACGCATCAAACTGTATCATTTTGCCCGTTTTGATTTGGCCGCGCTTGAACATTACCTCCACATCGAAGCATCCCCGGTATTTTGCACCAAGATCGCCAGCAAAATGACGCGGACTTATACAGACCGGCATGGACTGAAAAATCTGGTTAGCGAATTGCTGGGCGCAGATATTTCCAAGCAACAACAGTCGAGCGACTGGGGCGCGGATAAAATCAACGAAGCCCAGCGCGAATATGCCGCATCCGATGTGCGTTTTCTCCACCGGCTAAAGGACATACTCGAAATTCGATTGGAACGCGAAGGCCGCACCCAAATGGCCCAAGCCTGTTTTGATTTTTTACCAACACGCGCACGATTGGACCTTGCTGGATGGGCCGACCATGACATTTTCAGCCACATGTAATCCGATCAGTTGCATCACAACGCCATGAGCAGCCAGATCGAAACCAGCGAAGCGATGCAATTACGCAGCCGGCGTCAGGGTTTTGCTGCGCCGCATGGATCGCATGATAAATTGGTCGATTTTCTGGCCAAGGCATTGCCGATGGCAGTCGGTGTTCTGGCTGCGATCATGGTGGTCACGCCCTTATCCCCCCGCGGCGAGGTCAGCTTCCTGCTTGATCGAAACAAGGTCGCAATGATTGACGAACGCTTGCGGGTTAATAATGCCATGTATCGCGGCAAGGATAATAAGGGGCAGCCCTTCACCCTTACTGCAGGCGAGGCTGTTCAGCGATCTTCCAGCGAGGGGGTCGTGCGAATGAACGATCTGGTCGCACGGATCCTGCTGCCCGAGGGGCCAGCGCGGATCGCCGCCAAAGGCGGGACCTATACGATCGCACAAGATGTAGTGTCGGTTCTTGGCCCCCTGCGGCTGACGGCAGCAGATGATTATTCCATGGTTGCCAACGGTGTTTCGATAAATCTTAGAACGAAACGAGTGGTGGGCAATGGCGGCGTCGAAGGGGCTGTGCCGGCGGGCACATTTTCCGCCAACCGGTTCGAAGCCGACTTAACTGCGCGCACCATCATGCTGGACGGCGATGCGCGCTTACAAATGATTCCGGGCGAATTGAGGATGCCGAAATGAACAAGCGTTTGACCACGATCACCCGTTCCGCACTGGCCGGATTCGTCGTGACCCTTGTTGGCATGGGGGCCATGAGCGGGGGAATACAAACCCGCGCCCAGGCGATCGCAGCGCATAATTCCAACGCGCCGGTCAGCACTGCGGCAGACCGGATGGAATTGCAGGACCAGCAAAACCGCGTTGTGCTGTCGGGTAATGTCGATGTCACCCAGGCCGATCTACGCCTTCAGGCTGCGCGAATGCAGATCAATTATACCGATGCAGGCACCCTGAAGATCCAGCGCATTACGGCCACGGGCGGTGTGCAGGTAACGCGCGGCAAAGAAGCTGCCAGCGGCAATGTGGCAGTGTATGATTTCAACCGCCGGATCATTACCATGGCCGGGAACGTCCGCCTGCGCCGGGGCAATGACACATTGAGCGGCGGGCGTTTGGTGATCGACCTGCGCAGCGGTGTATCCAGCATTGATGGCAGCGCCACTGGCTCTTCCTCGGTCATCACACAGGCAGGATCGAACCGGTCCAGCGGACGTGTGACAGGCAGCTTCAGCGTTCCGCAGAATTAATCTGCGGGCATTGCACTTTCAATGCCCGGCCCGGCTTTCCTCGCGGCAATGGAAATGATCACCGGATAGGCCGGATCATATGGCTCCAGCCATTGCCGGCCCACATCTTCAACTGCGATCCCTTGTAAAAAAACAGGTTGCAGCAAAGGCATTGCCAGCAACTTCGATTTTGACATTCTCGGCCCCGAATTCATCCGCAAAAAGCCGGGCTGCTGATTGGCCGGTCAACAGCCAGAACCAATCCCCTTCATCACCGGGAATAGGCGACAGGCCCGGCGCGGTGGCCAACACTGTTCCGCCATCGCGCAAACCTTTTCGCAATTCGGCAATCGCGGATTTTATATCGTAGATATATTGCAATGTCTGGGTGATAATAATGCAATCAAAGCTGCCGGGAACGAGCACATCTGCCTGGGACAAATCGCCAACAATCGTGGTGGATGGATGGCCCGGCACACAATTAAGCACATCCTGGTGGGTAATGTTTGCGCCAAACTGCCTGCTATAGGAAGCATCACCAATTTCAAGGACGCGCCCCTTGATGGCCGCAGCCTCCCGGGCCAGGAAATTTTCGATATAATGCCGGTCAATTGGGGTTCCCCTAGCGAAACCGAAACCCCGGTCTACCGGATCCAGCCGCGCCAAATCGCCAAAATCAATCGCGCCCATATCCGCCGATGTCATCCTTTGGCGCATGCGCCGCACCCGGTCCAGCACCGGCCCGGGCACCGCTCTGGCGATCAATTGCCTGATGGCCGCCATTACAGAAGATCGCGGCGCAAGGCGGATCCACCGCCCCCTTTCGATCAATCTTTGCCTTGCGCTCGCCCCGCGGTCTTTCCAGGCCAGATTTGCAAAGGCTTTGGGCAGCGCCTTCTTGCCAGCCTTCCACGCCGCCATGGCCCAATGATCATCGTTTGGCGGACAATATCGATCGAGAATTTTAACAGACCAATCGCGCATGGCCACCGTATCGCGCGACATATTCTGCCCATGCAAACGATATGATGCCGCCACCTTGGTATGCGACGCAATTCGGTGATGCAGGGACATGCGAAGATAGATTTCGTAATCTTCACAATATGCCAGCGCAGCATCGAACCCGCCGATTTCAGATAATTTCTTGCGGTCATACATGACAGCGCCATGCATCCGGATGATATTTTCACGCAGCAGGCAATGATGCGCAAGCGGGCTGGAATGGGTCACAAATGGGCCTGAAATATGGGGGGAAAGCCGAGTGCTCGAGCAGCGGATGCTAGAAATCATTACTGGCGCCCGAACAATCAGGATTTTTCGCCAGCGGGGGTCAGGAATACATGCGGTTCGCGCAGGAATCGGGCCATGTTTTTAATGGCATCCACAGAAACGAAAAGCTGACCGGGCCTTACTAACCTGGCCAGATCTTCTGATCCTGGACGAGGCAACCAATGCAATTGATGCCATGTCAGAAGGTGAGGTTCTGGAATTGATAAGCGCTGGCCACTATTTCGATACGCTTTTACTGATCAGCTACCGACGCAGTCGCGGCGGCAGAGCAGCGGCTGGATCTTGTTTTCACCGCGGTGCCTTCGCTGATAGCGAGCCGGTGGCAACCTGCGCCGCGGGCAACACACGCATACCACTTTAGGTGCATAACCAAGATTTCGAGGTTGATGCCGCTTTTACCAGCGGGCTGCTCAAAGAATAATCGGGCGCGGGCCAGTTGGCCCGGCGACTGAGGGCTGAGAGGCGCGAGATTGCGCTTTACTCCGGTAATATCGCCAATAAGCAGGGATTGAAATCCTGATCGAAGCGGTGCGATTATTGGCCCCGCGCAAGGATATTATTTTCGTGATTTGCGGCGAAGAGCCAAACCAGCCTTTATGAAGAAGTTGAAGGATGCGGAATTAACACCCCGCCGGGCGATGCACAGGTGCTGGGCGATTTTGGAATCGTCAATTCGGCATTGGCCGGGATGACCCGTTGTATCGGACGCAATGAATGGGATCGTGCGCAAGCCGCATTGCACACTGCATGGTTGGCCAAATTCTGTATCAGTTTGATAATGGGCGGATTGGTGAGAATAATGTTCCTCTTGCTGCCAACCATCAAACAATTTGGAGAAGACGGTGCCCGTTTAACGCTTCTGTTGCTGCTGGTTTATAGCCGGGGCACAATCATGTTTCGCCTGAATACGACCACCAGTCGGGCGGATAGAGGAAGGGAGTTATGCGGGGCATGCATCAGGAACCCGCCCTAACACCCCGCATCATTACAGCAAGGTGAACGCCCCTGATTGGCCCAACCTGCCCCCCGAAAAGTGCCATCTGGCGTCGTCTGATCAATCTGGGCGTTTAGCGCTTTGCAAACAGCATTATGCACATAACAGCGGGCCCATGACATTTGTGCCCATGACATTTGTGCAAGCCCGCACCATCATCATGCCAGCCTCTTAAAATCAGTGATTACTTGCGAATTACCGCAGCCCGGGCAATTTCAGTCAGGCCTTGTGCCAACAATATCTCGGCAGACTGGCTATTGGACAAAAGCGATCGGTGCAAACCGACCAGTTTTTCCACCAAACGGTTGAGTTTGCGCCCGCGCCAACGCCGCAGCTGGATGGCCAGGTCCCGCTCATCCTTGAAAAATACGCGCCGCGCGCTCCTTTCGGATTTCAGCGTGCTGCCAATATCACCGCGCGGGCCAATCCGTGCTGAAAGCTGCGCCAATTGTGCCGCGCGCCGTTCAAATGCCAACAGCAGACCGACCGGATTGAGCGATAATTCATGCATCCGCCTTAGTTCGCCCGGCAGCTTGGCGCTCTCGCCCGATAACACGGCATTCACAAGCGGCATGAAACCGTCTTCCTCTGTGGCAGCGCCAATGGCTTCCAACGCATCAATATCGGCAGAGCGCGGCGCTTCTGGTGAAGCATCGAGATAAAGTGCCAATTTCGTTACTTCTGATTGCGCCAGACGGACATCAAACCCGGCCCCGCGTGCAATGCGTTCCGCAATATCACCATTAAGACGCAGGCCCGCTGCATCAGCCATCGTCCGGACCGAGGCGCTGACCGATGAAAGATCGGGCGGCCAAAACATTACCACCAACGCATCGCCGCGTTTTTCCAGCAGCTTGGCGGTGCGTGATTTATCAGTGGCAGATGTGGCCACAATCAGCACCGGACAGGCCCCGCCCTGGCCATTATCAATGCCCTCGAGCAGGATTTTAACCGCCTCATGGGCCTCATCCCCGCTGGCGCGGACCATCAAGTGCCGTTTATCACCAAACAAAGAGGTCGAGCGGGCTTCATCGCCCAGCCTGACCGGATCCTTGCGCAAATCTGACCCTGATAGATCAACCCGCTCACCTGGATCATTAAGCAACGAGCCTATCTTTGCCGCGCCCGCCGAGGCGCCCGCCTCATCCGGCCCACAAAAGAAGAATATCGAACAATCACGCGCCGCTCTTGCAGCGGTGCCAGCAAAGTTGTTCTGGGTTGCCTTCACGGTTTCTCGCGCAGGGTCAGCGCCAATTGCGTTACAATCCGGTCGGCCACCTCGCGGGACAGATTTTCAAGAGCAGTCTGCTCTGCTGCAATGGTCGCATACTCGCTCGACACCACGTCGATCCCTGCNTCCGATCCTGCTGCGGCATCCAGCAGGATNTTGCCATTCGNCAGATCGACCAGTTGATACCGGGCGCGCAAGGTCCGCCGTTCGCGGCCGATCGTATCATCGCCCAAAACGCCAAGCCCCTCGAGCTGATCATCAAGCCGGACATCCAGCCGATAACGAGCGCTGCCGCCCCCATTGCTGCCCAGCCGATCCTGCAACGCATTACGCATCAACCAGCCTGCACGCCCCTCAATGGCCGGCACTTCAATGGCAGAAAGCCCGCGCGCCACAACGCCATTGCCGCCGCCAGCATACATCGGCTGCAACCCGCAAGCAGGCAGTGCCAAAACAGCAGACAAAAGAAGTATTATTCGCATCATGTGACAATATTGACCAATCGGTCGGGCACCACAATAACCTTGCGGATTTCCGCACCATCAAGGGAACGCTGAACCTTCTCGCTCGCAAGCGCAAGTGCCTCAAGCTGGTTTTTAGGCAGCCCTTTTTCGACCTTCAATGTATCGCGCAGCTTGCCTTTATGCTGGATTGCGATGGTCACTTCATCTTCGACCAACATTGCTTCGTCCACTTCGGGCCAGTCAGCCAATGCGATCAGGCCGCCAGCTTTCTTGGGGCCGCCAATGCCGGCCCAGGCTTCTTCGGCCAAATGCGGCATCATTGGGGAAACCAGCAACAATAGCGCCCGGATCGCCTCGCTCCGGCTGGCGCTGGGCGCNGCCTTTTCAATCGCTCCGGTCAATTCATAAATCCGTGCAACTGCCTTGTTGAACGACAGGGCCTCGATATCCTCCGCCACGGCGGCGATTGTCTGGTGCATCTTGCGTGCCAGCACCTTATCGCTGCCCGCCGCTTGCCCATCAAATTGTTCAAGCAGACGCCACAAGCGCTGAACAAACCGCCAGCACCCCTCAATCCCGGCATCGGACCATGGCAGATCACGTTCAGGCGGGCTGTCCGACAGCATGAACCAACGCACCGCATCCGCGCCATATTTGGCCACGATTTCATCCGGATCGACAACGTTTTTCTTTGATTTGGACATCTTGATCACACGGCCGGTTTCAACCGGGAAACCATCTGCCCTGAGCACTACATTGCCGCTGCGCTTTTCCACTTCGGCCGGTGTGATGAAGGCTTGCCGGCCATCAACCGGGTCACGCCGGAAATAGGTTTCATGCGTGACCATGCCTTGCGTAAACAGGCTGGCAAAAGGTTCAGCAAAACCCAGCTTGCCAATGTGCTGCAAAGCCCTGGTCCAGAACCGCGCATAAAGCAGATGCAGGATCGCATGTTCTATGCCGCCGATATATTGTTCAACCGGCAGCCATTTTTCTGCCTCTTCCCGGTCAAACGGGCGATCATCAGGTTGGCTGGCAAAACGCAGGAAATACCACGAGCTGTTGACGAAAGTATCAAGCGTATCAGTCTCGCGCTCCGCCGGGCCGCCGCATTGCGCGCAATCGACAAATTTCCAAGTAGGATGCCGAACCAACGGGTTTCCCGGGGTCGTGAAATCGACATCTTCAGGCAGAACAACCGGCAACTGATCCTTTGGCACCGGAACCACGCCGCAGGATTTACAATGGATAAAGGGGATCGGCGTCCCCCAATAACGTTGGCGCGAGACACCCCAATCCCGCAGGCGCCATACAGTTTTACCTTGCCCCCAACCGCCGGTTTGCGCCTGCGCGATCACTGCTTGGATGGCGGCGCTAACGTCCATTCCATCAAGAGGGCCGGAATTCACGATCACGCCGCCGCCAGTTTCCGCTTCGGCGCCAAACGGTCGATCAGCATCATCAAGGGATGATGCCACCACCCGGGTAATGGGCAATTTATATTTGGTGGCAAATTCCAGATCGCGCTGGTCATGGCCGGGCACGCCCATAACCGCGCCTGTGCCATAATCCATCAATACAAAATTCGCGATATAGACCGGCAGACGGCGGGCCCCGTCCATCGGATGGACCGCTGAAATTCCGGTGTTAAAGCCCAGCTTTTCCGCCGTTTCCAGTTCAGCAGCAGTGGTCCCGCCGCGCTTGCATTCCTCGATGAAGGCCGCTGCATCTGCGTTTTTCTTTGCCACCGCAGCAGCAATGGGATGATCAGCGGCAACAGCGACAAAGCTTGCGCCAAAGATAGTATCTGGCCGGGTCGAATAGACTTCCACCGATCCGCCATCCAAGGCGCCGCCCTGCAAATCAAAACTGAACTGCAAGCCCTGGCTCTTGCCGATCCAATTTTCCTGCATCAGGCGAACTTTCTCGGGCCAACTTTCCAGCCCATCCAGCCCATCCAGCAATTCTTCGGCAAATTGGGTGGTTTTGAGGAACCATTGGGAAAGCTTGCGTTTTTCCACCTCGGCGCCAGAACGCCAGCCCTTGCCATCGATCACTTGTTCATTGGCAAGAACGGTCTGGTCGACCGGGTCCCAATTGACCTCGCTTTCCTTGCGGTAAACGAGGCCCGATTCAAACAAATCCAGAAATAATGTCTGTTCGTGGCCGTAATATTCCGGGTCGCATGTGGCGAATTCACGGGCCCAATCAAGCGCGAAACCGATCCGCTTCAATTGCGCTTTCATGTGCGCGATATTATCGCGGGTCCATGCACCGGGATGAACATTCTTTTCCATCGCGGCATTTTCAGCAGGCATACCAAACGCATCCCAGCCCATGGGATGCAAAACTTCGTAGCCGCGCATCCGTTTATACCGGGCCAGCACATCGCCCATCGTATAATTGCGGACATGGCCCATATGGACATGCCCCGAAGGATAGGGGAACATCTCTAGCACATAGCTCTTAGGTTTGTTGCTATTGCTGTCTGCATGNAAACAGCCGGCATCATCCCACACGCGCTGCCAATGTGCATCGGCCCGTTGCGGATCAAACCGGGCCTCCGAACGGATTTCGTTTCCGCCACTCATTTTGGCCCATCCTTCATTTTGGTGGCACCTGAAACTGTCTCAGATAATACGCAGCAGGAAAATTCCCCGCCGAAAGAGATT
>JGI24724J26744_10001366_pt1 | contig 16853 bp, 17 predicted proteins | sample Cruoilmetagenom7_FD_26744 | JGI IMG/M metagenome (IMG submission 26744) | reverse complement strand
AGAGGCATGGTGCGGCAGTTGTGAATCGATGAATGCTTTGTCGAAGGGTGCCTTTTTTGCGAGTTCTTCTGGGCTGTCCATCCCGAGCATGCTGCGCTCATTGGGATGGGTTTCCGTCGCGACTTCATCAGGGCCGTCAAGGTCTTCGATTATGCCATCAAGCGTTTCGATTTCTTTCTTCTGATCTTCGATCATGGTCTTTGCGAACTGGACAAGATCGTCGTGCTCGCCTTTCTCCACTGCAACCTCGGCCATTGATACCGCCATCGCATGATGGGCAGACATCATATTGACGAACCGTAGATCGGAATATTCTCCATTGTGAACCAAATTTGCAGTCGCTTGGCGCTGTGACGTCATCATCATTCTCCTTTGGTTAGCGTAGGAAACGCGGAAGAGACGCTATGGTTCCGGTCGGATAAGTTGCGCCACGGGAAGAGGCCTATCTTTCCACCTCAGATTTTCGCTGAAGCATGCGCTTCTTAACCGAAGATCCGAAAGCTAAGCACGGCGCACTGGGCTTAGCTGGAACATTCATCAGACAGTTTGAGTTATGGGTAAAAGACGCCTGAAGCCAGTTAGCCGTGGGCTCAGCCCGCCAATAGAGAATGGAGCACCTGATGCCAAACGAACCAGACTACGCCAAAGAAAAGCGCCCGCCGCACCGCAAGCGGCATAATGCACAAGACGATCACGAGGGAGCCGCTCACAGTCCCGAAGAGTTCGATACGAAGAATCCACAGAAAGTTCTCAAGGACGACGACTAAGCCTCCTGAGTTGATGCAGCCACCTAATGCCCGGATGCCATGCAAGGCAGCAGGGTCCGCTCTGCAGACCTGCACCCGCTGAAAATTCTGCAAGATGGACGAATGGCCGGTCTGGTGAAGCTGCACCGCAGCGTTCAACCACGAGGCGAACGGCAGGTCAGGGCCGTGTGCGTCGATGTAGCAATACCTATCCGGCGGGCCTGGTTTTTTTGGCCCCCATAAAGCATCTCGGGTCAATGCTGGGCAGAACTTTACACCTTCAGTGCGTCCAAGCCCCACGACGCCCGGTCGCGAAATTCTCACCGTAGCCGCCGGCGCGGATGTTGGGCTTGCGCTTATTCGGCAGTTGCACCTGCGCATCGATGCCATGATCGCGGGCGTATTCTTCGGCGGCTTCGCGGGTGTCGAACTCCAAGCGCACTTGGCTTTGCGTATCGTCCGACGAGGTCCAACCCATCAGAGGATCAACGCTGCGCGCTTCCGCTGGCGAAAACTCAAGCAGCCAGACACGGGTCTTGGCCGTGCCGGAGGACATCGCTGTACGGGCGGGTTGGTAGATACGTGCGCGCATTTCGGGACTCTCGCTTCAGGAACCTCGCGCTTTATCTAATATTCCGCGCCAAGGGGCAAGGGAATGCAAGACAGTGCAAATAAACCCTACCATGCTGCAGTGCAGAGACTACATGAGGATAACCCCATTGGAGCACTCCACATGAACCCCTTCGCCCTATTCGCCATGCAAAGCCAGCTTGCCTCGCTGGCAGTTGAAACCCAGATCGTCATGTCATTGCGCATTCTGGCCATGGCAGGCGCGCTCCCCGCACGCCCCGGCGAGAATAACCGCATGGTCGCCGAAAAAGGCCCCGCCATGGCCAAGGCTTTCCACGCTGGTACGCAGGCGGCGATGTCGGGCAAAAGCCCCGACCAAATCATGAACGCCTCGCTTGCGCCCTTGGCCCGAAAAGTACGTCAGAACCGCAAACGGCTGATGAAGTAGAGGCAAAAGCGACCTTCACGGCCCCCTGCCCCTTGAACCGAGCGTGAAAGAGGGCACCTATGGGGAGCCCGACGAAGGATACCTGCAATGCCCTATGCCCAGACCGATAAATCGGAAGGTATGCCACTCTTGGCAAACCCCGCCCCCGATGTACGCACCCGCCCCAAGCTGGAGGGCGGGCATAGCTTTAAATTGGTCACTGAGTTTGCCCCGGCAGGCGATCAGCCGACAGCGATCAAGGAACTGACCGAGGGCGTGAACTCGGGCGAACGCGATCAGGTGCTTTTGGGTGCGACCGGTACAGGTAAGACCTTTACCATGGCCAAGGTCATCGAAGAGACGCAGCGCCCGGCGATCATCCTTGCGCCGAACAAGACGCTCGCGGCGCAGCTCTACGGTGAGTTCAAAGGCTTCTTCCCAGACAACGCCGTGGAATATTTCGTTTCGTACTACGATTACTACCAGCCCGAAGCCTATGTCGCGCGGTCGGATACTTTCATCGAGAAGGAATCCCAGATCAACGAACAGATCGACCGGATGCGCCACTCGGCCACCCGCGCGCTGCTGGAACGGGATGATGTGATCATCGTGGCCTCTGTGTCGTGCATCTACGGCATCGGTAGTGTTGAGACCTACGGCGCGATGACCCAAGACCTGAAGGCGGGCGAAAGCTATGACCAGCGTAAGGTCATCGCCGATCTGGTGGCCCAACAGTACAAACGCAATGACGCGGCCTTCCAGCGCGGCTCCTTCCGGGTGCGCGGTGACAGCCTTGAGATCTTCCCCGCCCACCTTGATGACCGCGCTTGGCGGTTGTCTTTCTTCGGCGAGGAACTGGAGAGCATCACCGAGTTTGACCCGCTAACCGGCGAGAAAACCGACACCTTCGACCAGATCCGCGTCTACGCCAACAGCCACTACGTGACGCCCAAGCCGACGATGTCTCAGGCGATCATCGGCATCAAGAAAGAGCTGCGCACACGGCTCGATCAACTGGTGGCAGATGGCAAACTGCTTGAAGCGCAGCGGCTGGAGCAGCGTACCAACTTCGACATCGAGATGCTGGAGGCCACCGGCGTCTGCAACGGGATCGAGAACTATTCACGCTACCTCACAGGCCGTGCGCCCGGCGAGCCGCCCCCCACCCTGTTCGAGTTCATCCCCGACAATGCGATTGTCTTCGCAGATGAATCCCACGTCTCGGTCCCGCAGATCGGCGGCATGTACAAGGGCGACTATCGGCGCAAATTCACGCTGGCCGAACACGGCTTCCGGCTGCCCTCTTGCATGGACAACCGCCCGCTGAAGTTCGAGGAATGGGATGCCATGCGCCCGCAATCGGTCTTTGTATCGGCCACGCCCGCGGCATGGGAGATCGAGCAAACGGGCGGCGTTTTCACCGAACAGATCATTCGCCCGACCGGCCTGATCGACCCTTATATTGAGATCCGCCCCGTGGAAATGCAGGTCGACGATCTGCTTGATGAGGTGCGCAAAGTGGCCGCCGATGGCTACCGCACGCTGTGCACCGTACTGACCAAACGCATGGCCGAAGACCTGACCGAATACATGCACGAACAGGGCATCCGCGTGCGCTACATGCACTCGGATATCGACACGATCGAGCGGATCGAAATCCTGCGCGACTTGCGCCTTGGCGCCTTCGACGTGCTGATCGGGATCAACCTGCTGCGCGAGGGGCTCGATATCCCTGAATGCGGGTTGGTGGCCATTCTGGATGCGGACAAAGAAGGCTTCCTGCGCTCTGAAACCTCGCTGATCCAGACCATTGGTCGTGCGGCGCGTAACGCCGATGGGCGCGTCATCATGTATGCCGACCGCATCACCGGCAGCATGGAACGGGCGATGGGCGAAACCGACCGCCGCCGCGCCAAGCAGATGGCCTATAACGAGGAACACGGTATCACGCCTGCAACGGTCAAGAAGAACGTCGATGACATTCTGGCCGGACTTTACAAAGGCGATGTCGATATGAACCGCGTGACAGCCAAGGTCGATAATCCGCTGGCCGGGGGCAACCTTCAAACCGTGCTGGACGGACTTCGCACAGACATGCGCAAAGCGGCAGAAAACCTCGAGTTTGAGGAGGCCGCGAGGCTGCGAGATGAGGTTAAGCGTTTGGAAGCTGTTGACTTGGCAGTGGCCGATGACCCGATGGCCCGGCAGCAGGCCGTGGATCGGGCGGTGGATGCGGCCCAGAAAGCGTCAGGGCGCAGCACCTCTGGCCGTGGCGGGATGCGCGGTGGCAATGTGAAGCGCCGCAAGCGCTGAATAAAAAAGGGCCGCCCCTTAGGGGTGGCCCGTGCATCCGGTATAGGGGTCTAACCAAAACTATCGTCGCAGCGCGGCGACAAGGGCCAGTACCAGCCCCGCACCAATGGCGGCCACAACCAGCAGCAAAAGCAACCCTCCGGCGGCTACAACCGTAACACCAAGCGCGGCTAGAATAAACGGCAGGGCCACAGCGCCGACCACCCCCAGAATGAGGTAGAGCAGCTTGTTTCGGCCTGCCACGGCCCCGGCAATTGCCCCGGCCACAAGCCCGACCACCACAAGCGCAATCAGCGCCACTGCGCCAAGCGTATCAAGAAAGGCTTCCATCAAACGGGTCTCCTAGATTAATCAGATGAATGGCACAAACGGCACGCCACAACCGGCAAGGGTAAGCAGCAGGCCAAGAGCGATCAAACGGTACATCGGAAGTTCCCTTTCCAGTCACGGCCCAATCGCCGCGCCTTTATGAGACCCGATCCGCGCCGCAAAAACAATGGGCTGCGCAGGATATCGCCCGCGAGAAAAAGGGGGAGGCGCTGCCGCCTCCCCTCGCAAATTTTCAGAATACGCATCACAGCCAGTAGTAAGGCACCCCGTAGTGGTCGAAGGTCCGCTCTTGCCACGCGCGGTCGCTGTCCCAGCGGTCGGTCCGCTCCGGTGCACCTTTTACCGTGGCTTCATCAATGTTTGTCATGAAACCATCGCGGGCCGGATCATAGTCGAGCGCGTTCCACGGCACGGGGTAGTGTTCCTCACCTATGCCTAAAAAACCTCCGAAACCCATAACGGCATAGGCAACTTTGCCGGATTTCTTGTCGATCATCAGGTGGTCGATATAGCCGATTTCGGTCCCATCCGCGCTGAAAACGGCGGTGCCGTTCACATTGTCAGAAGAAACCAGCGATGAGGGTGTTGTATGGTCAGTCATGGCCTGTTCCTCTTGTAAGTGCTGTGACGGTAGAACCCGAGGCAAGGGTTGCCGGTTCCCGTATGACGGGCAGGATGGCAGGTTCTGGCTTATCCGCATCGCCACACGGCCACGGGAACCAAAAGGATCGTCGTGGGGTTGAGCATCCAATAGGAAATGCACGCACCTTAAAGGAGACACACAATGGAATATGGACTTCTCGGGCTTATCGTCCTGATCGCCGACATCTATGCCATCTATCAGGTTTTCACCTCCAGCGCCTCTGGCGCGGCCAAGATTGCTTGGATTTTGGGTATCATCATCCTGCCGGTCTTGGGCTTCATCGTCTGGCTGATCGCGGGCCCGCGTGGCAACAAAGCTCACGTGTAAACTGACTGACCTAGACGAAGACAAAAACCCGGTGCCCTTGGTGCCGGGTTTTCATTTACCACCCTTACAACGAAACGATTTGTTAACCCAAATTAACCAAGATCGCGGCAGGAGCCTGCCATGCGATCTGCATTTTTTCTTACCCTACTAGCCTGCCATCTCTGCGCCACAGCTGGCCAAGCCGGGCCGTGGCTGCGTGACAAAGGGACCAGCTTCGTCTCCTCATCCTTCTCTGCCACCTACTTTTACGACCTCGCTCAAAGCACGTACATTGAGTATGGCCTGCGCGAGAAGCTCACCTTAGGAGTTGACCTCAACACAGCGCAAAGCCGGTTTGGCCTGCAAAGCGGCAGCGCAACCGCTTCTCTGCGTTTCCCGTTGGGGGATGTAACCGAATGGGGCCGCTGGGCCTATGATCTTGGCGCCGGGGCAAGCTGGACAGATGAGTTGATCTCCCCCCATGTCAGGGCCGGGCTGTCATGGGGCCGTGGCTTTACCCTTGGCGCGCGGAACGGGTGGCTGACCGTCGATGCCACTGCGCAATGGGAGTTTGGAGTGTCGCAGGAGGTTATCAAGCTTGATGCCACTGTCGGGTTCGACTTTACCGAAGCGGCCACCGGCATGGCGCAGATTTTCATCACCTACACCGAGGGCGAAACCTACGCTAATTTTGCGCCCTCCATTGTTCTCTCGCCCCGCTTCAGTAAATACCGTGTGCAGCTCGGCAGCGAAGTTCCCTTCGACGCGCTTGAAAACACCGCCCTTACCCTCAGCCTTTGGCGGGAGTTCTAATACAAACAGCCCCACCGGATCATCGGCGGGGCCGTTCATTGCCACATCAATGAGTGGGGGGACTACCGGCTGTCCATCCGCACCATGACCGAGACTTTCCCCTTCACCGGCGTGGGCCAAACCAAATGGATCTGATCCCGATCAGCCCCTTCAGCATGTGTCACGTAAGGCATGCCAAACTGCGCCACATTGTTGCTGTTGCGGATCGCGCCGTGGGCCACCACGGCATCGGTATTCAGCGCCTGCCCCTCAAACGGTAGGTGCCCGGAAGTATCAATGACCCATGTCTCTGAAGGCGTGGACTGATTGAACTCAATCTCGGCCATATTCTCCACTTGCGTCGTTACAGCGTGAAAAGAATTGCCTTTCATCACCACGTTCTTGCAGCGCGACATATCGAGGTCAGCAAAAGTCGTGTCCACCCGCTCTGCCCGGTCGATGCTGCCGTTCAAACTGCGGAAACGGTTGCTGGTAATGCTTACCCCGCTCAGGAAATGCCCCGCCCCATGCGGCTTCACCACGATATAACTGAACCAAGGCGCAACCTCTCCTGATAGGAAGATATTGTCGCTAATGCTGAGCGCGCTGAACGAATAGCCCGAGGTGAAAGCCGGTGTCGGGTCTTGCTCATTCGTCCATTCGATAAAGCAATTGTCGACGTAATTGCCCGTCACCACCGCGCTGGTATGGGCCGAGGCAAGGATCAGACCCGCCGAACGCACACCGTTGTTGACCTCATCCCCTTGGAAGAAGTGATTGCCCGTCACGATGCTATTGCCGCCCGCCAGCAGCGCGAAATGGCGGAACTTCGTCGCACGACAATCGCGCAGCTTCACGTCGTTGGCGTTGGTGTTCAGCGCGATACTGCTGCGGTTCGGCACGGTCAGCGCATCTTCAGCGGAAAGGAACTGACAGCGGTCAATCAACATGCCCTGACAGCCCCCGCCGATTGAGGTGATGCCCCGGTCCCTTGGGCGGCTGACAAAACAATCGCGCAGGTGAAAGATCAGCCCCGCAGGCGCAAGATTGATCGCGCTGCAGCGGTCGTTGCACTGGAATTCGACGTCGGCCATCACGAATTTCGACAGCGAGGCGAAGCCGCTGAAATCCACCATGTACTGAAACTTACGGAAGGTAAAATTCTGCGTCCCCGCCGCGTCGTATAGCGGCGCATTCAGGGTAATCTCCTCCGTGGCAACATTCTTGGAACGGACATAGATCTCGCGCCCCACCCCAGTGCCTTCAACCAGTGCGCCCACGGGCACATTGGCGATATTGGTCACATTGGTCAGCTTGCGACTATCCGAGGTGGCGTAGCTCGCCTGTGAAGTCACCACCACAGTGTCCCAGCTACTGCTCGATGCCGCCTCAAGCTGGCCGTTGCGGATCACCCGGCGCGTGGCATAGCTGGATTTATCCGGCACCGCCGCTTGCATATCCAGCGGTCCGGTCACATTCACCTTGCGCCCCCCCATATCAAGCGAGTCGTGATCCGCGTTGTTCAGCAGCGCCTGAAAGGCCTTAAGGAAAGCGGTCTCTTCATTTTCAAACGCCTCAATATAGCTGGGCAGGTCGAAATTTCGGCGCAGCAGCAGGACCGCCGCCACAGGCATGGTCACTTGGCCCTCAAATTTCACCGGCGTGTCAAAAGTGACATCACCGTTCAAAAGGTAGTTCCCCGCAGGCACCAGCACCGTGCGCCCATCGGCGGCAGTATTTGCAGCCTCGAACGCGGCGGTGTCGTCGGTCACGCCATTGCCCACCGCGCCAAAGTCGCGCACATCAACCTGCGCCAACATGTCCCGTAGGAACACCGCCGTGACATCTTCGATCTCAATATCGTCGATCCGCACCACGCCGCCCGTCGGCCCAGTCAGATCAAGCCCCAGATGCCCGTACGCCGCCCCCGCGCCCCAAACCATATCGACCCCGCCGCGGGCGCCGCTGCCGATGATCGCGCTGACCTCGACCACGTCGCCATAAGCGGCGAGCGTGGTGGACGGGCCGAATTCAGGCACGCCGCTCACCCTGCCCCCGCCTGATTGCGCCGGATATCCCGCGATGCGCACCGTTGGTAGATTGCCGCTTATGGCCTTCACTCGCGCCGTCACGCGCAGGTAACACCCCGGCAACAGCGTGGTCTGCCCCATATAGCGCAGCCGCTGCGTGGACTGTGTCTTGAGCAACTCCAGCGCCCCGCCGAAATCCTGATCCGCCGGGACAAAGGCCGCATTGGCCGCGTTTTCGTAGGTGTCGGACCCCGGCGTGCCATCGCCGCTAGACCAGACATCCAGCCCCGCCGCAAAGGGCGTCGGCATCAGCACCAAACCGTCGGTAATCGCCTTGTTCATCGCATTTCCTTTCCCCGGCGCGCACCTCTCACCAAGGCGCGCCGCTCAACTGCTCTGGCTCGGAGATGCCGAACCGCGAGGTCAGGGAAATATCAACGATGTGTTAATCGCGGCTGTGATCACCGCGCGTATGGGCCGCAACAGACCTCACACATTCGCGCCCGGCGCATCGAGGATTTGCACCGCACCAATGCGCCAGCCTTCCTCGGTCTGCTCCATCAGATAGCCCAGCAGATGCGTGAAGCCCTTGGGGTCAACGACCTGCACCACTTGGAAGAACCGCGTGCCATCCGCGCGGCGATCCAGAAACCGCACCTCAGCGGGGTTCTGCACCATTGGGTAGCCATTGCTGACCATGCTGCGAAAATTTTCGGGGGTCTGGAAAAAGCGCTGCAAGTTCGGCGTGGCGAACTCCAAAGCAGCGGCGAAATCATCCGCGCGAAAGGCGTCAAACTGGCTGTTGATCGTCTCTTCGATCTCAGCCTGCTGCGCCGCTGCGCCAAAACTCAGGAGGGCCGAAAGCACCAGCCCTCCGAAAAACGTAAGTACCGCGTTGCGCATTGCCTTTCCCCCTTGCCCTTGCTGAGCGATCTAAGTCACGCAGGGCAAGAGGCAAAAGTTTCACGCGGCGGTCAGCTTGCCCGCCAGCGCGTCATCGATCAGCGCCACGGTCTCATCCACGCCGTAAAGCGCGATAAACCCGCCGAAACGCGGCCCTTGGCTGGCACCCAGCAGCACTTCGTAAAGCGCAGTAAACCAGTCGCGCAGCGGATCAAAACGCTCTTTGCCGACCGCAAAAACCATGCTTTGCAAGGCTTCGGCGTCCAAGCCTCCGTCCCAAACCTTCAACCGCTCGCGCAGGTCTTTCAACGCCTCACGCTCCAACTCACTCGGCGCGCGGAACACCTTTTGCGGTTTCACGAAGTCATTGAAATAATGCACCGCATGGCCTGCGGCCTGATCCATCCCGGGGTTGGTCTCGGGCGTCGCCTCTGGCGCATAGCGCTGGATAAAGCCCCAAAGCTGCGACTTATCCTCGGCACTCGACACGCTCGCGAGGTTCAGCAGCATCGAGAACGGCACAACCATATCCGATTTCGGCACATCACCACCGTGAATATGCCAAACCGGGTTGTTCAACCGCCCCTTGGCATCCTGCGTCTCATAAGCCCGCAGCTGCTGGTGGTACTCATCCACCGCCTTGGGGATCACGTCGAAATGCATGCGCTTGGCCGTCTTGGGCTTAAGGAACATGAAATACGACAGGCTCTCGGTGCTGGCATAGGTCAGCCACTGGTCGATCGAGATACCGTTGCCGCTAGATTTCGAAATCTTCTGCCCGTTCTCATCAAGGAACAGTTCATAGCTGAAATGCTCAGGCTTCTTGCCGCCAAGGATCTCACAAATCCGGTCATAGATCGCCGTATTTGTCGCATGTTCCTTGCCGTACATCTCGAAATCGACATCCAACGCCGCCCAACGCGCGCCGAAATCAGGCTTCCACTGTAGCTTTACATTGCCACCAGTCACCGGGAGCGTCATCTCTGTGCCGTCTTCATCGTCAAAGGTGATCGTGCCGTCTTTGGCGTTGACCTCCTTCATCGGCACATACATCACACGGCCCGTTTCAGGGTGGATCGGCAGGAAAATTGAATAGGTCTGCGCCCGCTCTTCGCGCAGCGATTTCAGCATCACCGCCATGATCTCATCATATTTCTCACAGGCGCGCAGCAGCACCTCGTCGAACTGGCCCGAACGGTAGAATTCGCGGGCCGAGTAAAACTCATACTCAAAGCCAAAAGTATCAAGGAACCGGCGCAGCATGGCGTTGTTGTGGTGGCCAAAGCTCTCATGCGTGCCAAAAGGATCCGGCACCGAAGTCAGCGGGCGGTGCATATGCTCTTTCAGCATTTCCCGCTCTGGCACGTTGTCCGGCACTTTGCGCATGCCGTCCAAATCGTCCGAGAAACAGACCAGCTTGGTCGGAATGTCGCTGATTTCCTCAAAAGCGCGCTTGATCATCGTGGTGCGCAGCACTTCGCCAAAGGTGCCAATATGCGGCAAGCCAGAGGGGCCATAGCCCGTCTCAAACAGCACATAGCCCTTCTCTGGCGGCTTCTTCGCATAACGTTTGAGCACCCGGCGCGCTTCTTCAAAGGGCCATGCTTTGCTGCTAAGTGCCGCGTCTCGGGTCTCGGACATGTCAGATCATCCATCTTTTGGCGCCCCTGCGCCCAATGCGCACGGGGTCGCCCGTTCCTATTGCTTCGCACCCTGAGGGTCAATATTCTGCGCCGCAACATACCTGTTCAAAGGATTTCCCGATGCCCGACACATCTTCCCTCTCGCTCAGCGCTCAAGACTGCCTTGTCGCGCTGATGATCGCGGTCTCGGCCTCGGACGAAGACATTCGTACTGCCGAACTGGTCAAAATCGAATCCGCGCTGAACCTGCTGCCGGTATTTTCCGGCTATGACAACGACCGCGTCGCGACAATCAGCAAAACCGTCTTTGACCTGTTTGAGCAAGAAGACGGGCTTGATGCCCTCTTTGGCCTGATCCGCGAAGCCCTGCCCGAACGCTTGAATGAGACCGCCTATGCGCTGGCCTGTGACGTGGCCGCCGCCGATGGCACGCTCGACGAAGCCGAGCTGCGCCTGCTCGAAGAAATCCGCTATGAGCTTAACATCGACCGGCTCCACGCCGCCGCGATTGAGCGCGGCGCGCGGGCGCGGCATTTGACCTAAATAGGCTTTAGGAGTCTTCCAAAACGGCTTCTGCTTCCGGCTGAACTTCGGGCGTGGTGTCAGCTTCAGGCGCTGCCGCAGCTTCTGGCTCTGGTTCGACCGCCGCATTATAAAGCAGCCCCCAACGCTCCAGCAGGCCACGCTGCACACGTTTGGCCCGCCCATTCCACGTCCGGGCACCCGGCGGACGCTCACGCTCTGCACGGGTGATCTTGGCCCGCTGGTCCATGTTTGCAGTCAAAATCGCAAAGGCCAGCACACGGTCTTCAGGTGTGGTGAGGAACCCCGCCAGCGCAGAAACGAAATTTAGCGTCCCGGTTTTTGCGTCGATCTTTATCGGACCGTTGGTCTGCGGTCGGCCACGGTCATCACGCAGATACACAGGCTTTAAAATTGGCCGCAGCCCCGTCCCGTGAATGCGCGCCAGCCCCCCGGCCATGTCATGCACAGTCATCTTGCTGTCATCGCCGAGGCCGGAGTGGTCAACCATTGCCGGGTTTTCCATGCCCAGTTCTTCGACTGCCCATTTGTTCATTTCTGCCGCCGAAGCGCGTAGGCTTGCCACTGTCCCTAGCCGCTTAGAGCTGGCCGCCATACCGACCATCTCTGCCGTAAGGTTCGTAGAATATTCCAGCATATCTTTCAGGATCGGCTGCAGTTTCGCGCTGCGGTGGGTAACGAGGGTCTCGCCCTCGGGCAGCGCTTCGGCCAGCTCTGCATCGCCGAGTTTAATGCCGTGGCTGCGGGCAATCGTCGCGAAAAGGTCGCCCGCGTAAACGCCGGGCCGGCGGATTGGCAACCAACGCGCGCCACCGGTGCCCAAGGCACCCTTGGCCACGGTCCAAACATCGCGGTCCGATTGGTTTTCATACGTGTAGACTGGCCCGCTGCGGTCCACCACTTCCATCGTGGCGGCGCGCACCGCAGGCGCATACCGCCCCGCGCGGCCCTCCATTGTCACGTCATAGCCGTTGCCATCACGCTTCCATTCGAAATGCACCCGGTTGTAGTTCAACGCGATCCCCGAAACGCCAGGGTTATATCCGACATGATCGGGCTGTTCAGGATCAATCGCAAAGGTCGAAGGCAAAGACCCTTCATAGACTTTGAATTTGCCCTTCACCCCAATGATGCCCGCCGCTTTGAGGTCTTCGGCCATCTGGCCTAGATCATCACTGTCGAGCGTCGGATCGCCCCCACCGACAAGGATCAGATCGCCCTGCACTTCTCCATTGACCACGCCGCCGGTCGCCAGCAGCCGCGTTTCAAACACATGATCCGGCCCAAGTTGATCCAGCGCATAAAGCGCGGTGATCGCCTTGATGCTACTCGCAGGCGGAATGCCGTCGGTGGCGTTGGACGCCTCCAGCCAGATGCCGCTTTCGACATCGATCACGGCAAAGGCGACCGTGCCGGTGATCCCGCTGTCCGCGATGATCTCGGACACATTCGGAATGGCCTGTTTATATAGGTCGGCATCGCGCCCAATCGGGCGCAATGAAGTTGTCGGTACCTCGGCCCAAGCGGAGACCGCTGCCATCGCAGCAGCAGCCGTTCCAAGGAATATGCGTCGTGTAAATCTCTGGCTCATAGGGCTGATATAAACCGCATGCGGCGTTCGGCCACAACCTGTCTGACGCCCTCCCCCCTTTCGCGGTTGCACAAAACCGCCGACCTGCTAACCCCACGTCATGCAACGCGCTATTCCCATCATGTTTATCGCCATGTCGCTGATCCCCGCCGGGGACAGCGCGGGCAAGATTTTGACCACCGGAATGGGCGTGGCGCCGGTCTTCGTTGCATGGTCGCGATTTGCCATCGGCGCGTTGATGGTCCTGCCGTTCCTGCCGCGCGGGACATGGGCGTTGATGCGCGACTGGCGGCTCTGGTTGCGGGCAGCAACGCTGGCGTCGGGGATCACATGTATTCAAACCGCTCTCCAGACCGAAGCCATCGCCAATGTCTTTGCCGCCTTCTTTATCGGGCCGATGATCAGCTACCTGTTGGCCGCGCTTTTCCTACGAGAGCGGATCACCCTGCTGCGCAGCGCGCTGATCCTGCTGGGGTTCTGCGGCGTGTTGCTGGTCGTGCGTCCTGGCATGGGCGGCGGCTCAGGCGGGCCGGGTCTGCTCTTTGCTGTAGCGGCGGGGCTCTTCTATGGCGTGTTTCTCACCATGTCCCGCTGGCTGTCGGATTTGGCTGCCCCCTTGGCGCTGACCTTCACCCAACTGGCGATGAGCGCGGTGATGCTGTTGCCCTTGGGTCTAATGAACCTGCCAGACGCGACCTTGGCCGTGGCTGGGCTTGCCACCACCAGCGCGCTGTTTTCCATGCTGGGCAATCTGCTGCTGCTCTACGCCTATCGCCGTGCGCCCGCCACACGACTGGCGCCGCTGGTCTACTTCCAACTGATCGCGGCGGTGCTGCTGGGGCTGTTCCTGTTCAGTACCCTGCCCGACGCGCTGACATGGGCGGGCCTTGCGGTGATCATCGCCGCTGGCATCACCTCAGCCCGGCTACGCTGAGCGCCAGCCCCCCGCCGCCCGCAGCGCGGTTGACGACACATCAACCATCGGCACATTCACAAAACACCACGCGGGCGCTGTGGCATGGGCCAGCAGTTGACTGTTCCGCCCCGCAATCCGGTAGGGCGCATAAAGCGCCGCCGCCCGGCTCATCCGTGCCGAGATACGCTGTCCGGGCCGCGCGAGCACGCCAACCGGCACCGTCTCCATGATCTGCCGCCAGTCTTGCCACAGATGAAACTGCGCAAGGTTATCGGCCCCCATCAGCCAGACAAACCGCACGCCGGGATAGTGCTGCCGCAGGGCGGCAAGCGTCTGCGCTGTATAGCGCGTGCCAAGCTGCGCCTCGATGTCCGTGATCTCGACCCGCGCGTGATCCATCACCGCCCGCGCCCGGGCCGCGCGCTGCGCCATGGGCGCAGGCCCGTGCTCTTTCAGCGGGTTGCCGGGGCTCAGCAGCCACCACACGCGGTCCAGCCCAAACCGCTTTAATGCCTCGCGGGTGATATGCGCATGCCCTTCATGTGCCGGGTCAAACGACCCGCCCAACAGGCCGACGACCTGCCCCTTGGTGGCGAATGGCATGGTATTGCGCAAGAAAATGGCCCCCGATCCGAAATCAGGGGCCAAAGGAGGGGCATCGCGGCCCTTTGTCAATGCAAGGCGCTTACTTGTGCTTCACGATCTCGCCCGAGCGCAGCCGTGCAACATAGCTGTTCAGCTCGCGTTTCACGATCGGCATCAGGAAGTAGAGCGCAATGATGTTCACAATCGCCATCGAGAACAGCATCGCATCGCTGAAGTCGATCACCGGCCCAAGGCTTGCGGCCGCACCAATCACGATGAAGACGCAGAAGATGATCTTAAAGATCAACTCCTTCACCGCCCCTTCGCCGAACAGATAGGTCCAAGCCTTGAGGCCGTAGTAGGACCAGCTGATCATTGTCGAGAAGGCAAAGAGCACAACCGCGATCATCAGCAGGATCGGGAACCAAGAGAACGCCCGCGCGTAGGCCGCCGAGGTCAGTGCCACGCCGCTCACACCACCTTCGGTCGCGATCCGGCCCGCTTCGGCGTTCCAAATGTAGAGGCCTGTTTCAGGGTCTTGGTTCAACACACCGCTGATGACGATCACAAGCGCGGTCATCGTACAGATCACCACCGTGTCGATAAACGGCTCCAGAAGTGCGACATAGCCTTCGGTCACCGGCTCTTTTGTCCGCACCGCAGAGTGGGCAATCGCAGCCGAACCGATGCCCGCCTCATTGGAGAATGCCGCCCGGCGGAAGCCTTGGATCAACGCCCCGGTAAAGCCGCCAACGACACCGAGACCAGTGAAGGCCCCCATGAAGATTTGGCCAAAGGCCCAGCCGATCATATCCCAGTTGATGATCAGGATCAGCAGCGACACGAGCACATAGAAAACACCCATGAACGGCACGACCTTTTCAGTCACCCGCGCGATGGATTTCAGGCCACCCGCGATCACCGCAAAGGTCACACCAGCAAGAACGACGCCTGTGATCCAGCCCGGATAATCCCCCAGAACGCCCGCAAGCTGCGCATGCGCTTGGTTGGCTTGGAACATGTTGCCGCCGCCAAGTGCGCCTAGAATGGTGAAGATCGAGAAGAGCACCGCCATGAAGCCGCCCAGCGGCAGGCCGCGTTCGGCAAAGCCCTTAACGATGTAATACATCGGCCCGCCCGAGACATGACCGTCGGGGAACTCATTGCGGTATTTCACGCCCAGCGTACATTCGGTGAACTTGGTCGCCATGCCGAACAGGCCCGCGACCACCATCCAGAATGTCGCGCCCGGCCCGCCGATGCTGACAGCCACCGCAACGCCCGCGATGTTGCCCAGACCCACGGTGCCCGACAACGCCGTTGCAAGCGCCTGAAAATGGCTCACCTCGCCCGCGTCATCCGGATCAGAATAATCGCCTCGCACCAATTGGATCGAATGCCAAAACCCTTTGACCTGAATGGCACCGAAATAGACGGTAAAGACCACCGCACCCACGACCAGCCACAGCGCGATCCATGAGAAATTCGTGCCCGGCAGCGGGGCGAAGATAAATGAAACATACCAGCCGGTGTAATCGGCAAAAATCTGGTTGATACGCTGGTCGATGCCGACAGCCTCTTGTGCTGCGGCAAGGCCCGGCAGCAATGACGCAAAAATGGCCATCGCAAAGGTAAATAGCTTATTCATGGCTTATCCTTTCAGGGAATAATCGTGACCGGCACGCTGGAGCCCGCGACCAACCGGCCCGTTACCCCACCAAAGAGCCGCTTGAGCCCGCGCTCACCGACCCGACCGACAACGATCTGGATCGCACCGCGCTTTTTGGCGACACCTTCAAGGATATCGGCCACATCACCGTGTCGCACGATCCCCTCGACCTCCACGCCCGAGGCTTTGGCCTCTGCCACCGCCGGATCAAGCACCACGTCATGGGCGCGCTGCAACTCCTGCTCGCGCCGCATATGGCGCTGCTCGTTCTCTTCCTTGGTCTGAAAGGTGAAAGGCGACCATTCGATCACGAAGCAAACCGTGATCGAACAATCCCCGATCTGTTTGGCCTGAGCTTGAGCAAAGGCCAAAGCACGCGCGCCGGCCTCTGATCCGTCCAGACCCACAACGATTGTGGATTTTGACATGAGTATTTCCCTGTTTTTATGACTGCCAGCCGATGCACCGCGAAGGGTAATCACCGCTTTCAGCCTGCCTACTCCACGATGGCCGAAAATCGCCGCCCATTCGCAGATTGAAAGAATCCTAGCGCGAAAACCGCAGAAAAGTCGACCGAATTTCGCCTGCTGGCTATCTAGATCGCCTGCCAAACCATTGTAAAACCGCACAATCGCCCGCTGCCCTGCTTCATGGGCGCACCCACTGGGCAGATTTCGCAAGGCTCCGCCGGGCGACTGGCCCAGGATATACAGAGTGTTTGATATTGCCCCGCCCGGGCGATATGGCACTGCAAACCCCAAATCGCGTTTCGAGGATTCTCCAAATGGCTGCCTATCAATACGTCTATCACATGTCCGGCGTCTCCAAGACCTACCCCGGGGGCAA
>JGI24724J26744_10001365_pt1 | contig 16855 bp, 14 predicted proteins | sample Cruoilmetagenom7_FD_26744 | JGI IMG/M metagenome (IMG submission 26744) | reverse complement strand
TACCCCCGGTCATGATGAGGCCATGCTTTCTGGTGAACTCAATGTAATGCGTTGTGGTCTTCATATCGTTTCTCGAATGCCAGCATTCAATGCCGTCTACGTATTTTAACATATATTCCTCAATAATCTTCGTTTGTTCGTCCAAATCATGCGTTATGCTTGCCAGAGATATTCCATTGGGGTCGTTAGGNTGCGCAATTACCAGTATGCCGCCGGCGCCTCTAATCAATTTAGATGCCTCGGCCAGGGAAAGGGGATACTTGGGAACATTGCACTTGACCAGGTACTTGTCGAAAGCTTCTTTATTATTCTTCACAATCCCCTTTTCTATCAGGTAATTCGCAATATGGGGTCGTCCGAATACACCATCGACGCTATCCTGTATATTCCGGAGGTCTTTATCGGTGAACTTCGGGATACCCTCTTTATCAAATTCGGCATTCAGGTTCTCCAGGATTTCATGCGCCCTTTTTTCCCTGTGTGCTTTCATCACTTTAAGTTTGTCCTTCAGCTCTTGATTATGGATATCGTACCCATATCCCAGGAAATCCAGGGAAGCGTTTTTATCTTGAACAGGATAATAGAAGGACACATTCAATTCTACTCCCGTGATATAGGATATACCGTGCTCTTTTGCCAGGGAGATAGCTGTTTCCTGGCAGTTTATAGAATCATGGTCAGTTGTCGACATCAAGTCGATATTTCTGTTTTTTGCTTCCTGAAAAACCTGCTCAATGGGGAAATTGCCGTCCGAGCAGGTCTTAGTGTGGATATGCAAATCTATTTTCATTTGGTTTCCACACCAATAACATACCAAGCTTCGGGCGAGTCGTATTGAGTATCGACTATAAGGTGAACGATATGCAAATCCGGATTCAACTGCTTCAGGTCATCCATGTCCACTTCCTCGAATTTCGCTTTATTATTGAGGTAAGCCTGTTCCGTCAGAGCGTTCGATTCATAATTTTCCCTGGTACGTCTCAGTATCCGCTCTATAGATACTTCCTGGGGGCAGTGAGTTTGAAGGATGACGAATGTCTTGTTATGTTTGGCGGCTACGGCAGCGGCACGCCTTCTCAACGATTGGGTGACGAAGGTGGCATCGAGTATCACGCTATTGCTTTTTCCCAGGGTCTCGTCTGCCTGTCGGAATGTCTCATCGTATACCATCGTCCGTTTGTTCATATTCGAGGCGACCTTCTCGTCGAATATATCCTCATCCTTGAGTAATTCCTTTCTAATCAGGTCGGTGCGCAGGATAGGATAGCCTTTGATCTGGGAAATCTCCTCACTCGTCTCGGTCTTCCATGTCCCGGGAAGGCCGCAGGTGATAAGCAAGATATCCGAGCCCAATTCGTTTTCAATGAATTCCCTGAACGGTTTTTTCAATTCATCACCTCATATACNGAAGCTCTTCGCACGCTGTAATTATGTCTGAGCTCTCGTCTGATTGCAATACTGCAATTATATGCTATAAAGTGGCTAGGTTTTTACCCGGATACACTGTTTATTTNATCNGGCAGGACTCGATAAAAGCATCGTTGCACGGGAAAAAGAGGGAGAGGGATTTGTACAGAGGGTTGTACAGTATATTATGAGTTAATAGTTTAGCCTCGATGGAACCTTGGCATTCTCCAATTATCCTATGATATATACGATTCAGCAAGCTGGAAATAGCCCCGGGCGACGGTTAAAATCTTTGTCTTCTCTTCCTCAGGGATATAGGGGTCATCCAGCTTAAAGCTTTCCACCTTGCCTCTGACATAAGCCCGGTAGCATTTGTAGAAGTCGAGCAAGTTAAGAAGCTCTTTGTCACGGGATAGCTCCACATACTTATTCACCAGGTGTTGGGAAAGGTCATTCCGCTGATAGCGGTCTATGTCCATAGCCAGAAAGGCTATCTCTGAAGCCACGTCGGAATACCTGAACCTGTCGTTGAATTCGATGCAGTCGTAAATACAGATATCCCCGGTGAAACAGATGTGAGCAGCATGAAGGTCACCGTGGCAATCCTTTATTTTTGCTTCCCTCACTCGTTTATCGAACAGACTAATGTTGCTGTCAATGAAAGCACTGGTATAGTCCTTAATTCGCTCATATCTCTCGGTGGTAAGAGAAAGGCCGATGTATTTCTCGGTTTGAGCGAAGTTCTCATCGGTATTCTGGCGAATAACATCCAGTTTACCGAAGGCGGCAATCTCCGGGTTTGTTTTAGCCTTCAGGTGGAAGTCCGCCAGCTTCTCCGCCACGGTTGCTACCATTTCTCGAGTAACTTGCCCTGCGGGCAAAAGCACGTCCATCATTCGGTCCTGGGGTAATTGCTTCATCTTGACGGCATACTCTACTATTTTACCCTTGCCTTCAACGCAGAGTAGATTGCTTTGTGGCTTCGCTCCTTGCAATGGCGTTGTTATTGGCACCACGGCTAAATACGTGCCGGGACAGAGGCGACGATTTAGCTCAAGCTCTTGATGGCAAAAGAAACGGCGTTTCTCTAAGGTAGTATAATCCAGAAATCCCAGGTTGACCGGCTTTTTTACCTTAAATACATAATCGCCGGTAAGGAAAACAAAAGACATCTGGGTCTGGATAAGCGCGATATTTTGTGGTTTATGCAAGTAAGCACAGGACTCGAGTAGTGCATCGAGATTATTGGGCAGCGCAGGTAACTTATTTAGCACCGTTTATTAACCCCTGGCATCAAGCGAATCTAAACTGTGGTCGAGCTCCGTCACCGTCGGAGAACTTGTCCCCACAAAATGTTTTCGTTCCCAATATCACCCTCTTACCAATCAGTTCCATACTGGCTCTACTCGGGTCCATATCGGCGAAGTTGCCCATTATCCAGGGCCCTTCGTCTAGCTCAACCAGCACTATGACATATGGAGCTTCAACTTCACGCCCTTCGGGACCTACATTGACAGCCGTAAATGTAGCGATTTTACCATCGCCACTCAGTTCGATAACGGACAGGTCCGTACTGGTGCATTCCTGACAAGTCATTTTTGGTGGGCAGGTAATGGCGCCACATGCTTGGCATTTCAGCCCTAGAAGCTTTCCTTTTTTCAGAGCCTCACTATAATTTTTAAAAGTCAACGGATATTCCATTCATAGCCTCCTTAAATGCTAGTAACCCCTCTGCAGGATTATATTGCAGATTACGCCATCGCCACCCAACGTGTCGGTTAGCCCCGTCCTGGCCCCTTCAACTTGTCTTCCCTGTTCCTCCAATTCTCCCTTGAGTTGATGCACTATCTCATACACCTGAGAAGCACCGGTGGCTCCTATGGGATGGCCCTTGGCTTTCAGGCCGCCGGAGATGTTTATGGGAATCTTGCCTCCAAGCTTAGTTTCGCCCTTTTCCCAGAGTTCTCCTCCTTTACCATAATCAGCCAGGCCAAGGCTTTCAGCAGCGATAATACTGGCGATGCTGAAGCAATCGTGGAGCTCACAGATGTCCACATCTTCAGGTTTTACCCCGGCCATGTCGTATGCCTGCTTAACCGATACCTCTCTGGCTCTGAGTCGGGGTAAATAATCCTTTTGCGAACTAAGACGGCCAGATGAAGCCTGACCTATACCGGTTATATAAACAGGCTTGTCTGTTAACTCCTTCGCTTTTTCCTCTGAAGCCAGGATTAGTGTAGCGGCTCCATCGGAGAAAGGGCAGCAATCGAGTAGCTGTAAAGGACTACATACTGTAAAGCCATTGAGCACTTTCTCCATGGTTATCTCTTTTTGGAATTGTGCATTAGGATTCTTCATCCCATACTCATGAGATTGAACGGAAATTAAAGCCATTTGTTCTTTTAGTTTCTCAAGCGGTATGCCGTATTTATGGGAATACAGGTGTGTCAGCATGGCAAACATGGCGGGAAAAGTCAGCCCCGCTGTGTATTCATAATGGGCATCAGTGAACATGGCAAAAGTTCGAGTTGCCAGGGGTGTACCCATTGTAGCCGCCCTTTCTACACCGCCAACCATCACTATATCGTAAAAACCCGAAGCAACCCAGATAAAAGCATCCCTCACAGCCAGTGACGATGAAGCACAAGCACCCTCGAATCTGGTAGCCGGGATATGAAAAGCACCGATGTCATTGGCGATATAAGACTGCATCATAGCCTGTCCTTCAGAGAAATCGCCCAGACAATTGCCAAGGTACAAAGCTTGTATATCCTTTGGCGTTAGATTAGCCTCTTTAAGTGCATCCATCGCTGATTCAGCGAAAAGTTCTACAGAGGTCTTTTCCACGGCGAAGGTAAACGGAGTGTGCCCCATGCCAATTACTGCTACTTTCTTCATTTGTTAACCTCCATTTTCAATAATCGTATTACTTTATCAAAAACTCCATTCGAGGGCAACATTTGCCGCAAAAATTTGACTCTTTCCAGTCGGTATCTGCCAGGCTGTTGGAAAAGTGCATAATGCACCTGGTATTAGGGCAATGTGCCAGACCAAAGGTATGCCCTAACTCATGCACTATCTCTTTAGTGGCCCTTTCCATGAATAGGTTCTCGTCTGGCGGCAAGCCTTGATACTCCTGTCTCAAACGATACAGGGATATAACCGCTATGCCAGAGATTACATCGGCTTCGCCAAAGACGAAGTTAAGCCCCGGTGCATAAAGGTCGATATCTACTATGCCTACAATCCTTCCGTCCCTTTCTTTTTTCAAGCTGTTCATGGAAGCTATCAGTTTTGAAGAAAGGTATTGCTCCTTTTGTGGGTCATAAGCGTGGGCTATGTCATCGGAACCTGCTTTTATTATTACAGGACATCGGAAAACGCCATGCACTCGATTCTTGAGTTCCTTCATTATTTCATCGGCTATGTTTCCCAGACCTACGAGTGTAATTATCATATAATTCCCTGCATCAATCTTTCCATAAGAGGGGACTATCTACTTGTCATTACGAGGAGCACAGCGACGAAGCAGTCCCGGGGATTTCCATGCTTAGTTCGCAATGACACGGAAGAATTGGTATACAATATCTTAAACGGCCCATTGAGATTTTAGCATAGACCAGACAAGATATGCTGTGAACGTAGTATAATGGCACACGTTGAGGATAAGTAATTGAACTATAGCCAGGCAGAAAAATATCTAAACAGCTTTATAGATTATGAGGTGATTCCCGGTATATCTTACGCCCAGCCTGACTATGATTTGAGGCATGTAGAAGAGCTATTAAAAGAAATGGGTAATCCTCATTTAGAGGCCAGGGCGATTCATATAGCAGGTACCAAGGGCAAGGGGAGTGTGGCAGCTATGATTGCACAGGTACTGACCTGCTCAGGATATAGAACAGGGCTATATACCTCTCCCCATTTGCATAATCTGCGGGAGCGTATCAGGGTGGATGGCGGTCTGATTTCTCCTACTGAGTTTGCTACTGCCATGGCAGAAGTTAAGCCCTTCATTGAAACAATGAAGCGTAGCGCTGTTTTCCGGCAGCCGACCTTTTTTGAGGTCTTAACCGTGCTGGCATTTGCCTATTTCAGGAAAAAACAACTGGATTTTCAGGTACTTGAGGTAGGTTTAGGTGGCAGGCTTGATGCTACTAACGTGGTAAGGCCCGAGATTTCAATTATTACTCCTGTCAGTATTGATCACATTGAGGTACTTGGTGCCAGCCTGGAGAAGATAGCTTATGAGAAAGCAGGCATTATCAAACCGGGTTGTTGGGTGGTGTTATCCCCACAGCCGGAAGGGGCAAAAGAAGTAATCCTTAATGTATGTCGTGAACAAGGCGCAAAGGTGATTCAGGTAGGCCAAGATGTCACCTGGTATAGGACAGGCGGTGACCTCATACACCAATCACTGGAAATTCAGGGCAGGCTCAACAATTACCCAATTAGCATTCCTCTTCTGGGTGATCACCAGCTTGAAAACGCCGCAATTGCAGTAAGCGCTCTGGAGATACTGGCCTCTGCGGGCTTTGCTATCTTACCAGCCGGTATTGCTGAAGGGCTTGCCCGGGTGGAGTGGCCCGGACGGTTTCAAATTCTTCAGCACGAACCTGTGGTGTTAGTCGATGGGGCTCATAATGTGGCTTCAATGAAAAGGCTGGTCGGTAATATTAAAGCTTATTTCAGTTACAGGCGAATTTTCCTTATCATCGGAGTATCCTGTGATAAAGATATACCGGGAATAATAGAAGAGTTAGTTCCCCTTTCGCCTCAAGTTATAGTTACATATACATCACATTCTCGTGCGGCATCTCCAGAGACTGTGGCTGATGAGTTCGCCAGACAAGGTATAAAGTCCGAAATTGGAGGCAGTGTAGCGCAAACTTTAGAACGAGCTTTATCTATGGCAGATAAAACGGATATTATATGTGTTACCGGCTCTCTGTTTGTCGTGGCGGAAGCTCTGGACTATGTATCCAGTGGCTGATCCTCTATAGGTGAAAGACGAGCTGTCTCGGGCAGCATATCGCCCAGTATTTGTTGCAGCGCCATAACGTGACTACATGTCCCCCATTGAGAGAAGAAATGGCAGGCACAATGCCACTTACCATTGACACAGCTTAGCTTATGTATATCGTTATCTCCACGGAAAACAACGGTGAATCCTGTGAAGGTAACTCGATCAGGGTCTTGAGCATACCTTTTGGCTTTTTCTATCTTCCCGATAAGACTGGATCTCATATCGATATTTCTTCCTTAATTATATGCTAGAACTTGGGGAAAGTCCATTACAAGTCTCTTCCAATACAAGATGAGCCTGAAGAGATAAAGTAGCTCGTTTATGCTTGGGACATACTACCCTGGTTAAGTGGACCAGCTACCGAAAAAGTCATAGGGCGAGAATACGAAGTATACAGGCACTCTTTCCCTATTTATTAAGCACATAAAAGGCCACAGTCGGATAATGGAAATAACAACCTGCATGTGCCGTACTGTTTGCTAAGGCCCAGGAACCCGAGTTAAGAGCCGGCCGATATTAGTTCCATGCCCATCTTATAAATCCTATGCCCTCGGCAGGCCAAGACCTCTCTGAGCAATGACCACACGCTCTATCTCGGAGCTTCCCATGGCGATAATATCGCCTATGGCGCGAAGGTACAGGAAGGGAGCATGCCCCTTCAAAGGAGTTATTTCAGAACTCTCAGTCAATGCACCATAATGACCCAAGCTCCGGCAGACCGCAGCAGTTACCTTCTGATTCAGTTCCGAGCCAAACAACTTATCGAGCGACGACTCGTATTTGGGCGTCATATCTTTATCCTGCATCCAAATTACACGGCGGTGAATCAGTCGTGCTATCTCACATTCAACAAGCAATTCAGCGAAACGATTCCTCATCACAGGATTTAAGAACTTGGTTTCTCGTGCGTATTCTAAGAAATCATCGAGCTTGCGGCGAGATATTGCATGAATAGGGAAAGTAGAGCGCTCAAAATCAAGCACGCCGAGAACTACATACCACCCTCTGTTCTTCTCTCCCACCATATTTTCCTTGGGAACACGAACATTATCGAAGAACACCTCGTTAAACTCATGTTCCCCGGTCATGTTTATTATCGGGGTAATACTGATACCGGGAGTTTTCATATCCAGGACAAAGAAACTCAACCCTCTATGCTGTGGCATCGCTTCAGGGTCTGTCCTTGCCAGAATAAAACCCCAATCTGCCAGGTGTCCTCCACTGGTCCAACACTTTTGCCCATTCAGTACGAAATCATCGCCGTCTTCAACTGCTCTGGTTTGTAGTGAAGCTAAATCCGAACCAGCATCGCGTTCACTCAAAAGCTCACACCAGGCAATCTCTCCGCTAGCGATTGATGGAAGGAATCTCCTTTTCTGCTCTTCATTGGCAGACTTGAAAAGCATCGGAGCCAGCATGCCGACCCCTACTCCATCCCAACCAGGGCATTTGTGATATGCCAGCTCTTCAACCAATATATGTTGCATGGATGCTGAATTCTGCCCCCCATACTCCTCCGGCCAGGCTACAGAAAGCCAACCTTTAGCACCAAGTTTCTTGGCCATTACATTATTGATTTTTAACTGCTCATCGCCAGCACCAAGTATTGAGAAAAAGTCTCTATACATCCCCCTATGCTCTTGAGGGAATTCCTTTGCTATGAAATCCCGNACTTCGNTTCGAAAAGCTTCCTGTTCTTTAGTAAATGCAAAATCCATTTTTCTCTGCCTCCTCTAATTTACCATTGAAACCCCAATATCATTCCTCCCATATATTTCTGATTGGTATAAATAATGGGGAAATATTACTACGACTCTTGAGCAACTGTCAATAAGATACTGGCCTTTCGTCAAGCTATATGGAAATAGCCATGAGTCGAATAGAACATTTAGATGGCGATAGAATCTCAGGACATCGATATGTAGCGGATGAAGGTTTGACTTCATTCCTGTCTTCAGATACACTCCGCTGCAACTTCACTTTATATATATGGTCCGGGATATTTAAGCTCATAGAGAGTTTAATTAGAGCCGGATTAGAGTAGAGCATTTATTCGCTGAAAGGAGGTTGGGCATGTTTACTGAGAAGACCTTGAGGCAGGTGCGTAATGGTAAAGAAAGATGGCAAGAGGAATTGATCCAGGCTACAGCCCAAAAACCTGAGAGGAAAGCAAAGTTTTCTACTATCTCCAACCTGGAGATAAAGAGAATTTACACGCCAGAGGATATCAAAGGCTTAGATTTCGAACATGATATCGGTTATCCAGGGATTTTCCCCTTCACCAGGGGATGTCAGCCTACCATGTATCGGGGTAGAGAGTGGACTTTTCGCATGTTCTCCGGAATGGGGACTGCCGAGGTTACTAATAAAAGATGGCATCTCTTATTGCAGGAAGGTGAGACAGGACTCAGCACTGCCTTCGATTTTCCTACCCTGATGGGATATGACAGTGATTCTCGTCGAGCGATTGGTGAGTGTGGTAAGTGTGGGGTGGCAATTGATACGCTAAGAGATTTAGAGATTCTGACCGAGGGGATTCCACTTGACGAGGTCACTACTTCTATGACCATCAATCCCCCAGCAGCCATACTTTGGGCTATGTATTTAATCGCCGCCGAAAAAATGGGAATAAGCTGGGACAAGATTGGAGGGACGATTCAAAACGATATGCTAAAGGAGTTTATTGCCCAGAAAACGTTGATGCTTCCTCCTGAACCATCGATTAAGCTGATAAGCGATACCATTGAGTTCAGTAGTAAATATGTTCCGCGGTGGAATCCCATAAGCATTAGCGGCTACCATATTCGCGAGGCAGGCTCTACTGCCATTCAGGAATTAGCCTTTACCCTGGCCGATGGGATAGCATACGTACAGGATGTTATCGAAAGGAAAAAGCTGGATGTTGACTCCTTTGCTCCTCGTTTTTCTTTCTTTTTCAACTCCCATCTTGACTTCTTTGAGGAGATTGCCAAGTTCAGAGCAGCTAGGAGAATGTGGGCTCAAATCATGAAGGACAGATTTAAGGCCAAAGACCCTCGTTCCTGGTGGATGAGATTCCATACTCAGACTGCAGGTTGTTCGTTGACCGCCCAACAGCCGTATAACAACATCGTTAGAACTACCACGGAGGCTCTGGCAGCGGTTCTAGGCGGCACTCAATCTTTGCATACTAACTCCCTGGACGAGACACTAGCCTTGCCATCTGAATTTGCCGCCACCATTGCCCTGCGGACTCAACAGATCCTGGCAGATGAAACAGGCGTCGCCAATACTGTAGACCCGTTGGCTGGTTCCTATTTCATGGAAGCTATGACCAAGCAGATAGAGGAAGAAGCCTGGGAGTATATCCACAAGATAGATGAGATGGGGGGTATGCTTGCTGCTATCGATAAGGGCTTTCCGCAGATGGAGATNGCCAACGCCGCTTATCATTATCAACAGCAGATAGACGAAGGAGAAAGGGTTGTTGTAGGAGTAAATAAATATATTTCTGAGGAACGAATTCCCACTAATATCCTGAGGATAGATGAAAATGTGGAACAGGAACAGCTTGCCAGGTTGAGAGAGGTAAAAAGGGTGAGAGATAACCGCAATGTTACCCGGAGCCTGAACGACCTTCGCACTGCCTCCAGAACCGATAAGAACTTAATGCCCTATGTAATAGAGGCTGTAAGGGAATACGCTACCGAGCAAGAGATTTGTGATGTATGGAGAGATGTCTTCGGGGAATATCGAGACCCAGGATTTTATTAAACTTTAATGTCCAAGTTCGAAATCCCGGACAATTAAATACTGTAATTTAGAGAAACAGAATGATATCAGAAAGAAAGATAAGGATATTGGTTGCCAAGCCAGGACTCGATGGTCATGATCGAGGGGCAAGAGTTATAGCCAGAGCCTATAGGGACGCCGGATTTGAGGTAGTGTACACCGGCTTACATCAAGAGCCAGAGCAGATAGTCGCCACAGCTCTACAGGAGGATGTGGACTTAATCGGGCTAAGTTGCCTCTCCGGAGCCCACATGACCTTGTTTAACAGAGTAATGGAATTACTAAATAAGCATAAAGCGGAGGATGTACTGGTTATCGGCGGTGGTATTATCCCCGAAGACGATATCCCAAAACTTAAAGAGGCAGGAATTAAAGAGATATTCTTGCCAGGCACTTCTCTTACCAACATTATAGATTGGACAAAGAATAACGTTAAACCACGCTATTAAGCCCGGGGGAACGAATGTTGGACCATGCGAACTAGGCCTCAAGCCTGAAATTGCTTTCGCCCACTATGTTGTTCAGTTCCCTGGCTAGTTCAGGACAATAATCTATCGCTAGCGTCGGTATTGCAAGATTAATTATTTCAGCCTGACTGAGAACAGAGAGTGAAACTTTATCCTGCCCGGGATAACTCTTCAGGACATCCATGATTTGACGGAGACGTTCAATATCTCTTTGCTCGTCATCTGATTGGATAATGTCTATCACGACATGGTGGTGACGGGCTTCCTGTAGCACTTCCTGTTTCGCGGGGAGGGGCGTCGCTTCCTGACAATTTAATTGCGCTCCCCCATCCCTTATCTTCACTATACCCTTTATTGTAAGTATATTGCCCTCCTGCCATAGCCCTGTGGTCCTTTCATATACCTTAGGCCATACCGTCACTTCTATACTGGAATCCATATCTTCAATTACTGCAACGATAAAAGTGCGGTTATCCCGGGTGAAGGATTGGCGTATCGCCACTATCATCCCGGCGACTGTCACCATTTCATCAACCATATCAGAGTTGACCTCACCACAGGAGATAGCTCCGGATCTGGATAGGTCAAAGAGATCAAGAGCCTGAGAGAAATAAACCCCTAATAACTCTCTTTCCCAAAAGAGCTTCTGTTTCGTGGATACTTCTTCTTCATCCCGGGGTTGCTCCCCATCCAAGAAATTCGTCGGAGGCCTCAAGAAAGCGCCANCTTGCCCCAAGCTGGTATCGGAGCCAGGAGAACCCTGCGCCCACAAATCAAACATACTACCCTGTCCAGATTCTTTTGCTCTCTGTTCTATTTGAGCAAGGGAGACCATTTTATTTATGGACTCCAGGAGCGTTTTACGGCTTCCCAGCGTGTCGAAGGCACCGGATTTTATCAGGCTCTCCAGTACCTTCTTGTTAACATTACGTAAGTCAGTTCGATAACAGAAGTCTTCTATCGATTCGAAGTTGCCGCCTGGATCACGACCAGACAAGATATGCTCAACAGGCGAAGGACCAACGTTTTTAATAGCAGCCAGCCCGAAGCGAATGGTCTGATTACCCTCACTATCCTCCTCAATGACAAAGTTAGCTTGGCTGTTGTTGATATCTGGTGGGAGCACTTTAATGCCCAACCTGCGACTTTCCGAAATCCCGGAACGAACTTTATCCATATTATCCAAATAGGTGTTAAGGAAGGCAGTCATATATTCGATGGGATAGTTCGCCTTTAAATAAGCGGTGCGATAGGCAATAAGGGCATAGCTAACGCTGTGGGCCTTATTGAAAGCATATCCGGCAAACGGCTCAATCAAGGAGAACACTTCTTTGGCTAACTCCGTGGATATGTCGTTTTTCTTAGCACCAGCAATAAAATTACGTTCCTCTTTCTTCATCACCGCAGCTATCTTTTTTCCCATAGCTTTACGAAAGATGTCAGCCTGGCCCAAGCTATAGCCTGCTAAAGCCCTGGCGATAAATATTACCTGCTCCTGGTAGACGATAACTCCGTAGGTTTCTTTTAAAATTTCTTTCAGTATGGGATGAGGATAATGAACAGGGATGACTCCCTGCTTGGCTTTAATGAAAGTTGGAATCTGCTCCATAGGACCCGGGCGGTAAAGCGCCACCATAGCGGCAATATCGCTGAAGGCAGTAGGTTTGAGTTCCTTTATATAGCGGCGCATCCCAGTGCTTTCCAATTGGAATACACCTTTGGTTTCCCCTGAAGCAAGCAAATCGAAGGTTTTAGCATCGTCGAGAGTTATGTTTGTCAGGTCTAAGGCAATTCCTTGGTTCTGCTCGATATTTTTTATAGCTTTAGCCAAAATGGTCAAATTGGACAAGCCAAGAAAGTCCATTTTTAATAGTCCTAATCGAGCGATGTTNCCCATATTAAACTGGGTCATGACGGCACGCTGGTCACCTCTTCCCACCATTTGCAACGGTACATACTCGGTTAAAGAGTCNTGTGATATAACCACACCAGCGGCATGGGTNCTGGCATGCCTGGCGATTCCCTCCAGTTTTCTGGCTGAGTCAATTAAATTGTGTATTGCTTCATCTTGATGATAGATATTGTAGAACTCACTGCCTATCTCTAAAGCCCTGTCCAGTGTGATAGTAAGCTCCGTGGGAATGAGACGGGCTACCTGGTCAACCTGGGCGTAAGGCATGCCTAAAGCCCGCCCAGTATCTCTTATTGCCGCTCTAGCTCCCAAAGTGCCGAAAGTGGCAATTTGAGCTACATGCTCGGTTCCATATTTCTGATTGACATAAGCCAGGATTTCATCACGGCGGTCATCCTGAAAATCAAGGTCGATATCGGGAAGTTCGCGACGCTCAACGTTGAGAAAGCGTTCGAAAACAAGTCCATAGGACATCGGGTTAATATCGGTGATACCCAGGCAATAAAGAACCAAACTGGCAGCAGCACTTCCCCGAACACCGAAAGAAATACACTGTTCTCTGGCGAATGAAGTAATGTCCCAAACCACGAGAAAATAATGAGAAAATTTCGTTTTATGGATAACGTCAAGTTCGTAGTTTAGGCGTTCTGTGACCTCTGAGATTGGCTCAGGGAAACGTCTTTCCAGGCCTTGCCAGCAAAGCTCAGCTAGAAAATCCCCAGCTTTCTTACCCGGGGGTAGTTGTACCTGAGGCAGATGCAACTTGGTGAAATCCAACTCCAACTGACACATATCGGCAATAAGCTGGGTATTCTCTATAGCTTGAGGCAGATCAGCAAACAGCTCTTCCACCTCCTCAGGGCTCCGCAGATAGAAGAAATCNCCGGCCATCTTCAACCTTTTCTCATCATCTATAGCGGTATTGGTCTGTACACAGAGTAGAAGTTCATGGGCNGGGGCATCGCTTTGATTAATGTAATGAACATCAAAGGTAGCTACTGGCGGTATATCGAGTCTGGCGGACAGCGAAACAAGCTCCTGATTGATTTGTTCCAGCTCAGGGATAGGGTGTCTCTGAATTTCCAGGTAGTAGTCATCGAAGATTTCCTTATACCACGAAGCTGCTTTATCTAGCTCGCTGGTTCGTCCTTCCCGTATAAGCCGAGCTAGCTCACCCTGGGCACAACCAGATAGGGCAATAAGCCCTTCACGATGAAGCTCTAGAAGCTCCTTATCAACTCTGGGTTTGTAGTAGAAACCCTCAAGGTGGCTTTTGGTAACCAGTTGGATTAAATTACGGTATCCTTTTTCATTCTTGGCGAGCAGGGTGAGATGGTATGGCCTCTTGTGAACTGACTCCCGGCTATGGCGATCAGCCGCAGCCACGTAAACTTCGCAACCGATAATCGGTTTTATACCTGCTTCTTTAGCTGCCACATAGAAGTCGATAACACCATACATTGAGCCATGGTCGGTGATGGCAAGACTATCCATGTCTAACTCTTTAGTTCTGGCAAGAAGCTGGGGTATTCGACACATACCATCAAGCAAGCTATACTCAGTGTGAACGTGAAGGTGTGTGAACTTTTGAGGCATCAGCTAGATTATAGCACTTGTGACAAAAGCACTAAATGAGGGATTCCCAGCTTATTTAGGAAATTCCTCTTTTTTATACGCCATGCTCACAAGCAGAGGTAGCCGTTCCCGGGGTGGGGATTTATCTCCCGCCGAAGAGGCAAGGTGGGTGAAGCGAAACGGAACACACCGTTATTAAGGCTAGGATGTGAAATCGGATGAAGCTTCTGGTAAACTGGAAGTTAAAGAATGAGAATAGGGGGTAAAGATGGACGAATGTATCTTCTGTAAGATCATAGAGGGAAAAGAAAAGGCCAGGAAACTTTATGAAGATGAGTGGACGATAAGCATTCTAGACATAGCACAGGTAACATTTGATAATGGTAGCCCGATACCGGGCCGCTCTTTAATAATTCCCAAAAGGCATGTTGCCTGGTTCTATGACCTGGAGGACAAAGAGGCCGGGCAATTATTCATAGCTGCCAAGATAGTCGCTGGGAAACTTAAGAAGGCATTTAATCCGGATTTCGTTAGCATGTTTATTCATGGTCATCAAATTGCTCATGCACATATCATATTGCAGCCCTCTTTTAAAGGTGATGCCGTTGAGGGGATGTTTTCTAGTATGAGGTCATCCTTTAAACTGGCCACCGAGGAAGCCCTGAATGATATAGCTCGGAAGATACAGGAAATCTGAGCAGAGAACTGTTTCGAGCCGAGGGACATATCATTCTTTTAGAGAGAGAAAAATGGCTAGAGTTGCTTACTGGTTGTTCATAGTTTGTATCCCTTTATTGCTTCTCACCAGCACTATCGCCCTGGCAGTAAACAGCATGCGAATTTATGAACTTGGTTTTGAAAAATATCAGATAAGTAGAGTTACAGGGATAGACGAGGTACAGCTAAACGAAATAGCGGAAAGGCTCATTGATTATTTCAATTCCAGAGTAGAAACGCCCCAGGTACAGGTAGTTAAAGAGGGAAGAGAATTCCAGTTATATCATGACTATGAGTTGATACATCTTCAAGACGTGAAAGGGCTGTTTCGAATCGACTATATAGTGCTGGCTGCAAGTCTTGCTTATATCATCGTTTATATTTTGCTCTTCTTGCTGTGGAGAAAAGGCCACTGGCAGGATATAACCAAGGGAATAACCCGGGGGTGCATCATTACCCTGGGACTCTTGGCCATTGGAGGCATAGCCTCGATTTTCAGCTTCGAACAATTATTTATCCAGTTTCACCTTATCAGCTTCAATAATCCATACTGGATGCTCGACCCAAACAGAGATTACCTCATTATGTTGTTTCCTGGAGGCTTCTGGCAGGACGTTGTCCTTATCAGCGGTGGAGCCATAGCCGTGGAGGCTTTGCTCCTGGGTGGCATTGCCTGGGCTGTTCCTCGTATCCACCAAAAGCACAGGCGCTAATCAAACCCCCCGATTTTCCGTTGATTGGGTATAGCTCTCATGCTATAATGTTTTTAGATGGCTTCAGAGAGAGAAAAGGCAGTAGAGTTAGCCATTGAGCAGATTGAGAAGCAATATGGCAAAGGCTCAATAATGAAGCTGGGTGATGCTTCAGCCATGGCGAGTGTAAGTGCTATCCCAACCGGGTCACTGGCTCTTGATCTGGCTTTGGGAATAGGTGGTATACCACGGGGAAGGGTTACCGAGATATTTGGCTCCGAGTCTTCAGGCAAAACCACGCTTGCTCAGCATATAATCGCTGAAGCACAAAAGACTGGCGGACAGGTTGCGTACATCGATGTCGAGCATGCTTTTGATCCTACTTATGCCGCTAATTGTGGTGTAAAATTAGAGGATTTACTTATTTCGCAACCTGATAACGGCGAGCAGGCGCTGGAGATAACCGAGACCCTGGTAAGAAGCGGTGCTTTAGATGTAGTAATCGTTGATAGTGTAGCTGCCCTGGTGCCTAAAGCAGAAATAGAAGGGGATATGGGCGATGCTCATATTGGCCTGCAGGCACGCTTAATGTCCCAGGCATTAAGAAAACTAACCGCTGCCATTGGTAGATCCAACACAGCGGTTGTTTTTATTAACCAGTTGCGGGAAAAGGTTGGTATCGTTTTCGGCAATCCGGAAGTCACTCCAGGAGGAAGGGCGCTTAAGTTCTATAGCTCTGTAAGGATAGACTTGAGACGAGGTGATTCTATTAAGCAGGGCACAGAAATAGTGGGTACCAGAGTCAGATCCCGGGTAGTCAAGAATAAGGTGGCACCTCCTTTCCGTAGTGCTGAATTCGACATAATGTTTAACCATGGAATAAGCAAAGAAGGGAACTTGATTGACCTCGGGGTAACAAATGGTTTAGTGAAGAAAGCTGGCGCTTTTTTCACCTATGATGAAACAAAGCTGGGACAGGGTAGAGAAAATGCCAAGGATTACCTGCGACAGCACCCTGAGATTGCTTTACAATTGGAAAGTGAAATAAGGGCCGCAGCGGCCATTCCCGGTACCTCTTTGGGAGTGGGGCCGGAGATTTCCTCACAAGATGAATGATGTCTGACCTGGGAAAAGCCAGTTGGAAGATCGTAAATTCCTCCAGCGTTGCCTAGATGCAGCCTACCGCTATCTCAGTTACCGTCCCCGCAGCGAAGCAGAAATAAGAAAATGGCTTTACCAGCATGGCTTCGATAACAGAGTAATAGAGAAAACAATCATCAGCCTTAAA
>JGI24724J26744_10001360_pt1 | contig 16876 bp, 17 predicted proteins | sample Cruoilmetagenom7_FD_26744 | JGI IMG/M metagenome (IMG submission 26744) | reverse complement strand
ATTTTCGATGCGCGAGAGAAAACCCTGCCGCCATAACTGGAGTGTCCTGGCATAGTGAGGGGTGATATCTTCCAGGTGAAAGAGCTTCATATCTGTTGCCTTTCCAACGGCATTGCTGATGGCACTGATCGATGGGATAAAGCTGCCCGGAAATATGTAGCGTTTAATAAAGTCGGCGGAATGGATGTGTGCTTCATAAAGCTGATCGGTCATGGTGATGGTCTGGAGTGCCATCATCCCATCATCTTTCAAACAGTTGCTGCACCTTCGCAGGTAGGTCTCGAGAAAATGATGGCCTACGGCTTCGATCATCTCAATAGAAACGAGCTTGTCATATTTCCCCCTGAGGTTACGATAGTCCTCAAAAAGGAGTTCAATGNGACGTTTAAGTCCCAGCCTTTCGATACGCTCTTTGGCCATTTCATACTGCTGCCGTGAAATGGTCGTGGTCGTAACGCGGCAGCCATATACCGTAGCTGCATGGATGGAAAAGCCACCCCAGCCTGCACCAATCTCCAACACATGATCATCCGGCCCGAGCCTGATCTTTCGACAGATCCGGTCGTATTTTGCAATAGCTGCTTCCTTCAGGGTCATGTCTTCTCGCTCAAAAACATTGCAGGAATAGGTCATGGTTGGATCCAGGAACAGGGCGTAGAAGTCGTTTCCCAGGTCGTAATGGGCTGAAATGTTCTTTTGACTCGCGGTTTTTGTATTTTTCCGGCGTCTATGCAGCAGCCAGTGGAGTGGCACCGTAATTCGTGCCAGCCCACCCTCCATTCCAGTCAGTACGTTTCGGTTCAGGATGATAATCCGGATAAGAGAGGTAAGGTTATCTGCAGACCAGAATCCGGACATGTAGGCTTCGGCCGCACCGATACTCCCTCCAAAGGCCAGATCGGTATAAAATGCGGGATCATTTACCGTAATGGACGCGCAGAGAGAGGCGGCGGGGTCATCATTGCCAAAAGAGCGTCTCTCATGGTCGTCGATGAGAACGATCTTGCCACGTTTGATTTTCATCAGCTGGGAAAAAATCGCTTTTCTGGCCACTGTAACGAGCATGCCGGTCAAGCTACGCGGCACAACCCGTACGCCAGGGGCTGAATGCGAAGGAATAATCGTCTCTTTCATTTGCCTGTCATCTCCTGGTTTCGTTTTTCCGGATGCGTATAAAAAGGCACGCCCTTGATCCTGAGTTTAAGGGCCTGCCAGTAAATCGCTGCGATGACTTTTACGGTCATAAGCGGATATTGGACCAAAACTCGTGCCAGGTTCTTGCCATTGAGCTCCCGACGTTCAAGCGTTAATTCTGCATGGAAGAATTCTTTTTCCTTTTCAAGACTCACCATATGCACCTTCAGAGATTCACTGGGTTCAGTGAATTTCCAATTATAATGCATATCCATGTCCATGAAAGGCGATATGTGAAAGGCTTTGGAAAATGAGAAGCTTTTTTCACTAATGGTGCCCGTGTTTTCCTCTTCGTCAAGCACATACGAAAATACTTCTCCCCACGGCGTGTTATGGATCTCTACAATCACCGTTTCCACGTGGGTGCCCGCCTCGTCATAGCAGTAATAAAAACTTGCCGGGTTGAAATTGTGGCCAAAGTAGCGGAGATGAGCAAGCATGTGAATAGCGCCGGAAGGCCGTTTTCCGGTTTTTTGTTCAACAAGATCCCGAATGGTGTGATCCAAGGAGACCGATGGATCCCCCAGATGATCTTTTCTGAGAAGGCAGGCGATGTTGCATTTATGGACTGACCACAGCCATCGACCTTGAAATACCGTGTCCAACTCAGCCAGGTCCAGGTACATGAAGAACAGTGAATAGCGGAATGCATTTATTTTTGGTCTTAAACGCCTGTGGCGGATCCATCCTTCATATATACAGCTTTTCATGGGCATTGGTTTTGCGTTCATAATCCTTTACCAAAAAATTTGCAAGCGGCCAGTGCGCTGTTTACGCCATCCTCATGGAAACCATAGCCCCAGTAGGCGCCGCAATAGTGTGTGCGATTTATACCGCTGATCTCTCCATGCCGTTTCTGGGCCAGTGGGGAGCTTTTGAGATAAACCGGATGGTGGTAGACATAATTCCCAAGCACCTGACCTCCGTCTATGCCTTCTGACTTGTTCAAGGTAACGCAGAATGTCACAGGCGCCTTAATGGTCTGCAGTATATTCATGTTATAGGTCAGGACGGCCCTGTTGATTTCCTTACGGGGAATCAAATAGTTCCAGCTTGACCAAAGGGGTTGCCGTTCTGGAAGGACCGTGCTGTCCGTATGAAGGGTCGTCTGATTTTCCTGATAGGGGATAGCGCCCAATACCTCCTTCTCAACAGGTGAGGGATCTGCAAGCATCTTAAGGGCCTGATCGCTGTGCACAGCCATGACCACATGGTCAAAGCGGGCTGAATCCCCTTGATCAGTGGTCAATTCTACATGGTCATTATGGCGGCTTACGTTACGAACAGCGGTCGACAAACGAATGTGATCTGCATAGGGCGTGATGATTTTTTCCACATATTGTCGTGAGCCGCCCTTGATTACTTTCCACTCAATAGTGTGAGTTGTTTCTAAAAAACCATGGTTTTTAAAGAACAGGACAAAGGTTTGAAGCGGGAAATTGTAGACCTCTTTTGGATCCGCAGACCAGAGAGAAGAGGCCAGTGGAATAACGAAATGGTCGATAAACCTTTCGGAGTAACCATTCTTTTTTAAATATTCGCCGAGGGAGCTTTCAGATTCCTCGATCGCAAGCCGGTCTAATCTGCTTCTGAAACGGAGGATGCCATAGATCATTCGATAAAAAGAAAGTGATATCATATTTTTTCGTTGGCCAAAGAAGGTTTTGAGCGAATGGGGACTGTATTCCAGGCCGGTCTTTTCACACTTAACGCTAAAAGTCATGGTCGAAGATTGGTACGGGACATTGAGCTTATCGAGCAGTTTGCAGAAATTCGGATAAGTCTTTTCATTGAAAACAATAAAGCCCGTATCCACGGCGTAACGTTTTCCATCCCATTCAACACCGACCGTGTGGGTGTGCCCGCCCACGTAGTCATTTGCTTCAAACACGGTAATGTCATGGTCCGGATTCAAAAGGTAAGCCGCAACCATTCCCGAGATCCCACTTCCGATGATGGCTATTTTCATAATCTTCTCGGATTTCGTTTTTTTATTTCAATAATTGGTCAGCATAAGCGGCCGTGAGCGTCCCCAGACCATTGACCACACCGCCCCAGAAGACATCTACAAGGGCCAGTTTAATCGGCCATTGTGCCAGCACCGAATAATTGGTCATATCATAAACACCATAGAGGACAATGCCGTAGATAAAGCCCCACAGGAGGGCGGAGCTGATGATGTGATCTGCTGACACATGGGGAAGTGCAAATAGAACAATTCCCAGGGGAATGAGTAGATAGACGACCACAGCAGATGGGATATTTGGCGTCAGAGCATCGCCTGACAAGCGGGCAAGTATTCCAAGTTGCTCCTTGTAAAAACCGACCATGATTTTCCCCAGCCAGAGATAGTCAAGGAGCAAAAAAACGAAAAGGGTAATAACGTACACTTTTGTTAAGTGCCACATGATAGCCTCCTTTTCTCTAACTTATGACAAAAACCCAAAAATTATTTAAAACGTTTCAGCCTTCCTTTCCTGGGCCTATCAAAGGCAATATTTTATCCACGGAAAAAAAGACAAGATAGCGGGCGTCTTCTTCGCTCTCTTCATTTGCATATTTTTTTCTTCGAAGTGAATGCAAGAGTTCCGTATCCTTTTCCTCCCGAATTTTAGACAGAAATAAACGGGTTCCTTTATACCCTGCAACGTCTTCCTTGAATAAATATGCAGCATGGTTGTTTGACTGCAAATTATGATGGGTCAGTCGATCAGGCATGATAAAGGCAATTGTATCTTTATCAATAATGTGAGGCGTTGCATAAATCGCTGCATCTACCTTTCCTTGGTCGTCCGCTGTAGCCAGTACGCCGACCCCTTTAATATTTTCGAAATATTCTATAATATCCATTTTTCCTCCTCAATTAAGGGTAATATTAACCCTTCAATTCTTATCAATCTTTCACCAATTTGTTCTTTTGGTCGGAGCTTTAATTCCTTCATCTGGCAGGTTAAATGCCAGTTTTCTATAATATGTTCAATAACATATATTCAAAATGAAGTCTGTTTGCCCCTGTGGGCATACCTGTTTCTAAACATTCTTTTATAGCTTTTATAAAGAGAGTATTTCAAAATAGTCGATGAGACGTTACTGTCTCACGAGATATAAGCGCAAAGTAAACAGGAAAAAGCCAAATCCTTTCAGAAACGCAATAGGACCTATTCAGATAAAAATATGGCTACTGACAATCGTTATGGATTAATTGAAAATTTGGAAAAACCACTCTCCGAGATTTTGGTGAAGGCTGAAACTAAGGTTCCCCGTTTATCTGGCTCCGGATCCCGACTCGACAAGCACCGGGATGGTAATTTTCTTGGTGAACAGAGACATCTTTATTATCAAAAATTGAGGGTAGGACATTTACATACAATACAAATGTTAGTGAAATGGTTTCTAAAACTATGGCACAAACATTTGTCTGTTGCAAACAAAATCAAACGAAATGACAGGTCTTTTCTCGCTTGGACGATGCAATAGAAAATCGTACTGCCTTTTCTTTATTGTTCCTGAGCAAGCAGGGATGTGTCATATTAAAACATGGCTGGCATAGGTATATTGAAATATTCCGAATGGACAATACGAGGAAGATGGCTTATTTGCATAAGCTATAGTCAGAATTGAGTTTTAGGAGAACTTTGTGAAGACATGTGCCCTGGCCGTACTACAAACGCTGGAGCCGGATTGGGGTTTATAAGACTGTTGTGAAGCTAGACACGGCCCAAACTGGCTACTCAAATTTTTTATACCATAAAAAATCGATCAATTTTGGCATCCCAAATGAAATCCGACAATTGTGATATTCGTTTGAGAGCCTTAACTTCCCCGATGTTATGATGTTTTAAAGAAATTAGTGTTAGCGCTTTTGTATCAGAAATGCTAAGGACGACCTATTCTTAAGAGGCAAGAGGCCTTTTCAGCGTATGGTTCCAATATGAAAGCTTTAAATCATTGAAAATCAATAGGTTGTATGGTAGTAGAGCCAGCATTTGGCCATGCTGAATGAGTTTTTAGGGAAGAAAAACAATTTGACGAAAAAAAAAGAATCTACTTTTACCACCTTTATCACCACTTGCTATTGCTCCTATAACACTCAGTTAAGGTACTCAACATATGAATCCCTTATGGATATTGGCTACATTTGTTTTCGGTGTTGTTATCAGCAGAATCGGTTTGCCGCCCCTTGTGGGATATTTGCTTGCCGGATTTGTGCTTAATGGTCTCGGCGTCACGGGCGGCGAACTACTTGAAACGGTCGCTGATGCCGGTGTTACCTTACTGCTTTTTACCATAGGCCTGAAGCTGAAGATAAGGAGTCTTACAAGACCTGAAGTCTGGGCCGGTACAATCATTCACATGATTGTCACCGTCACCATTTTGGGTTTCGTGATCTGGCTCATTGGTTTTTCAGGCATAGCGTTCTTTGATCAATTGAATGGACAAACGGCTATATTGATTGCGTTCGCCCTGAGTTTTTCAAGTACGGTTTTTGCCGTGAAAGTGCTGGAGGATAAGAAAGAGACAGCATCCCGACATGCCGCTGTCGCGATTGGTATCCTCATAATGCAGGATATCATTGCGGTGATATTTTTGGCTGTTTCGACCGTAAAGATTCCTTCCTTATGGGCGGTGCTTCTTTTAGTGTCGATTTTTCTTGCAAGGCCTATTCTGGGAAAGCTTTTGGAGATGTGCGGTCATGGCGAACTGCTGATGCTGTTCGGATTTCTGGTGACCGTTGCCGGGTATAACAGCTTTGAACTTGTCGGATTAAAAGGAGATCTGGGTGCACTCGCGTTTGGAATGCTTTTATCCGCTCATCCCAAGACGCCTGAATTAGCTGAGAGGTTACTTGGCTTTAAAAATCTGTTTCTAATCGGTTTTTTCTTAAATATCGGGATTTCCGGCTCTCCGACGCCGACAGGTTTATTAATTGCGTTTCTGCTGGCGCTTGCCATCCCATTTAAGGCAGGATTGTTTTTTTTAATTTTAACGCGTTTTAAGCTGCGTGCCCGAACATCTTTACTTACATCTCTCAGCCTTGCAAATTACAGTGAATTTGGCCTTATTGTCGGCTCAGTAGGGGTGGCCAACGGCTGGATCAGCAGTGAATGCCTGGTAGTAATTGCAATAGCACTTTCAATGACGTTTATCATGGCGGCGCCATTAAATTCCGCTGCCCATAGCATTTATTCGCGTATTTCCGGCCGACTAAAATACTTTGAGACCTCGGATCGGCTGCCTGAAGACGAGCCTGTTGACTCAGGAGATGCTGAGATTATTATTGTCGGCATGGGAGGAGTGGGAACGAGTGCCTATGATGAAATGAGGCGTCGATACGGTGAGATAGTGATCGGTATTGATTTTAATAACGAAAAAGTGGAGGCGTATCGAAAAAGCGGTAGAAACATGGTTTACGGTGACGCCGGGGACAGTGATTTCTGGAAACGTATCGAACCTACAAAAAGTCAGGTCACTTTGGTGATGCTGGCCCTTCCTGATCCCAGGACCAGCATATTTGCAATTCACCAGTTAAAAGAAAGGGGCTACGAGGGGCAAATCACAGCATCGGTTCGCTATTTTGATGAAATGCGTATATTGAAAGATGAAGGAATTGATGCCGTATACCGTTTATATGAAGAAGCGGGTGTTGGCTTTGCCGACCATGTGTGTGATCATATGGATTACTGCAAACTAAAAGAGGCCGAGTAATGTAAGCTTGTTCTTGTAGGTGTTTACAGGAATATCTTGAATATTTCGAGGATTAAAATTTGACCCAATGCAGAGATTGACCAGAATGGGACGTCTTGAAATTGGCTTATTGATAGGTGGTCTCCATTAGGGCTTAGATCCCGCAGGCGGTCTTAAGTAATGATTGGTTTTTTGGGGAGCAAGTGAACGAAAAATGGCTTGAATTAAGATGGTTAGCTTGATTGGTTGAGGGCTGAAGCAATATTTAAATTCTATTAACCCTCTCATTTTTAGGATTTGTTATAGCCAAAAATTATAAGATAAACGAATGGTTATATAGATTAGGCACAATTTTTGGCACAAAATCAGATGAGCGTATAAAATTGTTTCTCAACTCATTGAAAATACGGAGATTTTTTAAAAGTTATGGTGCCGAAGGCGGGACTTGAACCCGCACGGCCGTNNGCCACTACCCCCTCAAGATAGCGTGTCTACCAAATTCCACCACTTCGGCAAGCGTGTCTTTATTGCTGTTCGTCCTGGGTTTCCCCGGTCTGGGCAGGAATCTCACTTGTTTCAGGCAAAGGAACCTCGCCCTGAGTAACTCCATCCATGATGGAAGTAGTAGTCCCTTTTCCGGAAAAGAATGAAAGGCTAAGACAGGTCAACATAAACACAATGGCTACTATTGTGGTTACCTTCTGCAAAAAACTTGATGAGCCGGCGCTTCCGAAGACGGTCTGGCTGGAGCCGCCAAAGGCCGCCCCCATACCTGCGCCCTTACCCTTTTGAAAAAGGACAATCAGAATCAGGGCGATGCAGACACAAATGTGTAAAATAATTATAATGGGTCTCACTTGGATTCCTCTGTTAATAAGTTGTTTTCACCGTATATATTCGCTTATAGAAGATATTTCAATAAAAAACCGATTCCGCCAAGAAAAACATAATGATTTTAGATTGTTGTCTTCGTGACAGTTTGCCTCGAAAGCGCGAGTTCATGATGATTACTGGTCTTGAAAGCGGATCATTGGAACAAATAAATCCGCTTTCAGGCTGGCGCCACCCACAAGTGCCCCATCAATATCAGACTGTGCCATGAGTTCCGCGATATTATCGGGTTTTGCACTGCCGCCGTAGAGAATACGAATCTGGTTTGCGGTTCCGGGATTAAAGGTTTCCTCGATCCAATTGCGGATGAATGCGTGAANTTCCTGTGCCTGGGCCGGGGTCGCAGTTTTGCCTGTGCCGATGGCCCAAACAGGTTCGTATGCCAGGATGGTGGAAGGAAGCATTAGTTGGTCGACTTTGAAATTTTGCAGGGATTCATCCAATTGCTGTTTGATAATGTCAAAGGCCTGGCCTGACTCCCTTTCTTCAAGTGTCTCTCCGATACAGATGATGGGAATCAGACCCAGAACGGAAGAAGCCTTCGCTTTGAGATCAATAGCCTGGCTTGTTTCATTAAAAANGGTTCTTCTCTCCGAATGGCCAAGGATGACATGGGTGCAACCGGACTCCTGCAGCATCCTGCCGGATACTTCTCCTGTGTAAGCCCCGCTCGTTTCGTGGCACATATTTTGGGCTGCCAAAAAGATCCTTGAAATTCCAATGGCCTGTCTGACCGCTGCAAGGGAAGTAAACGGAGGCGCCACCAGTACATCTACACCGTCCTGACCGGCAATACCGGCCGCAATCCCCTCTATCAGCGCAACAGAGTCATTGATGCTTAGATTCATTTTCCAATTACCAGCAATTAGAGGCCTTCTCTCGAACATGGTTTATCTCCTGTCGTTAGCCAAAAGGTGAAGTTGTTTTTACGCGAACCCTAAGCAAAAGTGATCCCAGTGCGAATCATTTCGATTTCAACAATTTTCCGGCCAGCGCAATACCCTTTGTGCCTGCCTCCTGGGCCTTTTCACCCAGCTCACTTAAAGGCAGGCGATCCCGGTTCTGTGCCACTTCAACGACCATGGGCAGGTTTACACCGGTCAAGACCTCAACCATCTCTTCTTCCAAGAAGGAAAAACTCAGATTAGAGGGTGTCCCGCCGAACATGTCCGTGAGCACGAGAACACCCTTACCGCGGTCAACGGCTTTAATTTCTTCTGAGATTGTCTTCAGCAACTCCTCGCTCTCTGTTGTTTGTGTAATCGAGATGGAGCTGGCGGCCTCAAGGCGCCCAAGAATGAGTTCCGCGGCATTCAAAAGCTCTTTTCCCAAGTCACAGTGTGAGATTATCAGCAATCCGATCATAGTTTTTTATAAAGTCCTTTTGGGGGATCAGGATTCCTCATCAGCTTGGATAATCGTTTGATAAAGCTCTTCTGTGCTACCTGCTTCCATCAGCCTCTGCCGAAAAGTAATGTTTTTCAGCATTTTCGCTATTTTTGCCAATACCTGCAGGTGAATCCCGGAAGAATTATCCGGAGCAACGAGGAGAAAGAAGATGTGTGTGGGCTGCCCATCAATAGATTCGAAGTCCAGCCCGTCCCTACTCCTCCCGAATGAAATCACGGGTCGATTAATATCATTCAGCTTCCCGTGCGGTATGGCCACCCCGTCACCAATGCCTGTGGTTCCCAGCTGTTCTCTTTCCACAAGGACTTTGACAAGGGCGTCCTTGTCTACGGAAGGCTCCTGATTGGCTATTGTTTCGGCCAGTTCCTCCAAAACGCCTTTCTTATCTCTGGCGTTTAATTCAGATATAATGTTTGTTTCGTTTATTATGTCAGATAGTTGCATTTTAGTGGTCCATACGGCCTGCGGCGGTATTCCAAAACAGTGAATATCCCAGTTTGGGGGCCCAGAGGTCCCCGGAGGGCAAGTGATGTTTTTTGAGTTCAGTGGACGCGGTCACCCGGGGAAGGGAGCTAACTGACCGGCTCAATAAGTCCCAGGTTCCCGTCTCCGCGCTTGTACATCACATTGATTTCCATGGATTTAGCATTTCTAAATACCAGGAAATCCTGTCTTGAGAGGTTGAGCTGCATGGCTGCTTCTTCTGAATCCATGGGTTTGGCGACCATCTTTTCGATTTCAATCACGGGTTCTTCTTGAGAAAAAGCAGCAAATTCGTCTGACTCTTCATCTCTAGGGTTTTCTGATCGATGGCTTCTTATCTTGGAAAGGTGCCGTTTGACCTGTTTTTCAATCTTATCCATCACCTGATCAATGGCTGAATACATATCCCCGGTCTCTTCAACTCCTTTTATCCGTGTTCCGTTTATCCCAAGCGTTACGTCTGCCTGATGTCTGAATTTCTCCACTGTTAATACGATATGGGCTTCACAAGGAGAGTCCAGGTATTTGTCAATCTTTGATATTTTTTCCTCCGCATAGGTTCTCAGGCTCTCCGTTGGCTCAGTGTGTCTGAAGGTTATCGTTATATCCATAAAGTTTTTCCTCCATAAAAATGGTTGAATAATAAAGGAAATGAAAGGATCAAAGATTATATTTAAAAAAGTTGTTTTCTTTTCCTTGAAGGTAAAATGCCCATCGATTCTCGATACTTGGCAACAGTTCGGCGCGCGACCAGTATGTTGAGCTTTTTAAGAACATCAACGATCTCCTGATCGCTGTAAGGCTTGTTTGAATTTTCCGCCTTGACGATTATCCTGATGCGCTCTTTAACGCTTTCAGAGGCGACAGAATCTCCGTCAATTCTCTTGATAGAGCTGTTAAAGAAAAATTTCAGTTCAAAGAGTCCCTGGGGTGTATGGACGTATTTATTGGTGGTCACCCTGCTTACGGTAGATTCATGCATGCCGATATCTTCAGCGACATCACGCAGGACAAGGGGCTTGAGGANTGTGATGCCATTGTCAAGAAAACCCTTCTGAAACCGAACGATACTTTCCGTCACCTTGTATATGGTCCGTTGCCTCTGGTGGATGCTTTTTATCAACCAGGCTGCGGACCTCAATTTTTCTTGGATATATGTCTTAACATTCTCAGACCTTGGGTCCCCGTTGCGAAGGATATCTTTGTAGTAGGCGCTGATCCGCAGTTTGGGAAGGCCGTCTTCGTTTTGCACAATTTCATAATCATTGCCCACACGGATAATGTAGATATCCGGGGTTACATAGATCGTTCTGTCATCCGAGTAAAGTCTGCCTGGTTTTGGCTCCAGACCCTGAATGATGGAAACGGCGGCAGAGACATCGTTTATCGACACGGAAAGGCCTTTGGCAATGTGATCGTATTTCTTATTTTCAAGATCTTTCAGGTGAGATAGGATGATTTTTTCAACAAGAGTCCCCCCCAGATTCTGGAATCTGACCTGGATAAGCAGCGATTCCTGTGCGTCCCGCGCGGCTACACCAACAGGATCGAAATTCTGAATCAGGCTGAGCGTTACCTGCACCTTCTCAATAGGATGCCCTAAAATCTGAGAGATTTCTTCCAGGCCGATTTCCAGGAAACCGTCTTCATTCAGATTTTCGATGATATGAACACCCATTTCCTTTTGATTGTTGTCGAGATCACTCATCCCAAGCTGCCACATGAGGTGGGAATTAAGATTGGTCTTGGAAGATGTAATGTTGTCAACGGCGGGCGCTTCTCTCTCCTCACGAGGTCCTGATGTCCATTCCGTATTGTATTCAGACAGGTAGCTGTCCCAGTCTACATCATCCGGGGCGTTTTCTTCAATTATTACCTCTGGTATGTCCGGCTGATCCTGCTCGGATATATCATCATCCCTCTCGCTACGGCTGTCCTCGTCAGCGTTCTCTGTAACCTGTTCTTCCAGCACAGGGTTTTCTTCCATTTCCTCGTTTATAGTTTCAAGGAGTTCAAGCCTGGAAAGCTGCAAGAGTTTAATGGCCTGCTGCAGCTGCGGTGTCATGACTAGCTGCTGGGCCAAGGTAAGTGATTGTCTTAATTCTAGTCCCATAAAATGATGTCACTCGCTCGTGCTCGCCCGCAAACGGCTGTTCTGCGTGGGCACTCGCTAGGAGGCTGTCCGAGAATGCCCTTTTCCCCAAATTCTTCGCCTGCCTGTGCGTTGCACGCAGACATGTCATGCCCGAAAAAATTATCTGCGGAATATCAACTATATGCCTGTGGTAATTTTTTCGGGCATTCCTCGATTTTGGAAAAAATTGCTATTCTCGGACAGCCTCCTAGGAGTTAGCGATTATAAACTAAAATTTTCTCCGAGGTAGACGTTTCGAGCGACTTCGCTCTGAACAATTTTCTTCGGTGGGCCATGTTCGATGATTCGCCCTTCACTTATGATATAGGCCCTGTCACAGACATTCAGCGTTTCCCGCACATTATGATCCGATATAATAATACCCAGACCACGATCTTTCAACTGTTTGATGATCTGTTGGATATCGGTGATGGCCAAAGGATCGATCCCGGCAAAAGGCTCATCCAGGAGCATGAACCTGGGGTCTGTAACCAGGGCCCGGGTTATTTCCAGTCTTCGCCTTTCCCCCCCTGAAAGCAACGAGGCCTTTTGTTTTGCCAGATGAGCGATGTTAAGCTCTGCCAGCAGTTTTTCAAGGTATCGGTGCCTCTCGCGGGCAGAGATGGGAAGTGTTTCAAGAATAACCAGCAGATTCTGTTCTACCGTCAACTTCCGGAATACTGAGGCTTCCTGGGCCAAATAGTTGATCCCTTTCCTGGCCCTGAGAAACATGGGGTCTCGTGTAATATCCTGGCTGTCCAGAAAAACCGCCCCCTCATTCGGGTGGGTCAGACCAACGAGCATATAAAATGTTGTTGTCTTTCCCGCTCCATTGGGGCCCAGGAGACCAACGATTTCCTGCCGATTCAGCGCTATGCTGACACGGTCAACAACCCTCTTTCCGTCATAGACTTTGATAAGACCCTCTGCCTGAAGTGTTCTTTCTGCCACGTCTGTAACAGTTACCTCTTTTCGCGACTGGGGGTGATGGTGACAGTCGAATTTTCAACACTAATTCGGTCTTCCTTCAAAAAAATAATAATTCGTTCTCCTTTTACAACATCACTGCCCCGTTTAGCTATAGGGTTGCCCGTAAGAATTATTCTTTGATCTTCCTGGAAATAGGTTGCCTTTTCAGCAGTAGCGATGCCACCTTCGGCACGATTGACGATCACGTGCCCCGTGGCAACGATTTTGTCAACCTTGTGTTTTTCCTTGTCTTTCTCCTGCTGATCCGGGGTGGTTAGGTAATAAGCGACCATTTTATCGCAATCAATGATAAAACCATCCTTTTTAGCATTTACATCGCCCGTAAATGTCACCGACTTTAGCTTATTATTCATTTCCATAGTCTGTGATTTTATGACTATGGGCGTTGCTGCTGCATTTTCAGGTTCTTTTTGCGAGGTCTCCGACACGGCAGATACAGGCAACAAAAGGCCGATAAGTAGCGTTAAATACAAAATCAGTGGCGGGACTCTCAAGCCTTCCATCAGATTAAAGGGTCCTTGTTTATTACAGCAGTGACGTTTGTATGTATTTTGAGGGTTTCTTTTTCCAAATCAACAAATAGCCCCCGGCCGTGGACAGAAAAATAAGGGCCAATTATCTTAACAGGCCTGTCTGTACTTAACTGACGACGCTTTTCATTGATCAGGATGTGGTCAGTGACAATCTTGAACCCGTTTCCGGAAACTCCTTCTAGATTTCCCCAGAGGTTCATCTCTCCGGAATCTCTGGAATAATCTCCCTTTTCACCTGTCAGTTCAATGGCCGGCCGGTCTTTGGGTGTGACCTTCATCCGAAATTCATTGAACGAGATTGAATTCATGTCTCCCGAAGATCTCATCTCTTTGGCATCAATGGTCCATGTCACGCCTTTATCAGGGTTATTCTGGGCATAGTGGAAGCCATTGAATCTGAGGCCTTCGCCCGGCATGATATCTTCAATAAAGGTTTCCTGGATGACCTCTTTACCGGACCGAACAAGGTAGAAACAAACCAAAGCCAGCAGGATGCCCAAGCCTAACAGCGGCCATTGTCTTTTGAGGAAGCTTCTCATCGCCGGATATTGTATTATATCAGTGCATATTTCGTTCTGTAAAGCCTATTTTCAGGAGAAGGCCGTTAGGGCTTCGCTCCATTTTCCCTGACACTTTAGAAGCCATTCACACGCCTCTCTGACAGCCCCGCGCCCGCCCCTGCTTCTGGTGATAAGATCTGCGGCCCCACGGACTTCCTTTGCCGCATCTGCCACGGCTATGCGCAGGCCGGACTCACTAAACATTGTCAGATCAGGGAGATCATCCCCCATACTGCAGACCTGATCTTTCTGGAGTCCCTTTTCCTCTATCAACTGTCTGCAAAGGGCCTTTTTGTCGTCGACGCCCTGGTATACTTTTTCAATGCCAAGGTCTTTGGCGCGATGCTCCAGAACCGGTGATTTCCGTCCAGAGATAATAACAACCTCGACACCGTTTGACATGAGCATTTTCAGGCCCTGCCCGTCTTTGACATCAAAGGTTTTAATCTCTTCTCCCTGCGCATTAATGGTGATACGCCCGTCTGTCATGACGCCGTCCACGTCCAGGCAGAGCAGTTTAATTATGGCGGCCTTATCTTCCATCAATTTTTTTCCGTTTGGTCGTTCAAGATTTTGTAACCTCGTGGATTTTCTTGAGCATGACCACCAGGGTGCGGAGTTCCCGGAGAGGTATTGAATTCGGTCCGTCGCAGAGCGCAGCGTCAGGCTCCGGATGAACCTCCATAAATACGCCGTCAGCACCCGCTGCAACGGCAGCCCTGGACAGGTGGCTCACAAATTCCCGCTGGCCTCCCGAGCGGGGGCCCTGTCCTCCAGGGAGCTGGACGCTGTGGGTGGCATCAAATACCACAGGGAATCCGAAATTTTTCATTATTGCTATAGATCTGATATCAACCACAAGGTTGTTGTAACCAAACGATGTCCCCCGCTCCGTAAGAAGAATATCATGATTCCCGACGGAAGTTATTTTTTGAATGGTATGTTCTATATCCCATGGTGAGAGAAACTGGCCCTTCTTGATGTTTACAGGCAGGCCGGTCTTTGCTGCAGCCAGGAGTAGATCGGTCTGGCGGCATAGAAAAGCCGGGATCTGAATCACGTCAAGGACGTCTGCAGCATCTTTTATTTCCTCTGTTTGGTGGATATCTGACAAGGCCGGCAATCCGGTCTCTTTTTTCACCGTCTGAATAATTTCCAGGCCCTTCTCTTTCCCGGGTCCCCTGAATGAGCTCAAAGACGTACGGTTGGCTTTGTCGTAGGAAGTCTTGAAAATAATCGGAATATCGAGAACCTCTCCGGTTTCTTTTAAAAAATGTGCAATTTCCAGCGTTGTTTTTTCATTTTCGATAACGCAAGGCCCCGCAATCAGAAAAAAAGGTCCGTCAGCGCTGATTTCCAAATGGCCAATTTTGATTATATTATTCATCCTAAGCAGCTCTCGGAAAAGTGTTAACCCAGCGCCAGAAAGGGTACCGGTCCTTCATGGAAAATACCACCAAAGAGACCTTTATGAAACGGGCTCAATGTGTAACTCTTATAGGAAGACTGCGGCAAAGTCAAGAAAAGCACCTTTTGCCGGACCGGGCCGATCATCCGGGCTGCCCTGTCTTTGTTTTTTGTCTTCTCAAGATTGAACCCTGGCGATCGCAACGGGAACATGGTGAGGAATCCGGGTTGACGTGGAATCTGTTAAAACTTTTGCTTGTCAGAGGAACGCATTAGCTTTATCATACGCACCAAAGATTTTCAGGGAGGACAATCGGTTATGGCGAAAAAAAAGGCTTCCAAGACGATTCAAGAAATTAATCGCAGGATAAAACAGGGAAAAGCTGTGGTGGTTACCGCCGACGAGATGGCCGATATCGTTAAGCAGAAAGGGCCGGAAAAAGCGGCCCGGGAAATTGACGTGGTCACAACCGGCACTTTCGCTCCCATGTGCTCCTCTGGGGCATTTATTAATTTTGGTCATACCAAACCAGCCATAAAAGCCTCACGCGTGTGGCTGAACGGTGTACAGGCCTATGCGGGTCTGGCTGCGGTTGATGTTTATATCGGTGCTACCGAGGTCGTAAAGGACGATCCTCTAAACAGAGTTCATCCCGGACAGTTCAAATATGGGGGTGGCCATGTTATCCAGGATCTCGTGGCAGGCAAAAAGGTGGCGCTGAAGGCCACCGCCTATGGAACGGACTGTTATCCAAAAAAGGGGCTCGACAGGAAGATCACCCTTGCGGAACTTCCCTATGCTATGCTGTTAAACCCCAGAAATGCTTACCAGAACTACAATTGCGCCGTCAATCTGACCAAAAAGACCATTTACACCTACATGGGGGTCTTAAAACCGAATGCTTCGAATGCCAACTATGCTACCTCCGGGCAGTTGAGTCCGCTTTTCAATGATCCGTACTACTTAACCATGGGCATGGGCACAAGGATTTTCCTCGGAGGCGCAAAGGGCTACATCATAGGCCCTGGAACGCAGCACAACCCTCATGCCAAAAGGGGCAAAAACGGGGTGCCTTTAACGCCTGCAGGGACACTGATGGTCATGGGTGACTTGAAACAAATGGATCAAAAATGGGTTGCCGGGGCAAGCCTGCTCGGCTACGGGTGTTCCCTTGCCGTGGGTCTTGGTGTGCCCATACCCATGCTGAATGAACAGATGGCACGTTTTACGGGCATTTCCGATGAAGCGCTTTTCACCCAGATCATAGATTATGGGGACGACTATCCAAAAGGGAAAGCCAAGAGTCTGGGCCGGGTGAACTATGAAGAGCTTAAAAGCGGCGTGATCCATTTCAAGGGTCATAATGTCCCAACCGCACCCATGTCTTCGTATGTTAAGGCCCTGGAGATTGCGCGGATACTGAAAGAATGGATAGAAAAGGGGGAGTTTTTGCTTACAGAGCCACAGGTGATGTTGCCCAGCGTACCTATCTAGTACCGCGTCTCATAAGTTCTGTCCCTGATTTTGGCAATTTATCATGTCCTCAAATCACAGGAACAACCTTAAAAAATCCGAATATCGAAATCCG
>JGI24724J26744_10001358_pt1 | contig 16883 bp, 14 predicted proteins | sample Cruoilmetagenom7_FD_26744 | JGI IMG/M metagenome (IMG submission 26744) | reverse complement strand
ATAAAAATCGGCATCATACCGGCGGGAACGCACCAAAATAGGCATCGGTACTCCCCAACCCAGTAACAGAACCTCTTCTTTTGGCTGTAACCGTGCCAGCATGCCGCGCAATGCATCCCTTCCTGCCAGGCCAGAAAGGACAGCGTGAACATCATCATCATCTCCCAGCCAACCGCAGATGCGTGTGCCCAATTGGGACATCACTTCATCGTAGATTTGCGAGGGCCGCTGGTCGATAATGAGGAGGGTGACATAATATTTACGCATCTCACGTGCGATTGTGCTGAATGTGGTCTGTGCAGCCATTTCACGGTTTAATAATTTATGGGCTTCTTCTATGATGATCACCAATTGGCGTGGTTCAGAAGCTTTCCCGTTGCGGAATTGGTTGGTCATTTTTTCCCATTCAGTACGGATGCGGCGCGTGAGCAGGTTTGAAATCAAAAGATAATCCAAATCACTTTCAAATTTACCAAACGACAAAATGATATGCTGACCTTTTTTTAGACTGTCGGTGACTGCCTGAATGCTGTCAGAGGGCGGATTTTCTATAATATATGGTTTGTTGAAAAGGCGCTTAAGCTTGCTGTGCAGCCCTTCTGCTGCCATTGGATGGATGCCGTTCTGGTTCGCCCAAAAAGCCACACTATCAGGGGCAGGGATCTGTTTTCCGTCCTGNTCAACCATTTTCCCGTGTTTCATGGTTTTAAATGCGCCAAACCATCCGGAGCGCCCGAATTTTTGAACGAGCGCATCCAGAGTTGCCGCGGTTGTTTCTCTCAGGTTCAATTCTCGGGTCAGCATTTCTATATCTTCGGGCATGATGTCTTTGAAAGATAACGTTAAACTGAAATCAGGCGACAGTCCGCGAATATCCGCGCTGCTGCCCAGACCGACAATCTGAACTTTTGTGCGGCCAAATGCAGAGCGCATCCCAATTACATTTTGTCCGGTGTCTGATGCTGTATCATCCAAACCGTATTCATTATGCATATCATAAACAAGCACAGATGACTGATCATGATCGATCAAACCGGCAAGAATGATTCGGGTGAGAAAAGATTTGCCAGAACCGGTGGCTCCAAAAATCCCTGAAGAGCGCTGAATGAGTTTATCAAGGTTGATGCACACGGGGTGCTTTTGTTCGCGTGTATGACCAATCACAAAATTCCCGTCTACTGTCTCTTTGCCGAAAATTTCAGCGATATCCCCTTTGTTGGCAAGAAACGCCTTGGCGTGGTGGACGGGAACGGTTTTAACTGGCAAAGGGCGCGGTTGTTCTTTTTCACCGTTGTCTATCGATTCTTGCCAGAGTGTATGCTCTGGCGAATTTAATTCAGGACCGCTTTCCAACATTAAAGATGGGAGCACCACCAGGTTTGTATACAATGTCTGATCCTGAAGAAGTGACACGATATTGGGTGGAAGGCGGTTTTCCATTTTGTCATCAGCAAAACGGGGGTCTATCGCGCCTAACTGCAAGTCAGTCGCGATGCTGTAAAATTGCCAATCCCCGCTTTTTATAACAATGAAAGATCCTTCTTGTACAGAATAAGCGGGTACAGTTAAGCGAATGTGTAGATTTGCCTTTAATCCCCCTCCAACAACATATCCAATGGGGCTATTGATGTTTGTTTTTTCTGTGTTTTTATCTGCCATGGTAAGTCTCCTTCATCGTTTCAACTAAGCCGGGAAGGCGTCGCCGATAGCGCCGAGCACGTTGGCCATTAGCTCATGATTATCACGCAGGAGGATAATGATCTCCTGAATGGCTTCGTTGATCCAATTGGGGTTCCCGCCGACTTTCTGTGCTGTACTGGTCGCCTGAAGATGCGCGGAAAGCAGCTCCCCGGCAGGTATATCCTGCCTGGAAATGATGTGGCGGAAATATCCGAAATGCCCCGCATTGGTGAAATTCTGCAAATCTTCGGGATCACAGATATACATTTCGTCGAGGGATAAAGGCGGGCGGGGCGGGAGCGAATGGAATATTTTATTTTTGATCGAATAACCGATAAATATAATACTCATTTCTACTGGCACATTCCTGTTAATACGGTTGTCGAAAATAACCTCATCTGGCACGCTGCCAGCAGCGGCTAATTGACGGACAAGCCCATCATCATCAATATGGATGTCATATACCAATCCAAAGACTTTGCCAGTTTTTGCAGGGATATTGATCATTGAGCCAAAAGCGGGCGATGGATGGCTGACATGACAGCCAACCACACATCCGCGTGTGTTTGAACGCAGTAAGCGCCCCGCAGAAATATCATTCATTTTTTATTTCAACCTCGTTCTATTCTGTAATTCTTTTGCAGATGATTTATATGACTTGCTGATAATTTCAACACCAGATTGTTGTAGAGAAAAAGAAAGCAAAGCAGTTAGTTTTTCTTTTTCATCGAGACGAACAACAGCTTCTTCATGGGCGCGGTGGAGTATATATGGGTAGGGTTGGCTGCCCATAAGGCGGCATTGGTCCAGCAGTGCTTGATGAAGTAAACATACACTAATTATATTATCTGCAGTCCATCTGTTGATCTCTACTCGAACGATCCATGGCTTGTCCTTTCGACCCACATTCAAGTAAAAAAACTGGAGTGCGAGAGGCCCTGTGTAGTTATTACTGGAGGGTGAATTTAATTGAAAAATTGCTGACCGGCTGCCTGGCTCAAGCAGGCGGAAAAAAATATCCGCATCTGAAATTCCCGAAAGATCTAATCCTGAGATAGATTGATAAATAATCTCAAGCATTCGGATAACCAGGTTCGCACGGGGTTTATCGATATATCCACCTAATATTCTTCCTTCTTGATGGATTTTCTCGAGGGTCTCTAAATACTCCTGAAACAACTGCTGGTAGTCCGCGCTGGCACGGGGTGCATGGAAGAGTTCCAATGGGCCATCACTGATCGTGATGATTGGCAGTCTGGTTTTAAAATGCCAATTTGCCAGCATACCTACTTCGGCAACATCCCTGATCAAATTAACCAGATCCTCGGAGATCACATCTAATGAGATGTCGTTTTCAGCATTTCTTATGAATTCGGAAAACACCTGGATTTCAGGAGCTTTTCTGCTGTTTGGCTGGTAGAAGATCCCTGAAATATTTATCAGCGATATTGGAAGTGCATCATGATGGGTGGATGTGATTTGGGACCCATCAGACGCGAGGAGGACATATTGATCATTATTGTTTATTTTGAAACTTTGGTTTACGCACTCGCTATTTGGACGTGCGCAGCGATTTTTATAATTTGGAGATGACAGGGTGGAAATATTGTTAAGTGTTCCAGAGGAAATTTCGTCAGCGCAGCGATGCAGTAGATCAAGAGCCTGGTCAACTTTCAGCGTATGGCTTTTAGTGGTTGATTTGGCTTGTTCGCAATAGTCTTTGATCTGCGGTTGTAAGTTGATGTAATTAATGGGCACTTGGAATCCCCGTCTAATCTGGAATATGTGTTTGATTATATCGAAAACTAATCCGAGCGCAAGGTTAAATGAAAAGAAGAAGGGAGGGCTCCTTCCTCTTCTCAAAAAGCAGGGAATCGATAATATTAGGGTTTGACTGCTTCAACCCAGTTGAAGGTCATGTCGAGAGATTCTCCGTATCCAAGGATACCAAAACCGATGGTCCCTTCGCTAAAAGTGTCATCTTCCATTGCTAAAGGCCGTTTTTCAAAGTAGATTTGTTCTCCATTTACGAAAGCGGAAATAGTTGAGCCAATACAGGAAAGTGAAAACACATTTTTATCTAAACCAGCTTTTATGAAGGTGCTATTGAGGCGTTTTTCTGTATAGCTGGTATACGCGTTTTTGCCTTCGTCTTTCTTGTACTGATCAAAGCGAAGCAATTCATAATAACCGGAGCTGCTGATGCGGAACTCGTACCAACCATGTTCATTCGCGCGGCAGATTAATGAGTACGCGTTATCGAGAGGTCCGAAATTTTCCACTTCCGCTTGAACAATCACGTCTTCATAATCGTTATCCTTGTTGAAGAAGATGACATTCAAATCATTAGGAGGTAGAGTTTGAAAGCGTAGTTTTCCGCCCATTTGACTCCAGATCAATTGCTTCTCTAAACCAGAGATTACACGCATTCCCCAATCTTTATTGGGGTCTTCTTCCAACTCATCCCGATAAAAAATGTTTTCTGATACGGAAGCTTCGGTGGGCTCAGCCTTAATCTCTTGCAATTCCATTTCTTCTTCTACGCTTTCTCCNCCAATTCCAAGTTTGGAAATTGTGCTGCAGGAAGCAAGCATAAACGTGGCTACAAAGAGGACAACCAATATTTTCTTATTCATTATTTTCTCCATTCTTTCAATTATAATTCGTGTGGTATGAAGGTCATACCACTATACCATATAGTTTACGGTTTTTTTTATTTTTTGTCAATAGGAGATTTTGTTGATAATATACCTCCTGTGCTATGAAAAATATTAATAACTGGAAATTTGGTTGAAGAAAGAATAATTTGTGTTATATTGTGTATACAACATTGATCGAAAAAAGGTAAACCCGGTGAAAACCGGCGGCGCAAAGCTATGGGTCTACTGCTGAAAAGTTATGACTGCCAGGCTGCTGCTGATCTTTTTGTGTTTTAAGAGAAAGAGAGAAGATGGTGAGGAAATGATGAAATGGAACAAGTATTTGTTGACTATAATTTCTGTGATAATTATTACCGGCTGTACTTTCGGGGGGTATTTTCCTGGTGAAATGGGAAATATTGAAGAGGGGGCGGAAGAGCCAATGCTAAAAACATCCTCAATTGAAAAATCGTCCAACACGGAATATGTTAATTTTGTAGGCGATGAGGTCCAGGATAACGAAGACGGCCAGGAATTTTCCAACTTGGATAAAGAGGATGAACCCGTTTCCAATAACCCGATNAATCCTCTTACAGGGCTGCCAGTCGACAATCCAGAGAATTTGNTGCTTCCCCCGGCTTTAGTCTCGGTGACGAATTTTCCGACGACTGCTCGCCCGCAGGCAGGATTATCAACCAGCTCGGTTGTTTTTGAGCTTTCTATTGGGGATGGGATGACNCGGTATCTGGCAATTTTTTATGGGGATTATCCAAGATNATCTATTCAGGAGAAATCCGGAGACATGCAAGAAGGTTTAACTGAAGNCGTGCAGGAACCTGTAATTGGACCAGTGCGCTCGGGGCGGCTTCCTTATGAACATGTGCGTCAATTATTTAATGGTTTTATCGTGATGGCTTCCGCGTATTCCAAAGTGGCTGATCAATTGAATGATTATGTAAATGTAATTGGTGATGACCAGTCTGACATAAACAGCGCATTGGTTGCTGTGAGCGACATTGAAAAAATTGCACAGGAAAGCGATAATAAAATAGGAGATGATGCATTAAACGGGATGGTATTTGAGAAAGATATTCCCGAGGGAGGAAAAAATGCCCCATCATTATGGATTTTTTACGCGTATAAGAATCAGGTTTTCTGGCGATTCAACGAGGACGATGGGTCATATCATAGGTGGCAGGATGATGCTGATGGGTCCACTTTCATTGAACAAACGGATAGATTGAATGGTGAACCACTGACTTATGAAAATGTGGTTGTGCTATTCGCGGACCACACAGTAGAAAACACCTATCTGATCGATGTTGACCTTTTGTATGTTATCAGAGGAAAAGCTCAATTATTCCGTGATGGNCAGGTGTATGATATCTACTGGACCACAAAGAGCGAGGAATATGAAAAGACTACCGGAAAACTGCGTCCGATCCGTTTTATTGATGCCGAAGGAAATCCATTCCCATTAAAACCAGGTCAAACCTGGATTGAATTAATGCCAAAATTTTCACCTTTTTGGGAAACAGTCAATTCTGAAAAATACCATGTCTTGGCAAGCGGCCGCAGTAAGGGGTCTGGATATTGGGGAGCGTATTTTAAGCTGGATAATTAACAATTTTTCTGTCGGGTTCTTTATCTGGTAAGTTTTTAAAATAATCACATAAATGGTTAATTGGGCAGATCGGACATTCGGGTTTCCTCGCGTGGCAGATCTCTCTCCCAAATTTAATGAAATTTAAATGGCCTGGCCCATACTGTTTTGGGTCAAAAAGCTGCTCCATCCAGACATGAGTTCTTTCAACGTTTAGTTTATCTGGTCGAATTCCTGTCCGCCCTGACACACGGTAAACATGCGTATCAACAGGGAATGCCGGAATACCCAAGGAAAATTGAAGGACAATAGCAGCTGTTTTAGGTCCAACTCCTTTATGCTGCTTCAACCAACCTAGTGCTTCATTTTTTCTCTTGTCACGTAGAAAATCTAGGGATAAATCTTCTCGTTCTGCGCTGATTTGCCTGAGTACTGATTGAATACGCGGACCTTTTTGATTGGCTAGACCAGCAACGCGAACTGCTTCAATCACTTCCTCAGCGGGTGCATCCCGCACAGATTCCCAGGTAGGTAATTTGGCACGTAAATTGTTATAGGCGCGATCCCGGTTAGTGTCATTCGTGTTTTGGGAAAGAATAGTGGAAACCAATTCATCTACCGCAGAAAGCGGCTCTCTCCATTCTGGAGTGCCGTAGATTGATATTAAAATCCCATATATTTCTCTTGCCTTGTCGATGTCTTTTTGGGTTGGTGAAACAATTACGGATTTTGGGCTCATAGTGAAATATTGTCAAGTGCTTGGAGGAATTCAGCGGTTGGTCGGATTTCACCAATATCTGTGCCACGCCAATTCTTAATTGGGCGAATATAGTAATCTTTTAATTCCGTTAGTTCCTGGTCAGAAAAAATCCCTAATTTCTTGAGAATAACAAGACTTACAATTGAACCAGCCCTGAGGGTCAGATCTCCATCGCTAATTTTGCTGGTAATTCCAATACTTCCCTTAAAAAATTTACTGGCACCAGGCATTACACCAATTCCCTGGTATCCTTCCGCACCGATTTTTGAGATGATCTTTCCCTTTGCGGTTTTCATCGCTGCGGTATCGAAGCGGTTGGGGCCAGCTACCATATCGGGATGTGCAGTCATAGCTGAGGTGATTGCCTTACACGCATTGGCTCTTTCCAATGGCAGGTTATCTGGTTGGCACAACTTCACGTATGCAGTTGCGGCGTTTGTTAAGGGAATCGCAAATACTGGCGCGGAACAGCCATCCACACCTAAACGGATGCGATCTACAGGAAGCTCACACATTTCAGAAAATGTATTGAGGATGTATTCTTGAACCGGATGCGTACGTTCCAGGTATGTTTCAAACGGAGCGCCGATCATTTTTGCAAAGGCAAGCATTCCCGTATGTTTCCCTGAGCAATCNTGCCTATTTTGATGTAATGNTTCGTTGTTNATTAACATACGCTGAGCGGTTTTGTCATGATATGGAGGATGCACACCACACTGGAGCATATNTTCCGTAATGCCGATCTTTCTCTGAAGACGCGAAAGTACATCTACATGCGAATCAGTTCCTGAATGAGATGCACAAAGAATAGCGATTTCCTGGGGAGAAAAATCAAAATGATTACCCCCCCCTCTTTCTAGAAAAGCAAGTGCTTGAAAAGGTTTTGCAGATGACCTCAGGAAGAAAGGATGCCTTGAGCCGCCGATCGAGATACCATCTTTTTTTCCATAAAAGGCGATCGCTACGCTGCCATTATGAATGGATTCCACCGTATTGCCGCGTGTTATTTCAATGAGAGGAAAATGGCTGCGATTACCCATATTCACTTCGATACTTTACTTCTTTAATGAGTAATTATTAATATAGTATTTACTAAACCCGTATGAAAGACGCGTGCGGAAAAGGTATTCATCCGATTTGTTGGAAGGTTTAAACTCATTGATAAAAGATGCGCCTGATTCTTGGATTTTGATAATCTCGGCTTTTTGGCTAAAAAGTTTTTCAAATGTCCGTAGTGCTTTCTTTAGAAATTTCTGCGATTGGCGAATATCATCTTTTGTGATGAGTGATGCTCTTCCACTGATCATTACAAAATCTTTAAATCTGGCTGTCTTCAATAGATCTAAGGAAAATATCCAGGATTCAATTTCTGCGGAGGAGAGAAATGGAGGTTGGCCGGGTGTGACTGTGTCTCCGAGGAAAATTACTTTTTGATCGGGAAGTATCACCCAGCAGGAACCTGCTGTAGGACCAGGATGGTGTTCGAGGATGATTGGTTTTTCTCCCCAATTGATGGTGATTGAATTTGTAAAAGTGATCTCTGGGCGTGGCCACTCAACCGTACATATTTCTGGTATGGTTTCCCAAATCGCCCCGGTTTCCATCCCCTGCATTTTTGTAATAGATGGCCGTGATGTTAGAGTTTTTGCTGTATTTGTATGAGTAATGATTGGATACCGATTGTTTATCGCGCCAGCAGTACGATCGGGATGATCATCCAGAAGCACTAATAATCGGCTTGATCCGGTACCAGAGCGAGCACAGATTGTCTGCCATGATTGGATGTCTTTTGTGCTCAAAGGAGCATCAATCATCACCACGCCCTCTGGTGTGTGGATTGCGCCAAGGGTCACTCCCTCATACGCTGTTTTAATAAAAATATCAGGTGCAATTTCTTTCATTTTTTGCCTATAGTTCAGGATTTACAGGTGGAAACGTGAGTATAACATACTCAATTATTTTCGCTTTCTGGTTTCCAATTGTTGGCGATTTGTTCTTTTATTTCAGCGCGCACAAGATTACAGCGCTTGCATTGGAGGTCATTGCATAACAACGCGAAAGGATCTTCTTTTAGAAGTGCGACAGCTGTACTGATCATTGAATTAAGAGGGATAGCGCATAATCGCGTGTCTTTGATCACAAATACTCTTAATTCCTCTCGAAGATAATAATCCAGTTTGTGAAAACCGTTTGGACACCCCGGGAAATGAGGACAGGCGGAAATGCCATCTGGGGTTAATGCCCACCGCAGGTATTGTTTTCTGCCAGCCAGGAATTCAGCATAATGGATGCTGAAATTATGGCTCGGATCTGCCCCAATCAATACAACCCAGCCACCCAGGTTCTTTAGCTTCTTAATTGGCAGGTATGGTTTTTCTGGTGTTTGATCTACTAAAACGATATCCAACCCTAGCCCGTAAAACGAAAAAATGGGATGGCTGGATCTAAAAGTACCAGGAAATTCCATCAATATGTCGATCGCCTCCTGGTTGGAAAGTTCACTGGGGAGTGCGTGTGAAAAAATCTTTGCATCGAGATTGTTTCCACTGCTAATGCCATATTGCATGTTATTGTTTTCAGGACCTTTTTCAGGAGTGATCATTGTGGAAAATGTAAACGCGGGGATCATTACATTGTCAACAGTGGCCAGCAGAGCGCCCATCAACGTTACGGGTCCACCATTAATTCTACTGAATATGGAGCGATCTATGTGGGCAATAACGGGAATATCTCTCCGCATTCCCATGGATTTCAACGCCCCGGTCAAATTATTATAAGAAATCATTATTAATATGCGATCTGTTCATTATTATGATTATAAAACCTTCTTACTCCTGCGCAGGCTGGCAAACTGGTATCGTGTCCCGATTGGTTCTTGCGTTGAGATCAAGGTTGAAATATAGTGAAGGATCAATTGTGTTCTTGATCTCTAATTCATTAAGAAATCTTCCCGACCCATCATCTTTTACTATGGAGAAATGCAGGTGTATGCCAGTAGGATTACCAGGCGANCCAGAATAATTTCCCTGATATCCTAACAATGTCCCAGCTTCAACGAAAGATTCACTGNTTCCAGGAGGAAATCGATCAACAATATATGAGTTCCCCAAGTCGTCAGCCATATGAGTGTAATAGGACCAAATTTGTCGCTCTGGATTCAGAGGATCGTTTGGGATCCGGATAATAATNCTTGCTTTCCAGTCAGGCATACGGGTCAAGTATCCATCGTAGGCGGCATACACCGGTGTGATCCCGGTCTTTGTTCCACTGAAAATATCCAGCCCTTGATGACTGTGACCAGGGCGAAAAGAATCTCCCCATAAAAACCCGATGTACCCGTCAGTCGGAAAGATAAAAGGCGCGTTATCACATGAATCGAGTGCGGTAACAGCCCATTCTGGGTGCGACTTCGCATTTCTAATCCACTCGATNACTCGAACATACCGAATTGGGCGAAAGGCTCTGCGAATAATCAAATATCCAGCTAGTATGAGTAAACCAGCTGCCGCAATCACCAGTAATATTTTCCAAGTTTTCATCGTTTGTNTGATACGGGGTCAATAGTGCCGATCATTGACCAGGGCCCTNCCCANTTTACTTCGACANCCACAATTTTTCCAAGTAAANTTTCTTCACATTCGACAAATACAAGTTTATTCNTGGGCGTGCGGCCCCGCCAGCGATCTTTTGATTTTCCTTCAAAAAAAACAGACACTCTTTTGCCAAGGTACTTATTATTAATCTCAGCTGATATTTGTTCTTGGAGTTTTTCTATGATACGGAAACGACGCATTTTTTCTTCCGGTGGAACATCGTCAATCATTTTTCTGGTAGAGTACGTGCCTGGGCGGGGTGAATAGCGAGCGACATGGGTCATATCTGGTTTGATCGTTTTCAACACATCTACCGACCGATTAAATTGGGCTTCGCTCTCCCCGGGAAAACCAACAATGATATCTGTTGCGATTGAAACGTCCCCTAGGCGGTTTCTTATTTTCTCAATGGTTTTAATATATTGATCGATTGTATAACCGCGGCGCATGTTCCTGAGAACTGTGTCGTCACCAGCTTGGTTGGGCAGTTCAAAATGGGGCATTACTTTAGGGAGGTCACCTACCGCATCCAAAATATCGTCAGTCATCCAGTTAGGGTGTGATGTAAGGAACCGGATACGCTTGACCCCTTCAATTTGATGGATCTTCCGTAACAAGACGCTTAGTTTGGGATACCCTGGTTGATCGTGTCCATAACGGTCCACGATTTGCCCGAGCAGTGTTATCTCTTTAACACCATTGGCAACCAACGCATTTGCGTCAGAAATAATTTCGTCTGGCGGGCGGCTGATCTCTTTTCCNCGGCGCAGAGGGATAATGCAGTAAGTGCAAGCGTGAGAACACCCAAATACTATGGGAAGAAAAGCAGAGACCACNGTATTTTCTTTGGTTGACGGCAGCTNGTACGCGAATTTCGTATCGAGAATGTCTGAAATTTCTCGATATTTTGCGGTAGTGAGATCTTTGCCCTGAAGATGGTCTATCAATGGGCGCGGATCAGAGGGCTGTGAAAAAACATCCACATAAGGNTAACGCTGCTGCAGTTCTGAATAACCATGCACACCCACCATGCAGCCCATCAAATTGATCACCAGATCAGGGTTTTTTGTTTTTAAAGACTTGAGAGACGTCAGCCGTCCGATTGCTTTCTGCTCCGCACTTTCACGGACAACACAGGTATTTAATACAATCACATCTGCCTGTTTTGGCAGATTAGTGGGTGTATAACCGAGTTTCTCAAGAGCAGCTGCCACGCGGTTTGAATCCGCAACATTCATTTGGCAGCCTGAGGTCCAAATATGATAGCGCACGCCCGCGATTATAACAGCAATTCGGACTGAACTCATCCATACATTTAATTTTTTATGCTCTGGTAAAATAGCGGAATGCAACAACCTGATTACATCCCCTATTCGCGAAAAAAGCGCAAGGTTTTATTATTGGTACTGGCCATTATTATTGCATTGGCAATATTTGGACTTTTGATATACCAAATACCCCGGGTGAATCGCCTTGTTAACTACCGATTGGATATTGCTATTACGTATGTGCAGAAATTGATCAATCCGGTCAGCAACTTACCGACTCCTGCCGTGAAGAGTGAAGCTGAAATACCAGATCCTGTTGTAACGATAGAATCTTCACCGACACTAACCCCGGAACCGACGGTGACGCCAATGTTCACTCCAACAGCGACTTTGGTACCAACGCCCATCCCAGCACAAATGCAGTTAACTCCTCCTGAGTATGACGAAATTCGTGATAAACAGGATTGGAATAACTGCGGTCCGGCTACTCTGGCGCTATATCTGCGGTTTTTTGGATGGGAGGGAGACCAATTTGATATTTCAGATGTGATCAAACCCACGCGGGATGATCGCAATGTTAATGTCGAGGAATTGGTTTATTATGTGAGAAATAAAACTGGCTGGCTGAACGCGGAATTCAGAGTGGGTGGTGATGTAGAGATGTTAAAAAGATTAATCGCTGCTGGCATCCCGGTGATGATCGAAGAAACCTTTACAACTGACCGCAAATATTGGCCGGAAGATGACCGATGGTCCGGCCATTATCTCCTGATCACTGGTTACGACGATGCGGTGAGTGAGTTCACTGTCCATGATAGCGAAGCTGGACCTAACCAGAAAATGGCTTATTCCATTCTGGATGAAAATTGGCAGTCCTTCAATCGGGTGTACATACTGGCTTATTTGACTGAGACTGAAGAAGATATCAAGCGTGCGTTAGGTGAAGATTGGGATGTGGATACCAATCGCCAAAAAGCGCTTGCATCAGCAGAAGCTGCGGCACAAGCAAACCCTGAGAACGCGTTTGCCTGGTTTAATGTGGGATCAAATTTGGCCTATTTTGAAAAATATAATGAAGCGGCCGCGGCATATGACACCGCGCGCACTCTCGGGCTGCCTCAGCGAATGCTGCGATATCAGTTTGGGCCTTTCATGGCTTATTTTCACTCTCTGCAGACAGATGAAGTGCTGGCGCTTACAAAATATGCTCTTGGGATCACACGCACATCTGAGGAAGCTATGCTGTGGCGTGGATGGGCGGAATACAGGAACGGAAAATCTGAGTTAGCACTTAATTATTTTCGAGATGCTCTTCGTATCCGTCCCGATTATATGGATGCGATTTACGCGATTGACTTTGTCAGTTTAAACTAAGTGGAACTTGAATGAGCATACAAACTGAGCGGGTTAAGGCGATCTTATTTGATATTGATGGCGTTCTCAGCGATTCGGACGACCTCATGGTGCAAAAAGTGGAGAGGTTACTCCAACCGTTTTACTTTTTTTCAACGATGGAAAAACGACATTCGGCAGCTCGTTGGCTGGTCATGGCAATGGAATCTCCCGGTAATTTTCTGTACAATCTTGCGGATCGATTTGACCTTGACAGCTTATTTGTCAGGCTGATCGACAAATATACAAAGAAAAAGAAGCATCAGATAAAAAAGTATTGGATCGTACCCGATGTTCAGGACTTGTTGGCTGATTGTATTGGTGAATTTTCAATGGGCGTGGTGAGCGCCCGGGATGAAAATAGCGCAATGGCGTTCATCAGGCAGTTTAAACTCGAAAATTATTTTGACGTGGTTGTAACTTCCCAATCCTGCCGGCATACGAAACCGTTCCCTGATCCGTTGTTATTCGCAGCAGAGAAACTGGGAGTGGAACCACAATTTTGCCTGATGGTGGGGGATACTACCGTGGATATTAAAGCCGCGAAGTTGGCGGGTATGCAGGCGGTTGGCGTCCTGTGCGGTTTTGGGCGTGAGAAGGAACTCAAGAGAGCAGGTGCGGATGTGATCCTGCCTGCAACGACAGATTTACGCCAAATACTTTTTTCCCATGAAAAATGATTTTCTGCGGAACGAATACAAACCTCGTATGTAAAAATCTAAGCGTATATTAGGAAATTCTGTATGCTTTTCTGTTAGGTTTTCTTTATCTGCTTCACCCACACAACAGCACGTTCAATCTCGCCTTTTTCCAGAGGGCCTTCCGAATCCAACACAAAGAATCCTTTTGAAGGGGCGATTTCCTGACCGCCATTTTTCTTCAAGATATCCAGGATGGGCTTGTCAGCGTAACCGAACAGCTTCCCCATAAAACGCAGGAAGCCAGGCATCTTGTCGGTCATTGCGATGCGCGTGTCAAATGCGGTAACTTTTACGCCTGCCAGCTGGTTCGATGGAATGCCTTTCAGGAAAGACTTGGTAGCAGGCGAAGGGCTGAAGGCTCGTGTTGGGGATCCAACAATCAGATAATCCAGCCCATCGAGCATGTCGGGCGTTACTTCAGCCGCCTTGCATATGGTGACTTCTTTTGTATTGCCAAACGCTTTGCCAATAGCCAGGGCTATTTTCTCGGTATTACCAAAAAAGGAATCATAGACAATTAATGTTTTCATTAAATTACATCTCCACAGGGGTTAATTTGATACCCTGATTATAAAGTAATGAACGAAATATTTTTCTAATCAACGCATGTCTGATCTCTCACCAGACCAGCTCTGATCACTGTGGGATTACTACCGTACTACCCCCATCTGGCAACTTGATCACCCTCACAGCGAGGCCGTAGATTTCTGATAGTTTTTCCGGTAGAAGGACATCCTGCGCGCTACCGAACGCGTCGGTTGAACCGTTTTTCATAGCCAGAAATAAATCTCCAAAACGGGCGGCTAGATTGAGGTCGTGCATCGCGACAAGGACAGTTTTTCCATTGTTAATGCCCAGTGTTCTGGTTAATTCCAGAAATTCTATTTGGTAGCGCAAGTCTAAATGGGAAGTGGGCTCATCCATCAAGAGAACGGGTGTATCCTGGGCAATTGCACGGGCGAGGATAACACGCTGACGTTCTCCAGCGGATAACTCGCCGCACAGTTGATCCTCGAATTTTTTAACATCGGTTTGCTCCATTGCCTCTTGGACGAATTTCTCATCCACCCGAGATGATTTTCCATTCCAATTCATGTATGGGGTGCGGCCCATCAGGACAACTTCCCGCACAAGGAAGGAAGGGGGAACGTACGTCGATTGAGGAACTACCGCCATCAGCTGCGCGCGGCTGTTTTCGCTGGTTTCCTTGAGATTCGTTCCATTAATATGGTATTGGCCTTCATCATAGGGCAGCACCTGGCTGATGGCACGGATCAGTGTGGTCTTACCTGAACCGTTAGGGCCGATTACCGCAAGAAGCTGGCCCTCCTGAAGAGTAAAATGAATATTTCTGATAGTCGCTGATTGGTCATATCCAGCCTGGTCTATAGATACGCGAAGCTGCATGATTACCAGTCCTTTTCTTTCGAACGGCGGAGGATGAAGAGGAAGAATGGTGCGCCGCATAAGGATGTGATGATGCCGACTGGTAATTCCTGGGGGGCAACTATGACACGCGCAACCACATCCGCAAGAACGAGGAATATTGCTCCACCAATCATTGAGAATGGGAGCAAGCGGCGCATATCTCCGCCGGTAACTCGCCGGAGTATATGCGGAATGATCAATCCCACAAACCCGATCACACCTGTGAATGCGACTGCGGCGGCAGTGGACAGAGTGGCAAAAACCACAATTCTTGTACGGGCACGGTTGACATTGATACCCAATTGAAGGGCCTGCTCATCCCCAAATTGGAGCACATTTAATTTGTAGGCATACGCAGACAGTCCGATCAATCCGACCAACACGTATGGGAGCTGCCCTAATACGGGTTTCCAGCCCGCCATCGTGGAGCCNCCAAGCAGCCATACGACTGCTCTGCGTAGCTCTCCACTGGCATTGATCAATAAAAAAGAAGTCAAAGCAGTCACAAAAGAGCTGACAGCCACACCAGCCAGGATCAGATTGGTGACCGGGAGCGTTTTTTTCACTTTTGCTAACTGAAAAACGAGAAAAACTGTCAGCAGCGCACTAATGAAAGCGGTCATCGGAACAGCGAGATAACTGAAAGGCGAAGCCGGCCAACCAAGNGTGAGTGAAATGATCGCGCCGAGNCCCGCGCCGGANGCGGCACCGATTAGATAGGGATCGGCTAAGGGGTTTTGAAANAATCCCTGATAGGCACAGCCGCTGCCAGCCAGTGCTGCCCCGGTCATTATCATCAGGATGGTGCGCGGCAGGCGCAGAGTGANCAGAATGATCTGATATGTGTGATNAATGTCTAAAGTGGGAACTGTCCCCTGAAGAGTATTCCAAAGCACTTCAAGCGTTTCTTTTGGAGGGATCGCAACACTGCCCACCCCAACGCTCAAGAGCACCGCGATGGCAAGTGTGGCGAAACTAAGCAGGGTGGGGCGGGTAAGTTTACGCATATTTATTTAAACAGGTCGGGATGGAATATCTTGGCTAATGCTTCAAGCCCATCCACCTGGCGCGGGCCGATGCGGGCGATCAGGTTATCATCAAAGGGCAGTACAATCCCNTTTGCTACAGCAGTGAGCGAACCCCACCCGGCGCGTTCCGCTACTGATTCAGGCGTTACTCCCCACATCGCGTCACCAAGCAGAATAAGGTCAGGATCTTCAATTAGTAATTGTTCCAGGCTGATCTGTGCCCACTCAAACTCAAGCTTCTCACCGATGTTTTCTCCTCCCGCAATTTCAATCAGGCTGGTATAAAAGGTGTTCGGCCCCGGTGTGTAGGGTTTTGCCACATCAGTGGCGTCTAATTCGTAATATACAGTGGGCTTATCTTCTACGTTCTCCAGTATGGTAGATACCGCATCCACCCGGGAGCGCAGCCCATCCACCAACTCTTTTGCTTGATCTTCGTGGCCGCTGAGTATGCCTAATGCTTCAATGGATGCAAAGGTACCTTCCAGGTCAAACGGATTTGCCAAATAATAAACAGTCAGACCCAAATCTTCCAAAGACTGCACCAGCTCAACTGTGTTGATGCCTCCTGCAATGACCAGGTCTGGCTCGAGGCTGATGATGGTTTCCAGGTCATATTCCGCGAACCCGCCGCCGATATCGGGTAGAGACAGCGCGGCTTCCGGATAATCCGAAAAACTATCCCGGGCGATGACCTGATCGCCCGCGTCTATGGCGTAGAGCATTTCTGTGATCGGCGGGGAGAGCGTGACGATTTTTGCAGCGGGTTGATCGAGCGTGATTTGCTTTTC
>JGI24724J26744_10001356_pt1 | contig 16892 bp, 27 predicted proteins | sample Cruoilmetagenom7_FD_26744 | JGI IMG/M metagenome (IMG submission 26744) | reverse complement strand
CTGAACCTGATCGAACCGGGTGAACGCGAAGGGCTGGTGGAAACACCGGCCCGGGTCGTCAAGGCTTGGAAGACGTGGTTCGGTGGCTACGACACCCAACCCGAATCTGTGCTCAAGGTGTTCGAAGACGGCGCTGAGGGCGTTGACGAGATGGTGATCGAAGTCGACATTCCGTTCTATACGCACTGCGAACATCACATGGCGCCTTTCTTCGGGCTGGCTTCTGTCGCCTATATCCCGAATGGCAAGGTGCTGGGCCTGTCGAAGATGAACCGACTCGTTGACCTGTTCGCGCGTCGATTGCAGGTCCAAGAGCGGTTGACCAACCAAATTGCCGACGCTCTCGACGAGGGCTTGAAGCCAAAAGGGGTTGGTGTGCTACTTCGTGCCCGTCACATGTGCGTTGAGTCGCGTGGCGTTCAACATCGTGGTTGCTCAACGACGACGTCCGCCTTGCGCGGGTGCATCAAAGAAGAACCTGACGCGCGGATGGAATTCCTGACGCTCGCCAAAACCAACACGCCAATCTAGGAGGATCCCGATGGCATTTAAACCCCTATCCAATCCCGATGATCTCGAAGCCCTCGGCTCGGGCAATTCGGGTTTCGATCCCGCGAACGCTGAACCGGCTGACGCGCGCTTTCTCGAGACGTTTCCGAACCCAATGGCTCAGGTCGCAGGAGCGCCCATGATCCAGTTCGGTGGCTATGAAGATCCGAAGGAGTTCACGTCGCTCTGTCCGAAGACAGGGCAACCCGACTTCGCTCGCATCGTGCTCGAGTATGTGCCCAAGGACTCGTGCATCGAGTCGAAGAGCTGGAAACTGTATCTCGGGTCCTTCCGCAATGCGCAGGAATTCCATGAGGCCTGCGTTGCGCGTATCCTCCGCGACGTGGTCGCAGCCTGCGATCCGCACTGGGTGCGCGTGACAGGCCAGTTCACTCCTCGCGGCGGAATCTCGATCAACCCGGAAATGGTTTATGATCGAGCACGGGAGCAGGCAATCGCAGAAGCGAAAATGCCAGAACCTAACTAAACAAGGTGAGCGCCTGCTTTCGCTATTGACCGCGGGCGCTCATTGCACTACAGTGACGACACAAACCCGAACACAACGGAGACCGATATGAGTCCTTTAACAGCAGCCCAAGAAGCATTCCTGGTTCAGATGAAACTGAACAACACGGACAACCGCGCACTGCAAGTCATGCGTGCCGCGTTCATTCACCGCAACAACATCGACGCGCGCCAGGCGCAGAATGTTGCGTTCGCTGAGGCCCTCGACAAGGTTGCTGGTTAATGCACCTCTACATGTCCGGCACGCCTCGAAACGATCCTTACCAGACCGTTGAGAATCGCCTCTGCACGCACCGCCTCTTTTCGATGCACGCTGAGTATGAGAAACCAGTGTTGCGTTGGGTCGATGATCTTGCGAAAGGCATCATGGACGCCGACGAGTATTTGAAGGCGTATCCTCAGCACAAAGACCTGATCATCAACCGCGACATGAAACGACGCGAGGCCCAGGCCGAATATGGCCGGACGTTCGATTGGGACACAGCAGAGATCCTTGAGGACGTCTGCCAACGTTTAAACGGGCGCCCATACCCGAAGGCGATCCTGCTCGATTCCGGCGCGTTCACCGCATGGAACAAAGGCGAGGAAACAACAGTCGACGACGTGAAGCGAAAGTACTCACGCTTCATCGAACGCGCGGGCGATCTGTTCGACGAGATCTGGGGCATCAACCTTGACGTGATCCCGGGCGAAAAAGGACGAGATCCCACGGTCGACGAACTCAAAAAAGCTGTGGAGGTTTCTGACATAAATTTTGAGATCCTGGTCAAAGAATTCGGTGACGTGATCCTGCCCGTCTATCACCAAGGCGAGTCAATCGCACGCCTGGACGAATGTGTCGCGCAGGTCGATGGCAAGTCGAACTACATTTGTATCTCGCCACGGAACGACCTCGCGGAATCGCATCGTGTCAAATGGTCTCGCGACGCTCACGGCGAGCTGACACGCAACCATCCGCACATCATGACCCACGGCCTTGCAACAACAGGCAACAAGATGGTGCGCACCGTGCCTTGGTATTCAGGTGACTCCGCTGCTTGGGTTCAGCATGGTGGCTATGGAATGATCGACATCTTCCACGACGAAGATCACTCGTTCGGTCGCAAGCCAGACCCGCACTACATGAACTACTTCGTGTCGCTCGAGAACGTCGGTTACGATCTGTCAGGTGACAAGCTGTTCCCTGACGGGACGAAGATCAACGTGGGATCCTTGGGCGTCGATCACACCGCGCCTTTCAAAGAGATTGCTGACGCGTTGACCGCTGCCGGGATCCATCCCGACGAGTTTCCTTTTGGCGAGGATACAGGTCACCGACACGATCCCGCGAAAGCATATTGGTCACTGACCCACGCACCAGAACAGCAGGCCTACATTCGCGAACGCGTTGAACGACTCGGCTTCCCATTCGAGATTGCCATCTGGGACTCGCGTGTTCGGAACCTGATCTGCATGGCTGAGTTCGTCGCATTTGCCGAGTGGGCAAAGACGTCAACGAAGTCAGCCGGTCAACTCGACGTACTGGGAGGACTGTGATGCAATGGTCACCTGATCAAGATCGCGCGTTGAAGGCAATCGACGACTGGCTGAAACGCGGCGACAAACCATGGTTCAGCCTCGGCGGGTATGCCGGGACGGGTAAGACGACTCTCGCGAAGCACATCGCAGAAAACCACGGTGGCGAGGTCAAGTTTGCGGCCTTCACAGGCAAGGCGGCATCCGTCCTGCGTGCGAAAGGCTGTCCTGGTGCGACGACGATCCACAAATTGATCTACCAGCCGAAAGGATCGGTCGGCGAGAGCGAGATCGAAGAACTGCAAAACCTGATCCAAGGCGAGGCTCTGAAAAAGGAGCCCGACGAGATGAAACTGTTCACATGGCGACGCGAACTCGAAAAGAAGAACGCGGACAGCAATGCCGTGTTCGAACGCAAAGTAGAAGCAGAAATTCAGGAGGCGGACCTTGTCATTGTTGACGAAAGCTCCATGGTCGATAAACGCATGGGAAACGATCTTGAGTCCTACGGAATCCCTGTACTGTATCTTGGAGACCCAGGTCAGCTGCCACCAGTCAAAGGAAAGCCGCGACTCGGTCCGAATGACTACGACTTTGTCCTTGAGGAAATCCACCGTCAAGCTGCTGACTCCCCCATCATCTGGCTAGCCAATGAAATACGGCACGGGAAACCTGTGCAGTATGGCGAGTTCGGTGACGGGCAAGTCAAGCTGCTGCGCAAGAACGAGTGGGACATAGACGTGATCTGCTCGGCCAACCAAGTGATCACCGGCATGAACAAGTCGCGGTTCCGCATCACGCGCGACATGCGCAAGCACATCGGGTTCACTGAGGTGTTCCCGCTCGCAGGCGACAAACTGATCTGCCGCAAGAACGACCACGAACTTGGCGTCCTCAACGGCGTGACGTGTCGCGCGATCAACGAGGGGCGCAAACGCGGCAACATCATCCACTTGGACATCGAGTACGATGGCAAGGAACACATGGGCAAGATTTGTGATCCCGGCTACTTCCAGGAGAACTATGGCGAACGAACTCACTATCCCAAAGGCGACGGCATTCAGCACTTCGACTATGGGTACTGCATCACGGGCCACAAGTCGCAGGGCTCGCAATGGAATCACGTCGTCATAGCGGACGACCTGATGCGACGCAACGACCGGGAGCAACGCAAGAAGTGGCTCTACACGGTATTCACTCGCGCCGAGGAGCGCTTAACCTACTATGTCTAATGATTTCCACCAATACCTTGCGCGGCAGTGTGCTGTCGGTCGCGAGAAGTTCGGCCCAGGCGAACGTCGCAAAGGCGTCCAGGAGCATATCCTGCAGGAGTTCGACGAGATCGACAAAGCCGAAACGAAGCAAGAAGCAGCTGACGAATGGGTAGACGTCGCGATCCTTTCTCTGGACGGCCTCATGCGCGCCGTGCGCGAGGGCTTGCGCGAGCAGCTCAAAGATGCACCCGAAGGGCCGAACTACGACAACAACGGCCAGCTGATCGGCTTCAACGGTGAACCGACCAACGATTGCGTTGCCGGAATCACCATGAACTTGATCGTGGCGAAGCAGCACAAAAACGAGCTGCGCGACTTCGGTGATTGGCGTGGCGTGTCGGAAGACGAAGCCATCAACCACAAGGAGGGGATCCATGACTGATATCCGCACACTCGTCTTCGACACGGAGACCAACGGCAAGCGCCCGAAACGTGCGCAGCTGGCCGACGAACCAGCGATCACGCAGATCGCCGCAATCCTGTTCTGGGGGCGTCGTCCTGTCGCGCACCTGTCCACCTTCGTCGAACCGCTGACGTTCCAAGGCAAGCCCGCGACGATCCCAACGGAACAGTTCTTCATTGACTCAGGCATCACGCAGGAGACCGTCGATGCTGTTGGTCGCCCGCTCAAAACCGGCCTCGCTGAGTTCAATCAGATGGTGAAGGTTTCCGACCGTATCATCGCGCACAACATCCAGTTCGATGATCCGATCACTCGGTCGAACTACTGCCGCGTCGCAGCACCTCAGCGGGAGTATTGGGATACTCCTAAGTATTGCACTATGAAGACGCTGGAGCCCGTGCTAAAACTGCCGGGCAAGTACGGTTACAAATTCCCGACGCTCGACGAGAGCTACCGGGCGCTTGTTGACCCGCACGGATTCGAAGGTGCGCACGATGCAATGGAAGACGTGAAAGCGTGTGCTGCTGTATTGTTCGCGATAGAAGACAAGATCGCGGAGGGCGATCCTCGCTTTGAGGGACATCCTTTGTGGCAACTGCCAGAAAACTGGCCCAAGGAGTAACGGATGAAAGAAGCCTTTTCATATGTGCGACCCGCCTGCGACTTTGCAGGCGTGTTGTCCGACAACGCGGCGGTGAGTGTGATCGACGGTCGCATGGAAGCACAGAACAAGCACCTGATGGTTTCCCAACCATGCGACGGTCCTGCGTTCTCTGTGTCGGCCACCGACTTCGACTTCGCCATGCGCAAGTTCGACGATCCCAAAATCTCGGTCACGGAAACCAACGTGATCCTGAAAGGCAACGGGACCGCTCGTGTCAAACGAGTTGTGACGCGCACGAAGAACTTCTTGAAGCCAGACATTGAGACGCACGAGATCGAAAACGTCGCGGATCTCATGGGCGCAATCGACGACGTCTTCCCGTTCACCGAAGGTGATCCGGCCCGTCCATGGTCGGAAGGCGCACGTTTTGACGACACAACAGTGACTGCCACCAACAGTATTGTGCTGTGCCAGGCAGAGCTCGTCAGCGCTTGCGGTTTCGAGGGCGTCACGGTTAGTCGTGCGGCTCTCGCCTACATGCGCCTTAGACGCGAAGCGCTGAAGTCGTGGGGGATTGGCAAAAAAGGCCTTCTGATCGAGTTCGACGACGATTCTTGGTGCCTCGCCTCGCGCATGTCGATGGAAATGCCAGACGCCGCTGTCGGCCTCCTGTCGATGATCAACAATTGGGACGACATGCAACCCGTGTCTCCTGACTATCGCAACGCGTTCGCGCGTGCAGCCGAATGGGCGGACGACACGATTGCCGTCCACCCGGACAAATTGTGCTCGGGTCGCCTGTCGACCGAACACGACGAACCCGCCGAAACAGACCTTGGTGATCTTGACAAGCCGGCGGTGTTCGAAACGAAGGCGGTCGTGTCCGTCATGTCGATTGCTGATCAAATTGCTTTTGATCGGTTTCCCACTCCCGTGCCCTACATCACAGAGCGCGGATCAAAAGGCCTGATTGCGGGCCGTTCATAAGGAGAACAAAACAGTGAAGTTCAATCTCGGAAACATATTCACCGGAATGATGGACAAGATGTTCGGAAAAGGATCCGGCAACACGGCTATCCCGGGCGCAATGGGCGACCTGCTCGCGCAGCTGGGCATCTACGAACTCGGCCCGCATATGCGCAAAGGCACTCCCATCAACGTCCTGATGGGTTGCAAGAAAGAATCCGTCCTGATCCCAGGCGCGACGCAGCCAGCCAAACGCAAAGACGGCTCGCCGCTCATTTCGGTGGACAAGCACGGACGTCCTTATCAGGTGATGGACAATCTCGCGATTGACAAGAAGACCTGGAAAGGGATGGTCAACGACCAAAAGCGCAAGCACAACAAACGCTGGTACTCAGGTGAACCTGCCGACGTTCGCGCAGCACGTTTGGGGGCCGCATAATGTTCGGACGCAACGAGATCGTAGGTCGGAAGAATTTTCCGAGTGACGACGAATTACTGGTGACTTCCTACTTCGTCACGTTGCAAGGGGAAGGCCCGTACTCGGGCCTTCCTGCTGTCTTCGTCAGGCTTGCCAAATGCAACCTGGCATGCTCGTTCTGCGACACCTACTTTGACTCGGGCGACTGGATGACGTTCGACGAGTTGGACACCCGTTTAAACGACGAGGTCTGGGACAGTCCTTTAGACAAGAAGGACTACGTTCTGGTGATCACTGGCGGCGAGCCGATGCTGCAACAAGCCCTCCCACTGTGGCTCAACCGTCAACTCGAAGATTGGAAAGCAATTCAGATCGAGTCGAATGGCACGTCCTACCAAGTCATGTCGAACCACGTCACGCTGGTCGTCTCACCGAAGTGTGCTGAGAAGAACGGCAAGCCGACGAAATACCTGCGCCCGAATATCAAGATGCTCGAGTGCGCCAACCACCTCAAGTTCGTGATGGATAGCGACCCAACGTCGCCGTACTATGAAATTCCGGATTGGGCCTTGGAATGGAAGAGAACTCGCGTGAACAAAGACAAGCAGATATTCGTGTCGCCAATGAACGTCTACAACCGTGCACCGGCTAAGGCGAAGACGGCGCGCAATTCAAACTCGACCACCGTCGAGGATCGTTCGAAGATCGAGGAAGTGATCTCGTTCTGGGAACCAGGTTTGCTCGACCTCAAGGCGAACGAACGCAACCACTTGCACGCCGCTCAATACGCGATGAAGCACGGCCTGCGTTTTCAGGTTCAAGCGCACCTATATGCAGGTCTTGCATAATGGTCGGAATTGTCAACGGGACACTGTTCGCACAAGCGGCCGCGAAACCTATCAAGAAGACGCCAGCGCAAGCGCGCAAGGCTTTCCAAATCCCATCCGATCTACCGAGCGATTATGTCCCACCTGAGTACCGTTCGATTGAAGGTCTCAAACGCATCGCACTCGACATTGAGGGGCATGATCCGAATTTGAAGGAACTTGGGCCCGGCGCTCACCGACCTGAAGGCAAAGTAGTGGGCGTCGCAATCGGCTACTCAAAGAGAGACGCGAGTTACTACCCGACTTCTCACGATACTGGGCCGAATGTTGAGGACCCGGACATGTTCTACAAGCGCCTCGCGCATGAGGCGAAGGACTTCGAAGGCGAGATGGTTGGCACCAACTTGCAGTACGATCTCGACTGGTTGCGCACGCGTCACGGCGTCATCTTCCCGAAGGCGCAATTCCGGGACGTGCAGATCGCTGAACCACTCCTGAACGAAAACCGCATGTCCTACAAGCTCGGCGTCCTGACGAAGGAACGATTGAACAAGGACAAGACGGACGATGATCTGCGCCGGATGTATGGCGGCGGGTATATCGAAAACATGCACCTGGTTCACCCGGCGCACGCTGCTGTCTACGGCGCGGGCGACGTGATGCTACCTTGGGAGTTGATGGACGTCCAAGAAAAGCTGCTCGAGGAGGACGGCCTGACTGAGCTGTTCCACATGGAATCGAAACTGTTCCCGCTGTTGCTCGAGATGCGTTCGGTCGGCGTTCGCGTCGATCACAAGAAGGCGCAGGAGTCCTATGACGCTCTGAAAGCTGAGCAAGCGGACATCGAAAAGCAAGTCAACGAAATGGGTCAGGCGCGTGTCGATATCTGGTCCGCGGATTCGATTGCGATTGCCTACGAGAATCTTGGGATCGAGTACAACAAAACGAAGACAGGCAAGCCGTCCTTCACCAAGGACTACTTCGCGTCGTCAACGCACGAGATTTCTCGTCTGATCAATCAGGCACGAACCAACGACAAGATCGCTGGCACCTTTATCAAATCCTACATCCTAGACGGTCATATCAACGGACGCCTCCACTGCATGTTCAACCAGCTGAAAAGCGATGCTGGCGGCACGGTGTCAGGTCGTTTCTCGTCGTCGGGACCGAACCTGCAGAACATTCCCGCACGTCACCCGATCTTTGGTCCCATGATGCGTTCCATGTTCATACCGGAAGAAGGTATGCGCTGGGGATCGCTCGATTGGTCGCAAATTGAATACCGCCTACTTGTTCACTATGCGTCGATCACGAAAGGCATTGACGCCTCGACCGCGGTGAAGATGTACCGCTCTGATCCCAAGACCGATTTCCACACGATGGCTGCTGAGATCGCGCAGGTTGATCGGAAGTCAGCCAAAGGCGTGAACTTCGGCGTGGTTTATGGCATGGGCGTTCCGTCGCTCGCGAACAACCTTGGCGTGACCATCGACGAGGCGAAAGCCATCATGGCGAAGTTCCAGGACAACGCGCCATTCATGAAAGGCATGCTCGATCTGTGCTCGAACCGCGCAACCCATCGCGGATTCATTCGCACGATCATGGGTCGCAAGCGTCGCTTCGATACGTGGGAAGTCAAAGTCGCAGGTGAAGAACCGGCCTACGTCGATACCTGCGACCTGGACGCCTATTGCGAAGGCAAGAACGTTCGTTCGACGCGTCGCGCGTTCACCCACTCGGCTTTGAACTCGCTCCTGCAAGGCTCGGCCGCTGACCTGATGAAGAAAGCAATGGTCGATATGTGGGACGCGGGACTGTTCAATGAGGGATGCTTGATCCCGCACCTGACCGTCCACGACGAGTTCAACAGCTCGGTTCCTGACACGAAGCAAGGCAACGAGGCATTCAACGAGATGCGGCACATCATGGAAACGACGCTCAAGCTAGACATCCCTGTCCTCGCGGATGGGACGATGGGCGCAAACTGGGACGAAGCAAAATGACCGACGACAAAGACGAGAAATTCGACGTGCCTCAAGATGAGTTCGAGGAAGATGGTGACGCGATGCTGCGCAACCCGCCTCACTGGTTGTTCGAACTCGCAGTCGATGGGACGCCGCGCGGTCGCGTGTTTGGGCCTCCCGAGAAGCGCAATTGGGTTCTGTGGCGTCTTTCTAAATACGCTATTGAATTTGAGTCTGAAGGCGTCGTAAGTGTTCGACGTTACAACAACGGAAAATGGGAGATGGCCGATGACTGGCGAAACCTTGCACACTAAATACCGCCCAACGACACTCGACGAAGTAGTCGGGCAGGATCACATACTCGACGGCCTCAGAGCGCAGCTGGCTGCGGGCACACAGCAGGCATTCCTGTTTGAGGGGCCCAGCGGTACAGGAAAGACGACGCTTGCGCGTATCTGCGCCGCTGAATTGAACTGTCCTGAGGTGATCGAGATCGACGCCGCAACCCACACCGGTATTGACGCAATGCGCGAAGTCGCTGAGCGTTCGCGGTTCGTGTCGATGGACGGTGGTGGCAAAGCGATCATCGTGGACGAGTGTCACCGCCTGTCGAAGAACGCATGGGACTCGCTCCTGAAAGACATCGAAGAACCGCCCGCGGGCGTCTATTGGTTCTTCTGCACGACTGAAGGCAACAAGGTTATCAAAACGGTGCGCACTCGTTGCGTCACTCACACGCTCAAAGACGTGCCGTGGCGCAAGCTGCTCGGTTTGCTATCACAGGTTGCAACAGCAGAAGGCATCGACGTACCAGAAGAAGTGCTCGACGTCTGCGCCGAGGAAGCGAACGGCTCGCCTCGTCAGGCTCTCGTCAATCTCACGACGGTCGCCCATTGCACGAACGAGAACGACGCCCGCGCTGCTTTGAACCGGCTCGCGGGATCCAAGGAGGCGTTCGACTTCGCGAAGATGATCAGCAAGAAAACCTATCAGTTCGCGGACGCATGTGCGCTGCTGAAGGAGCTGAAGGACGTACCGCCCGAATCCATTCGGCACACCGTCAGAGCTTACGCGACAACGACGATCTTGGGCTCTCCCGACAACATGTGGGCACGCGGTGTCTTGCTCGCGTTTGAGACGCCTTGTGTCGATCAGAATCAAGTGTCGGACATTCTGTGCCGACTGATCACAATGGAGAAGTGGAAACGTTGATGGAAAAGTGGCACTTTAGATTTCTCGAGCTGGCCGCGCACGTCGCGTCCTGGTCGAAAGATCCGAGCACCCAGGTCGGGTGCGTCCTCGTCGATCCTCAGCGACGCGTGATCGGAATGGGATACAACGGTTTCCCACGAGGCGTTGCTGATGGCAAAGACCGCTACGATCATCGACCCACCAAGTACGGCATGGTCGTCCACGCGGAGGCCAATGCCTTGCTCAACGCAACGTCGTCAGCGAACGGATCAATTGCTTACGTGACCCACCGGCCTTGCGCTACCTGCTCAGGTCTCTTGATCCAGGCAGGCGTTCGATCTATCATCACCAATCCGACCCCCAGCGGCCTCGCGGAACGTTTCAAGGAGTCCTTCGAGATTTCCGAGATCATGCTTCGCGAGGCTCAGGTGGGAATGCTCGAAATGGAGAAACCCAATGGGTAACCGAATCCGTATCGTCAAACGATACAACCACCTCTCACCGAAAGTGGGAATTGAAGAAGCAGACGTCGTCGAGATCGAAGGCGGGTCCGAAGGCGCGGCAATGTTCGTTTCGAAAATCAATGCCAACTCGCGCATCGACTACGAGATCATCGACTGGGAAGTCGCGCTGATCACGAACATGGAAGGCCCTGAGGTTATCAACAACCCAACGGGCGGTGGGACGGGCAAACTGATTATGCCTTAGGCCGTTTAAACGGTTGACCCGGTACCGTTGTTCGTCTATAACTCAGTTATCGACAATCAAACAACGGAGACTGAACATGGAATATCTTGGAAATACAACTCGCCCGCATCCTGACTTCGCCAAAGCCGTAGTCGCACTTCTGCCCGACGACGAAATGGAAGCTTATGTCGCGACGCAGGATCAATGGTTGTTCGCTTGTGAGCTGACCGAACGTCACGACTTCCGCGGCAACGACGCGAACGTGGACGTCTTCGAAATAGCTCTGGACGACCGCGCAATAGCTGAATTTGACTTTTAATCAAACGGGCGGGCCTCACGGCTCGCCCATCCTTTTATCAACGGAGACCATCATGAAAAACTCAATCGAAACTCGCGAGCAATGGCTGCAAGCCTTCACCACCGAAGCTCGGAAAGTATTCCTGGACGCTGGCTACGTCGTGCCCGACGTGCGCGTGTCTGTCGGCTTCACGTCGAAAGGTGCCAAAACGAACCGCATCGGCGAATGCTGGGTGCCCGAAGCTTCTGAGGATCAAACCGCGGAAATCTTCATCACTCCCATGATCGGTGACGCGGAACGCATTGCTGACATCCACACGCACGAACTGATCCACGCTTGCGGCATTCGTGGGCACAAAGCCGACTTCGTCAAATGTATGAAAAAGGTCGGCCTGGAGGGCAAACCGACTGCGACTGTCGCGGGCGACGCGTGGCGCGCTTGGGCACTGCCGATCATCGAAAAACTCGGCCCGTTGCCTCACGCTGCTCTCAACGCCGCGTCGGGTGGAACTGAGAAAAAGCAAACGACTCGCATGATCAAATGCTCCTGCCCGGAATGCGGCTTCATCATGCGCACGTCGAGCAGCTGGATCGAAGCAATCGGTGACATGCGCTGCCCTGACCCGTTCTGTGAGACAACCTTGAATATCGGGTGACTCCTGAAACGACACTAGCAACATCGCTCGGGCATTGATATGCTCGGGCGAACACATTGAAAGGACTACCNATGGACGACCCGTTTGACTTTTCCGCGTTCATCAANGACGCATCGAACCCAGACGCCGAAACGACGCGCGAGGTTCTGCGCGACGCTGTGTCGGATGAGATGGACGCCGCGATGGGCGAAGTCGCACCCAGGATCTGGTGCATCATGCAAGAGCAGATGAAACGCGATCCGCAGAACAACATTCACCTCAATGCCGTGATCAACGCGACGCTCTTTGCCGTGCTCGGCTGGGTCGCGGCCTGCACGCCTGAAGGCGAGTCGAACGGCATGGACAACGACACCGCGTTGCGCGACAAGATCATGGTGAACGTGGACAACGCTCTCAAGAACGCGCGAACGCAAGGCTCCGAGATGTCAATGATCGCTCACAACGTCGGCAAGCTGAAACTGATGGAAGATCAGATGGCTGGCTTGGCGAACATCCTGACCAGCAATTCGATGGTCATTCAGGGCGTCCATTCGACAATCAAGAACATGCAACCGAAGGCATGAAAAAGGCGCGCCCTCCCAAGCCTCGCAACCACATCGCGAAGGAGTTGTGGGAAGGCGCGTTTAAACAACGAGTGATACCGAGAAAGGCGAAAGATCCGAAACACTCGCGGAGAACCTCAAAAACAACTTTACGCAACGACGAACCAGACGCATGATGCGTCTACCAACGTCAAAAACAACTGGAGACTACCCATGACTAAACATCTCAAATCTGTGTCCGACTTCCCGACCAAGCCACCGAAGGTCGAGAAGACATTCCAGAAAGCTCGTCCCGACAACGTGGTGCGCCTTTTTGATCTGTGCTATGGTGACCGTGTTGCTGTCGGCAAACTGCTCGGCATCGGACCGTCGACCGTGGGACGGTACATCAACAACCCGACCAAGAAGATCGCGGCTTTCTCAATCGAACGTCTCGCCGGCTACCTTGCTGACGAACGCGAGGCGGCAATCGGTAAGCCTAAACATCGTTTCGACGATCTGTCACACCAGCAGATCCTCGCCGTGCTGCGCAACGACATTGCCGACGCGAAAGAACGCGGCTTGCTCAACCTTCGGTTCGAAAACGGTCGCCTGATGGCCGCTGGCGAAACCGTGTCAGTACAGGACCTTGATTGATGCACGTCAAATTCTATGATCCAGCCACCGGGAACCGAACCCGGTGGCACATTTCAGAAGAGCGCTGCGAGGCGCTCGGACTGAACCCACGCGCGGGCGCTGCGTTCGCGATCCTTCAAGGTGATCCGTACCGGCTGCTTGTGTCGAACGACTACCGCAACGTCGGGTCGGGCATCGTTGTCCGTGACGACAAAGGCGCCGAGTCGACCGGCTACACGATGACTCCTCACCACAAGAATTCGCACGCGTTGCGCATCGAGCGCAAGAAAGGTGCTCGCGGTTTCAACCTGCCCGAACGTTGGGAAGGGGAAGGCAACATCATCCGCAAGTGGGATGGCGGTGCGATCATCGAACTCGTGGGCCTGTCGATTGACTTCGATAAGCCTCTGGTTCAGCGCAGCCTGCTCGGAGCTCTGTGATGGAAATGCTCGACACAATGCTCTGGTTCTTCGGCGTCGGTCTCGCGACCGGCGTCGGGTGGTATCTCGGTCAAGCGATCATCGACTTCCTGGTCGGTGTCATGTTTCCNGAGGAGGACGGTTGACGCGGCGCCAATAAATGGCTTATACGTCGTGGCATCAACTGATCAACGGAGAAACGACATGAAAACCTCAACACCCAAAACCGCGCCCGTAAAAGGCACCAAAGAATATGAAGCCGCCAAGGAGCGTGAGATCGCTCGCCTCGTTGACGACGCTTTTGCAAAAGGTCTTTTCGAGGAGCTGGTATAATGGCTACTTTCAAACCATCACCCGCACAGCAAGCCTTCTACGACTGGGTCAACGACGACCGCGGTCACGCGATCCTCAACGCTGTTGCAGGCGCCGGCAAAACCACGACGATCCTCAACGGCATCGCAATGATGCGCGGGAAAGTCTGGTTCGGCGTTTACAATAAAAAGATGGCCGACGAGATCAAAGGCAAATTGAACGAAAGCGCATCGTTGCGCGAACGTGCCGACTTCGCGAACAAAACCGACCGCGTCGAGTCGTCAACCTTTCACTCACTTGGCTTCGGTATCGTGCGCGGCATGACCTACCCGAACAAACCAGAGATCGACGACAAAAAGGTGAAACGTATCGTTGACCTGATCGTTGCCGAAAAAGAGGCCGTTGCTCAACAGGAACGCGCCGACCTGCGCGAACTCGTCCCCACAATCCTCAAATTCGTTTCGATGGCTAAAAACCGCGGCTTCGTTCCGGCTGAACGCGTGACCGAGGGCCTGACCGATTGGGACAACGTGGACGCATGGTACGACATGGCCTACCGTTTCGATATTGGCGAAACGCTCGAAGACGATCAAATCAATATCGCGATCAACTTCGCACGCACCGTCCTGCGCAAATCGAATGCCGACCTGTCGACCATCGACATGGACGACATGGTTTATCTGCCCCTGGCGAAACGCGTCAACCTGAAGCCGTGGCACAAATTCAATTGGGTGCTTGTTGACGAAGCACAAGACACCAACCCAACACGTCGCGCACTCGCTCGCATGGTGATGGCTGGTGGCGCTCGTTTCGTTGCTGTTGGTGACCCGCATCAGGCCATCTACGGCTTCACGGGTGCCGACAACGACTCGCTCGAGCAAATCAAGTCGGCCTTCAACGCAATCGAATTGCCGTTGACTGTGACATACCGTTGCCCGAAAGCAATCGTTGCGCACGCTCAGAATTGGGTGTCGCACATCACGGCACACGAATCCGCTCCTGAGGGCGAAGTCGTTTCGCTGCCTTATGCCGATCTCATGGATCAGCTGAAAGCCACCGACGCTGCTGACTATTCGGAAAACGCGATCCTGTGTCGCTACAACAAGTACCTCGTCGGCCTGTGCTTCAAAATGATCCGCGAGGGCCTGCCCGCGAAGATCGAAGGCCGCAACGTCGGCGAGGGCCTGATCAAGCTGGCCACACGTTGGAAGTCGGCTAAAACGATCAACGGCCTCGAAACCAAACTGCGCGAATATGAGGACCGCGAAGTCGCGAAGGCTCTGAAGAAAGAGCAAGAGCAGAAAGCTGACCGCATCATTGACGAAGTCGCGACCATCATGACTGTGATCGAACGCGTCCGCGCCAATGGCCTTGATCGTGTCACCGACGTGGTCGACGCAATCGAAGAAATCTTCGCTGACGGTGTTTCCGATTCCGGCCTGATCACACTTTGTTCCGCGCACAAGTCGAAAGGCATGGAATGGAATCGCGTGTTCTTGCTTGATCGTGAGGCGCTGATGCCGTCGAAGATGGCGAAACAGGAGTGGCAGGTCGAGCAGGAGTTCAACCTGATCTACGTTGCTGTCACTCGCGCAAAAGAAACGCTGGTCGAAGTGACTGGCGTCGCCGAAGAAAAAGATCCTACGAAAGGGGAGGAATAATGGCTTGGGAAAAGTTCAAAGGTGACTTCAATTCGATGTCTGACGACGAGATAGAAACTGAAACGCGCGAGGCGCAAGAACGCATAGACACCGAGACCGATTGGGTCGAGGCGGTTGCGTCATGGAAAGCCGCTGGCAAACCTCGGGAGGACTCGTGATGCTCGTCTACCACCTGACCAAAAACGGCGGCTACCATCGTTGGGCATTCGTGCCCTTCGACGATAGCCACACCCCTTTCCTGCGCGACGGCGACTCGTGGCGTTTCGTCTGGCCTGCGTGCCATGCGAGTCCTACGCCTGTCGGGCCCGCTGACATGACCGAGGAGATGACGCGCGAAGTGTCGTCCTTCGTCCTGTATCGTTTCACGTTGAAGCACCCACCTAACTTTTATCCGCAAGCCAATTGGGCAATCCGCGCGGATGATGTAGCAGCGAAACTGATCGAGTGCGAACACGTCGCCTCCTTCCCTTATGCAAGGACCTTGAATTATGGCTGAGATACTTCAATTCCCGACACTCGCAGAGCGCCCGTCTAAGGCGGATAGAGCGTTTTCGCCCATAGTCAGTCAGGAAACGCTTGACCGCCGCGTCAACGTCGAGAAATACCTGGTTGCTCTGCGATATGTGCGCCACGCTATCATCTGGGGCGTCATCTGGATGACCACACTCGTAGCAATAGGAGTATTTACCAATGTCTGACCGACCTGACCCACTCGCATCGTTGCGAGAAGAATTTCGCCGCAAGGCCGCGTTTAAACGGTTCGTCCGCGAACGCGTCATCTACTGGACCTTAACCGCGCTGATCCTCGGCGCACTCATCTGGAGTATTGCATGACTTTTGGAATCTCGCTGGACATCGAAACGCTGTCCACGCACAAGAACGCCGTCGTGTTGTCGATTGGTGCCTGCACCTTGTCGCTCACGAACGAACCACGCAACACCTTCCACGTCCTCGTTGACGCGCAAAGCCAGATTGATGCTGGTCGGCATGTTTCATTCGACACGCTCAAGTGGTGGATATATCAGCAGCAGGAAGCACGAGATGCCGCGTTCGAAGGCGAACGGATGCCCATCGACACGGCACTGACTTCGTTGCGCCTTTGGATGGCGAACTTCGGTGATGCGCCGGTCTGGACAAAAGGTCCTGGCTTCGATGGTGCGATCCTCGAGTCACTGGCCGAGACGAACGGCTTGCAGCCTGCATGGCATTTCCGCAATCACCGCGACGTGCGCACGATTGAGGATGCTGTCCAACGCTCGCACGATGACCAGCTCTATGAGCGTTTCTACCAGGTCGTGTCGAAGGCACGGACAAAAGGTGTCGCCCACAACGCACTCGACGACGCGATCTCGCAAGGCGCTGTTGTCGAATGGTGGTATAAGGAGCTCGAGGCATGATCAAAGCACCGACTGAAGACGGCGAACCCGTAGGCCCTGGAGAGATCACGCGTGATGCTGAGTTGCATTC